>Ga0126379_10002669_pt1 | contig 11407 bp, 11 predicted proteins | sample PanSoiMetPlot_24_FD_92640 | JGI IMG/M metagenome (GOLD analysis project Ga0126379, IMG submission 92640) | Tropical forest soil microbial communities from Panama - MetaG Plot_24 | ecosystem: Environmental > Terrestrial > Soil > Tropical forest > Bulk soil | place: Panama | collected 2016-02-17
GAAGGGGCTCGACAAGCTGCACGCGGTCATCGAGGCGGCGGCGACGCGGCTGCGGCCGATCCTCATGACGACGGCGGCGACCGTCATGGGGCACTTCCCGCTCGTCTTCGCCACCGGTCCGGGCGCTGGCGCTCGCAACTCGATCGGCATGATGCTGGTGACGGGCATGATCATCGGATCGGCGTTCACGCTCTTCGTCGTGCCGGCGATCTACGTGCTCGTGGCGAAGACTCATCGGGCGGTCGGATCCGAAACGGAGAGCCGGCCGGAGCCCGAGGTCCCCGAGCTTTCCGAGGCGGTGTGAAGAGCCAGGAGGAAGCCATGAAATCGAATCCGCTTCGAATCCTTCTTCAGACGACGACGCCCGAGCGTCCCGACGACTGGTCGATCCGGAGCTTCTCGCTGTTGCGCCGTCACCTGGAATCGGGCGGCGCCGGGCAAGGCTGGCCAGTCGCCGTCACGGCCCGAAACCGGGAAGCCTCCGGGTCGGGAAGCGACCCGGTCCTCGCCGCGATCGACAAGTCCGACTTCGACGAGCTCTGGCTATTCGCGCTCGATTCCGGCGGAGGTTTGACCGCCGAGGAGGCCGCGGCGATCGGCCGTTTCCGTCGCCGGGGCCGCGGCCTCGTCACCGCCCGCGACCACCAGGACGTGGGCTGCTCGCTCTGCTCGATCCGAGGCGTGGGGCCGGCCAACCGCTTCCACAGCCTCAACCGCGAGACCCAGCCCTCCCGGCGGAAACGCGACGACCAGGACACCGCAACCATCTCCTGGCCCAACTACCACTCCGGAGACAACGGCGACTTTCAGAAGATCGAGGCGGCCGAGCCGGTCCACCCGCTCCTGCACGATCCGGAGAACCGGAAACGAGTTCTGGAGTTCTTCCCGGCCCACCCGCACGAGGGGGCGGTCAGCGCCCCGCCGGACGACGACTCGGCGCGCGTCATCGCCATCGGCCACAGTGCCTCTACCGGCCGGCCGTTCAACCTGATCGTGGTCTTCGACGGCAGCGCCGACCGGGACGGCAAGCCACTGGGACGCGCCGTCGTCCACTCGAGCTTCCACCACTTCGCCGACTACAACTGGGACCCGGTGGCTGGCGCTCCCTCGTTCGTCACCGAGCCGGTGGGTTCGGGCATGGCCACGAACCCGCAAGCCGCCGCGGACATCCGCGCGTACGTCGGCAACCTCGCGAGGTGGGTCGCGCCGGCGCGCCGCGCGCAGTCCACCAGCCAGTGGAGGTTCCCGGCGCTGACGCTCGAGGAGGCGGCCCGCAAAGCGTGGGTCCACGAACGCTTCTAGGCGGAGAATCTGCCGGACAGGAGGTGCGATCTTGAAGATGACTCAACTTTTCCTCGATCAGCTCGACGCGGAGTCTCCGCGGACGCGCCGGGCGCTCGAAGCCGTGCCCGCGGGACGCGACGACTGGAAGCCGCATGAGAAGTCGATGCCGTTCGGAAGGCTGGCCGGGCTCGTCGCCCGGATGCCCTCCTGGATCTCGATGATCCTCGAGCGCGACGACCTGGACTTGAAGCCCCAGGCCGGCTCGAACTTCGACCAGCGTCCGCTGCGCACCGCGGCGGAGCTGGTCGCGGCCCACGACGAGGGCGTCGCTCAGGCGCGCAAGGCTCTCTCGGCGACGACCGAGGAGCACCTGCTCAAGCCGTGGCGGCTTCTCGTCGCCGGCAAGGCCGTCAGCGAGGACCCGCGCCACGTGGTCTTGCGCGACACCTTCATGCACCTCTCCCACCACCGCGGCCAGCTGACCGTCTATCTCCGTCTAAACGACGCTCCCGTCCCCTCGATTTACGGCCCGACCGCCGACGACGCGCGATTCGCGTAAGACGATGCGGATCGGAATCGTCGGGGCGGGGATGATCGGCTCGACGCTGGCGAAGCTGTGGGCGGACGCCGGGCACGAGGTCCGCCTCGCCTCGCGCCACCCAGAAGAGCTTCGGCAGGTCGTGCGCAGCCTCGGAAAGAACGCTTCCGTGGGAACGGTCGAGGACGCCGCGAAGTTCGGGGACGTCGTGATGCTGGCGGTCCCTCTCAAGGCGATTCCCGGCCTTGCGAAGGACCTCGCGGCGCATCTCGCCGGGAGAGTCGTCCTGGACACCGGAAACGCCTACGAGCAGCGAGACCGCGACGCCGCGCGGGAGGCGATCCGGCATCCCCGAGGCTCCGCCGGATGGGCAGAGGCGATGTTCCCCGGCGCGCGATGGGTCAAGGCCTTCAACACGGTGTATTTCAAGACCCTCGAGACCGAAGCGCGCCGAGAAGGAGACCGCGTCGGAATTCCGCTCGCCGGCGACGACCGCGAGGCCCTGGAGACCGCGGCGCGCCTCGCCCGCGACGCCGGCTTCGATCCGGTGATCGTCGGCGCGCTCGATCGGGGACGGGAATTCGAGCCGGGAACGCGCCCCTACAACACGGGAATGAGCGGCCGGGACGTTCGAAGGATTCTCGGGGAGGAAGGATAGGACCCCGGTTCTAGAGGCGGTTCAACCCGTCCAGGCCGGCGACCTTGTAGGCTTCGGCGAGGGTCGGGTAATTGAACGTCGTGTCCCGGAAGTATTCGATGGTGGCTCCGAATGAGAGCACCGCCTGCCCGATGTGAATGATCTCGGCGGCGCTCTCGCCGATCGCATGGACACCCAGGACCTTCAGGGACTTCGGGTCGAAGAGGATCTTCAGGAGGCCGACGTCCACGCCGAGCATCTGGCCCTTGGCCAGCTCCTCGAACTTCGCCTGTCCGACCTCGTACGGGATCTTCGCCGCCGTGAGCTCCTGCTCGGTCGAGCCGACCATGGAGATCTCCGGGATCGTGTAGATCCCGTAGGGCAGGAACTCCTTGCGGCTCGATTCCGGGCCGCCGAACATGTGGCAGCTCGCCAGGCGGCCCTGCTCCATCGAGGTCGAAGCGAGCGATGGAAAACCGATCACGTCTCCGGCGGCGTAGATGTGCGGCACGGCCGTCTGAAAGTGCTCGTTGACCGCGAGCCGGCCTCGGGAGTCCGCCGCCAGGCCCGCGGCCTCGAGGTTCAGGAGATCCGCGTTGGCCTGCCGTCCGACCGTGTAGAGCAGGGCGTCGCCGTGGACCTGCTTCCCGCTCTCCAGGCTTGCGACGACCCGGTCCCGGCCGTCCACTCCCACCGAGACGACCTTTTCGCCGAGTCGGAAGGTCGCGCCGCGCTGCCGCATGAAGTAGTACAGCGCCTCGACCATCTCCCGGTCCACGAAGTCGAGGATCGTTGGGCGCTGCTCGATAATCGTCACGCGGATGTTGAGAGCGGTCATCATCGAGGCATACTCGAGGCCGATGACTCCGGCCCCGACGACGATCAGCTCGCGCGGGAGGAGCTCGGATTGGAGGAGCTGGTCGGAGTCGAGAATGCGCCGCCCGTCGAGCGGCACGGTGGGGCTCTCCGCCGGCCGCGTACCGCACGCGACCAGGACGTTCCCGGCCCGCAGCAGCACGCTTCCGTCCTGGGTCTGCACTTCCACAGCGTGGGGATCGAGGAAGCGCGCCGAGCCGTGGACGGTCGTGACGCGGTTGCGCTTCAACTGCGCGCGGACGACCTCCATCTCCCGGCCCATGACCTTGCGGACGCGGGAGCTCAGGTCGCCGACGGAGATCTCGTCCTTGAGGGAGTAGTCGCGGCCGTAGAAGGCGCGTTGCCGGTATCCCGACAGGTACAGGATCGATTCCCGCAGGGTCTTGGATGGGATCGTCCCGGTGTGGAGGCAGACTCCCCCGATCCTCTCCTTTCGATCGACCACCGCCACGCGCTTGCCGAGCTTGGAGGCGGCGATCGCTCCCTTCTGCCCCGCCGGCCCCGAGCCGATGACGACCAGGTCGTAGGCGCTGGACTCCACGCGGTAAGACTGCGTCAGGGTTAATGAAGTCGGCCTGAAGATCGCATTCAGACCGCGGGAATCCCTCACGGCGTGGCGGAGCGGGATTCTTCACGGCGCTCTTACATCGCCTTCTCGGCCCCCTTCGGGCCGGATGGCAGGATCGCCCTCCTTTCTCTTTTTGGAGGATTCATGATCACGACGGATCCCAGCGCGACCGATCTCCGCGAGCCCAAGCGCCTCTACAGGCTGGTCGAGCCTTCCTACGACGACATCCGGGCCCACGACCCGGCCGAGTTCCTCTCGGCCGCAGTCGAGCGCACCCTCGAGCGCTTCGGCGAGGACTACGGAATCGAGGAGGCGGTCGCCGCGCGGCGCGAGGGACACGCGTGGGTTCCGGTGGGGAGGGGGCCTCGGGCGCTTCTCCAGGGGCTCGAGGCGCTCGATCCCGAGGAACGCGAGCTGCTCCAGTCCAACCGCGTGGTCTTCGGAACGCGGCCGTTCTTCTCGGCCGTCTGGCTGCTCGGCTCGCGGCGGGAGTGGTCGGCGGTCTTCCGGCTGTCGCGGCCGCCGGAGGAAGAGGCGGCGCTACTCCTCCAGATGACGCGCATCGCCGTCGCGCAGCGCGCCAGCGAGACGGTCTGGGCGAACATCCTCGATCGGTCCCGCGAGATCCAGCGAAGCCTCCTTCCCGACCCTCTGCCGGCGTTGAAAGGTTTCGACCTGGCCGCCCGTTCGGATTCGGCGGAGGTCGTCGGCGGCGATGTCTTCGACGCGATCCGGCTGGGCCCCGACTCCCTGGGCCTCATGATCGCGGACGCCTCGGGCCACGGCTTTCCGGCCGCGCTCGAGGCGCGCGACGTCGTGGTGGGCCTGCGAATGGGCGCCGCGGGGCACCTGAAGATCGATTCCACGATCGAACGGTTGAACGAGATCCTCTGCTCCTCGACTCTCTCCTCACGCTTCATATCGCTCGTCTACGGCGAGCTCGAATCCGGAGGGGAATTCGATTACATCAACGCCGGACACCCCGCTCCGATGATCCTCGAGCCGGGCGGCCGGGAGCGGCTGACGAACTCGGGCCGCGTGCTCGGAGTTTCCTTCGGCTCGCGGTACCGGGTGAGTCACGCGCAGGTTCCCCCGGGCGGAATCCTGCTGCTCTACACAGACGGGGTGACCGAATGCCCGTCGCCCCTCGGCGAGGAGTTCGGAGTCGAGCGGCTTGCCGGGATCGGGTCGGTGCTCGCCGGCTCGAGCGCCGCGCACATCTGCACCGCGATCTTCGAGGCGCTCGGCGAGCACGCCGCGGGCCTGCCGCTGCCCGATGACGCGTCCGTCCTGGTTGCGCGGCGCCTCGCGTGATCTCGAGACAGACCGGCCAAGAAAACGCGCGGGCCATGGGGCCCGCGCGTCGGGATTGCGATTGGAATTCGCTTCAGCCGCGGGGATGCGGGACGATACGGATGTAGGGCTTCGTCTCTCTCCAGCCCTGGGGGTACTGCTTCTTGGCGTCGTCGTTGGAGACGGACCCCGCGATGATGACGTCCTCGCCCTGCTTCCAGTTCACCGGTGTCGCGACCTTGTGCTTGGCGGTCAACTGGAGCGAGTCGATGACCCGAAGGACCTCGTCGAAGTTGCGCCCGGTCGTCATCGGGTAGACGAGGATCAGCTTGATCTTCTTGTCCGGACCGATGACGAACACGTTGCGCACGGTCTGGTTGTCCGCCGGGGTGCGGCCCTCGCAGCTCCCCTCGAGGTCCGCCGGGAGCATCCCCCACGCCTTCGCGACCTTCAGCTGCGGGTCGCCGATCATCGGGAAGTTCGGCGCGTGGCCCTGCGTCTCCTGGATGTCAACCGCCCACTTCGAGTGAGAGCTGACCGGGTCCACGCTGAGCCCGACGATCTTGACCCCCCGCTTGTCGAACTCCGGCTTGATCTTGGCCATGTAGCCGAGCTCGGTCGTGCAGATGGGTGTGAAGTCCTTCGGGTGCGAGAACAGCACGCCCCAGGAATTCCCCAGCCACTCATGGAACTTGATGTGCCCTTCGGTGGTGTCCGCCTCGAAATCAGGTGCCGTATCTCCGATCTTCAGTGTCATTCGCCACGCCCTCCTTGACGTTCCTTGGAACGCGGATCATCTCGCCAACCTTCCGGCGAATCAATCCCCGGAGCAGGGAGCGCCAAGTCGCTGAGGTAGGCTGGCTTCGCCGTGTCGAATCGTCTCAGCAACCACGCCCGAAGGGCCGGCGCGGTCCTCTTCGCGGCGCTGGCGGCGTCCTGCGCGACCGACACCTCGTCCGCGAAGAAGGCCCGTCCGGCCGCCGCCGTTCCGGCGCCGACTCCGAAGCCGCAGCCGGCGCCCGCTCCGGCCATCTCGCCCCAGCTGCTGGCGAAGATCGAGGCGGACTTCGTCCGGATCCCGGCCGGGACTCTCCCCTCGCGGTACGAGAGCCGGGGCAAGCGCCCCGAGACGAAGGTCGCCGCCTTCGCGATCGGCAGGCACGAGGTCACCCAGGAGCTCTGGACAGCGGTGACGGGAGAGAACCCGAGCCGGCACCGGGGCGATCCCCAGCTCCCGGTCACCAACGTGTCGTGGAACGACGCTCAGAAGTTCATCGAGAGGCTGAACGAAGCGAAGGGATCCCGTGTCTTCCGCCTGCCCACGGCGCGCGAGTGGGAGCTGGCCTGCCGCGCCGGCGCCCAGGGGCATGTCGCGGCGCAGTCGAGCGAATCGTCGCTCGACCTCTACTCCTGGTGGGGAAGGAACTCCGGCAGCCGCTCCCATCCCGTCGGAACGCGCAAGCCCAACGCCTTCGGCCTCTTCGACATGCTCGGCAACGTCGCCGAGTGGTGCGAGACGGCCGAGGACCCCAAGGCGAAGGACATCCTCCGCGTCCACGCGGGCGGCCACTTCCTCGACCAGAACCTCGTCGGGCAGGACTGCAGCACGACCGCGTGGCTCGCCCAGGACGCGCGCGAGGAATGGACCGGGTTCCGCCTCGCGAGAACGGCGAAGGACTGAGCCCCCGCGAAAAAAGGCGCCCGGCTGGTCGCCCAGCCGGCCGTAACGGGAAACGCTCGGCGTCAGAACCGGGCGAGGTTCAAACCCGAGACGATCCAGAAATTGATCCCGTCGCTGCAGACCCCCTTGGACGTCGCGGGGAGCTCGACGAAGCCGAGCGTGGTCAGGTCCGCGGCCTTCCAGAGCGAGACGAAATCCCCGCCGTCGTTGGTGACGAGCACGCGCTGGCCGTCGAAGGCCGCCGCCTGGGGGAAGGCCAGGCCGTTGCCCGTGAGCGTGTCGAGCACGGTCCCGGTCGAAGCGCGAACGACCGTGACGGAATTGGATCCCCGGTTGGGGACCCAGATGTTCGTTCCGTCGAAGATGGGCGCTGTCGGCTGGATGTCGACCGTGACCGTCTGGAGGATCGCCCCCGCCTGGCTGACCTTGAAGAGCGCGTTGAGGGCCTGATCGGTGACCCAGAAGTACGTCCCGTCGAAGAGGGCGCCCGCGGGCTGGGAGAAACCGGTCGTGACGGTCGTCGCGGACCAAGGGATCGTCGCGCCCGGCGTCACGATCGAGACGGAGCCCAGGCCCGGCGAGAACCCGATGTTCGCCGTGAGGATCTTCGCCCCGTCGAACGAAGCGGCGACCGGATCGATGCCGAGGTTGCTCGCGACCGTCGTGACGGCTCCGGCCGTCTGGGCCGGATTGATCCGGTAGAGGAGCCCCGGGTTGGAGCTGCCGGTGACGAAGATCCTCCCGGGCGCGACCATCACTCCCCAGTTGTTGAAGGCGCCGGTCCAGGTTTCCAGGAGCCTCCCGTCGCTGGCGCGGATGCGGGCGACCGTGGAACTGTTGTTCGTCACCCAGAGATCCGCCCCGTCGGACTTGACGTTCACTCCGGGCGACCCCAGCGGGATCTGCTGGATGCTGTCGGGATTCTTCGAAGTCCAGAACTGGTTGAGCGCCGCCCGCCGGCCGGCTCGAGTCAGCGCGGCGTCCACCGTCCTCGAGACGAACGCCGCCATCTGGAGGCGGTTGACGTTGCTCGAGGGATCGAAGGTCGTCGGCGAGGTCCCCGTCGTGATCCCCAGCGTGAAGAGCTCCAGCACGAATGCGCAAAAGACGTCGCCGGCGACGTCGGTGAAGTTGCCGCAGGTGCCGAGAAGGACGCTCCCGGACCCGAAGAGCACGCTGGCGGCGCAGGCGGACAGGGCGAGCGCCCACCGGGCCGACACGGGCTGTTTCATGGGAACCTCTCTTTTGGGCAAATCTTGTCTCAGCCGCCGGCGAAGCGGAAGGGAAATCGTGGATTCGGGGGTTGGACTTTAGTCCAAGCGACCGGCGAGAGATCATAGCGCCGGAGGAGCCCATGTCCGCTATCGGCTGGATCAACCTCGCGGGTTACGTGGCGTCGCTTCTCGTCTTCTGCACCTTCTACATGAAGACGATGATTCCGCTGCGGACCGTCGCGATCTCGAGCAACGTGGCCTTCCTGACTTACGGCCTCGCGGGCCACCTGTATCCGGTGGCGATCCTTCACGCGATCCTGCTCCCCTTGAATCTCGTCCGGCTCCGGCAGATGCGGTCCTTGATCCGGAGGGTCCGCGACGCCGCGCGCGGGACCATCTCCTACGAGTGGCTCCTCCCCCTGATGTCCCACGAGAAGTTCCACGCCGGCCACGTCCTCTTCCGGGCGGGCGATCCCGCGAGCCTGATGTACATGGTCCTGGAAGGGACGATCCGACTCCAGGAGCTGGGCGTCACGGTCCCGCGAGGCGAGCTCCTCGGCGAGATGGGGCTCTTTGCCCCGGACCACCGGCGGACGGCGACCGCCGTGTGCGACACCGCAGTCGAGGTGGGCGTGATGAACGACGAGAAGGTCCTGCAGCTCTACTACCAGAACCCGGAGTTCGGCTTCTACCTCTTCCGCCTCGTCGTCCAGCGCCTCCTGGAGAACGAGCGCCTTCGGAAGGCTCCCTCGCCGGCCTAGAAGCGGAAGGTCAGGCCCGCGTTGAAACCGTGGGCGTAGAAGCTCGAGCCCTCGAAGTCGAAGGACGGCTGGGCCGGCCCCTTCGGATTGAGCGCGACCTTGCGGGTCCACGAAACGCTCTGCGTCGTGTTGATGTTTCGGTTCACCTGGTCGCCGGGCCGGGCCACGTTGTTCGTGTAGAGGAAGGAGTAGCCGGCCGAGACCGAGAGCCACGGCGCGATGGCGTACGCCCCGCCGACTTCCAGCTCCGGGAGGATGCCGAAGACCGTCCGGGAGCGGCGGCCGATGTTGGACGGCAGAGCGAAGTAGCCTCCCACGAACCGCTGGGTCGTCCCGGGCGTGCCGCTGAAATCGTCCGTCGTCAGGGAGCCGTCGATGTCCACCCTCTGGACCATGGCTCCGAGCCCGACCTTCAGCGCGCCGTTGGCGGAGAAGCGGTCCCAATCCCATTTGCCTCGCACGCCGGCCTGCAGCCCGTAGAAGTTGTTTCGCGCGTCGAACCGGTCCGTCGTCAGCCAGATGTCGGCCGGCTGCGGCGGATTGAAACGGCTGCTCGTCGCGAACTGGAACTCTTCGGACAGGTTGAGCCAGCGGAACCCGCCCAGGAACTGAAGGCCTCCGCGGTCGTTGCGGTTGCGCGTCCCGTAACCGTTGATCTCGACGCTGGTGAGGTTGCGGGATAGCCGCTCCGCGGCGGTACCGGCCTGGCTGGGCGAAAGCGAGATGTTCGTGACGCTCTCCGCGTTCTTGTTGACGTCGAAGTAGGGAAGCAACAGGTTGATCGAGCCCGGCTGCCCCGACGACGAGACGCTCTTGCTCGCCGCGAGCGTCCGGAAGGAGAGAAGGCTGACCTCCAGGCCCGAGCTACGGTCGCAGGCGTAGCCGAAGGTCAGGCGCCAGCCGTCCTGCCGGCGGTTGGTGAGGTCGTCGTTGCCGAGCAGGACGTGGGTCGAGCTGCCGCCGACGATCCCGTCGGTGATGAGCGGAAGCGGGACCGGGCTGTTCTTGAAGGCCCAGTTCAAGTACTCGAGCTTCAAGGTGATTTCCGAGACCGCGAGGGGATCCTGGTACTGAGGCTGGGACGGGACCGCGGTTTGCGCCGATGCCGCCGCCGAGGAAAGCCCGAGGAGCACCAGGGTCCCCGCCACCGTGTTTCGCATGCCTTTTCTCCCTTGCTTCATTTGAGTGACGGCGTGTTGATCGTCACCAGCGGCTTGTCGCACCACGTATTGCTTGTACGGATCGAACAGCTCTTTGTTCGCCAGAGCGTTGGTGCGGCTTCCGTCATTCTGGTCGCGGACAAAAAACTCCCAATCGGCGTTGCCGCTGGCGGGAGTTCCCTCGAAATTCCGGTCGCGCTTGAATATAAGAGGACAACGGGTTGTCAAGCAAGCTCACGGCGCGATTCTTGCGAGCCGCGAAGCCGCGCGGAAGGAAGGAGGATCCATGCGGCGAATCGCGATGTTCAACCGGGTCTCGGCGGACGGGTACTTCGCTGCGGAGGACGGCAACCGGGACTGGGTCGTCCCGGAGCCGGAGATCGACAAGGAGGCGGCCGCGGGAATCCCGGAGAACGACACCGTGGTCTTCGGCAGGAAGACTTACGAGATGTTCGCGAGCTTCTGGCCGAAGTTCGTCGAGGACGCGCGCGTCACGGACCCTCACGATCCGGGCCGGCGCTCGCCCGAGATGGAGGCGATGGGAAGGTTCCTGGACGAAGCGAGCAAGATCGTCTTTTCCCGAACGCTCCGGCAGGCGAACTGGAAGAACACGCGGATCGAGCGCGAGCTCGTCGCGGGAGAGATCGAGAGGCTCAAGAAGGAACCGGGAAAGGGCATCCTCGTTTTCGGCAGCGGCTCGATCGTGTCGCGGCTGACCGAGCATGGACTGATCGACGAGTACCGGTTCGTCGTCTGCCCGGTCCTCCTCGGCGGCGGCAAGCCGCTTCTCCGGGAGATTTCGAGGAGGCGGAGGCTCGTCCTCGCCGAAACGAAGAAGTGCCCCTCCGGAAACGTCCTCCTGCGTTACGAGAGCGCGAAGCCCTAGCGCCTCAAGGAGCGGAGGAATCCGACAGGAAGTTCAGCAGCTCCTCCGAGACCCGGTCGGGGAACTCGTGGACGAGGTCGTGGGCGCCCGGATCGAGCACCGCCAGTCGCGCTCCGCGGATTCGCCCGGCCAGGCCGCGGGAGTGCTCCGGCGGCGTCAACGGCCCCGGTTGTCCGGAAGGACCAGGCGGTACCGCTCGGCGAGCGCGGGCGCCACGGGGTCCCAGAAGGAGTGGTCGCACCCGAACCCGGCGAGCAGGAGCAGCGCGTCCCCTTCCCCGCGCGTCTCGTAGAAGAGCTCGATTTCGTCGAGAGAAACGGTCGGGATGCCGGCCTCCAGTCCCCGGTCACAGGCCGCCGGGGTAGAGCTTCACGTTGAACCCGTTAGCCAGGAACTTGGACATCGCGCCGCGGCTGACGTTGAGGTTGGGCTGGTAGGAGTTGTCCGGGAAGCCGGAGATCACGTCCTTCGCCCAGAGGAAGTGCGTGTGGCGGCAGAAGATGTCCGAC
>Ga0126379_10002670_pt1 | contig 11406 bp, 6 predicted proteins | sample PanSoiMetPlot_24_FD_92640 | JGI IMG/M metagenome (GOLD analysis project Ga0126379, IMG submission 92640) | Tropical forest soil microbial communities from Panama - MetaG Plot_24 | ecosystem: Environmental > Terrestrial > Soil > Tropical forest > Bulk soil | place: Panama | collected 2016-02-17
GATCCGTTTCTCGCGCGCAACGCCGTCTTCGCCCGCGCGGCCATCGAGCATCTGGATTTCGCGCACGCTCAGGCTGCGACGCGAACTGAGATCGACGGACGCGCCTACGTCGGACTCTACCGCCAGAACATCCTGATCCTGCGCGTCCTGCGCCAGGACTCGGACGTCCCGCTGCCTCCATATCTGCAGCCGATGCTCGGCGGGATGGCGAACCTGCGCGGCTTCCGCGCCGGCTCGTTCATCGGCGACACGCTCGTGTCCGGCACAGCCGAAATCCGTGCGCCGCTCACCTCGCCACTCAACATCGCCAAATTTGGCGTCAGCGTGTTCATGGACGTCGGCACCGTGTACGACAAAGGGCAGCAGCTCGCCAATCAGCACTTCTCGCAGGGCGTCGGCGGCGGCGTCTGGCTTGCGGCCGCATTCTTCCGGCTCAACCTCGTGGTCGCGCACGGCATCGGCGCCGGGACGAGAGTGCACTTCGGGGCGGGAGTCAGCTTCTAGCCTGCATCACTCCAGATACTTCATGAAGATGACTTCGTTTTGCTTCTCGTTGTACACGAGCTCATCAACTTTCGCCCGAACCATCAGGAGGCCGAAGCCGCCCGCGCGCAGGCCCTTTTCCTCACGAACCTTCACGTGCTCGAGCGGATCGCCGGGGTGGGCGATGGCCGCGTGGTCGAGATTCTCCAGTTTGAAACCGGGGCCAGGATCGGCGATCCGATAGATCAGCACGCGATTCGTCCTCACGCACGCGATGCGCACTTTGTGGTTGGGATTCAACCGGCCACCCCACTCGATGGCATTCAGCAGCAGCTCGCGGAACGCGTCGCCGACTGACTCGACCACAGCCGGCGCGAGGTCGGCGCCCAGCCTGCTAACCACAGGCTGGATCTGATCTGCGGCTTCGCGGATGCACGGGACGAGCAGTTCCACCCAGTTCGGGTGAGCCGAGATCACCTCGATGGCCACGGGCACTACGCTGGATGATTGCAGTGCGTCCCTCACGACGTTCAACAGATCCCGCACTTCCAGTTCGCTGACGAGCCTCGCGAGGCGCGACGCGTCCTCCGCCTGTGCGTTCCGCGCGGTCTGGAGATCGCGTGAATAGCGCGCGATCGTGGCCCGTGCTTCCTTGCGCTCCGTGATGTCCCGTGCGGCGCCGTAGATCTTCTGCTCGTTCGGATACGGCACCGCGGCCCATTCGAGCCAGCGATACGTGCCGTCGCGGGCGCGGTAGCGGTTCTCGAACGCGATCACCTGGCCGCCGTCGCTGAGCGTATCTGCGGCCGTCGTCGTCTGAGTGCGATCGTCAGGATGCACGAAGTCCATGTAGGGACGCGCAAGCAACTCGTCCTTCGTGTATCCGAGGAGGCGTTCCCAGGCTGGATTGACGCGCTTGAAGTACCCGTCGAAATGAGCCACGCACAACAGATCGGGCGACAGGGTAAAGAATCGATTCAAGTCCTCTTCGATCCGCTTGCGTTCCCTGAACTGGCCGACCTGAGCTCCGACCCGCGACAGCATGCGGAGCAGGTCCTCGTCGGGCTCGCGGATCTCGCGACTGAAGAATTCCATGACGCCGACGACCGTCTCTTGGAGCAGCAGCGGCAGGGCGAAGGCGCCATGCAGCCCTTCCTCCTGGGCAACGGCCGCACGTGGGAAATTGGAATCGGCGACGACGTCAGGGACCCACACAGGCTCACCACTGGCCCAGACCCGTCCAGGGAGTCCGACGCCTTTCGTGAATGCAGTATTCCGAGTGGCCGCCTCGAACTGCGTGACTGTGACGGTCGGCTGATGCCAGGTGTCCACGCAATTGAGCACGCCGCCATCAGCGTCCACGTTCCACAGCGCGCCGTAGTCCCAATCCAGCGCGTCGCAGAGAGCTTCGAGGACACGCACCGCCGCCTCGGCAAGCGTCGCCGATTCCGCAAGTGCGCGCGCAGACACATATTCGGCCGTGAGGCGTTGCGCGTCGCGGGCGGGACGATCGGTGTCAATCGGCACGGCTGACCGGAAGAGTGAGAGGAGCTTATCACCCCTTTGCCCTCCGCCACAGCTTCTGACACACTCTTAGTCCACTGATGACGACCATTCTTCGGAGCATCCCCAAAGGACAAAAAGTCGGCATCGCGTTCTCCGGCGGCCTCGACACCAGCGCCGCCCTGCACTGGATGCGCAGCAAGGGCGCGATCCCGCACGCATACACGGCGAACCTGGGACAGCCTGACGAACACGACTACGAGGAGATTCCCCGAAAGGCGCTCGCATACGGCGCAGAGAAGGCGCGTCTGGTCGACTGCCGGCGGCAGCTCGTCGCCGAAGGACTGGCGGCGCTGCAGTGCGGCGCCTTCCACATCTCGACGGCCGGCGTGCCGTACTTCAACACCACGCCGCTCGGCCGCGCGGTCACCGGCACGTTCCTCGTCGCCGCCATGAAAGAAGACGACGTGAACGTGTGGGGCGACGGCAGCACGTTTAAGGGTAACGACATCGAGCGGTTCTACCGGTACGGCCTTCTCGTGAACCCCGGCCTGAAGATCTACAAGCCGTGGCTCGACCAGCAGTTCATCGACGAACTGGGCGGCCGGAAGGAAATGTCGGAATACATGCAGAAGGCCGGCCTCGCGTACAAGATGAGCACCGAGAAGGCCTACTCGACCGACTCGAACATCCTCGGCGCCACGCACGAAGCGAAAGATCTCGAGTTCCTGAACAAAGGGATCAAGATCGTCGAGCCGATCATGGGCGTCGCTTCGTGGAGGGACGACGTCAGCGTCCGGCCGGAGACCGTCACAATCCGATTCGACGAGGGGCGGCCGGTCGCGCTGAACGGCCGGCATTTCGACGAAGACGTCGTGGAGTTGATGCTCGAAGCCAACCGCATCGGCGGCCGGCACGGCCTCGGCATGAGCGATCAGATCGAGAACCGGATCATCGAAGCCAAGAGCCGCGGCATCTACGAAGCGCCTGGCATGGCGCTGCTGTTCATCGGGTACGAACGCCTCGTGACGGGCATTCACAACGAGGACACCATCGAGCAGTATCGTGAGAACGGCCGCAAGCTGGGGCGGCTGCTATATCAGGGCCGCTGGTTCGACTCGCAGTCGCTGATGCTGCGTGATTCGGCGCAGCGCTGGGTCGCCAGCCAGATCACGGGCGAGGTGACCGTCGAGCTGCGCCGCGGCAACGACTACTCGATCCTCGACACGACGAGCCCGAACCTGACGTACAAACCCGAGCGGCTGACGATGGAAAAAGGCGAAGCGTTCTTCACGCCGCAGGATCGCATCGGTCAACTCACGATGCGGAACCTCGACATTACCGATACGCGCGACAAGCTCGCGACCTACTCGAAGACCGGGCTCCTGGTCCCCGGCACCGGGGCTACACTGCCCCAATTACCGGAGCCCAAGAAGCAGTAACGAGGTTCCAGGTGAGAAAGGTTCTCGGGGTTCTCGGGGTTCTCGGGGTTCTGGCCGGTGGCCCCGGCGCGCGCGCACAGGGCGGCACGGCGGCGCGCGATCTTGTCGGCACCTGGACGCTGTCAAGTATCGAGCGAATGGGCGGCGGTGCGCCCGCGACGGTGCCGCTGCCGCGCGGTCTGCTCGTGTTCGACGCTGCCGGTCATGCGTTCGAGCTCGCGTCGGCCGGACGCCGCATCGTGTACGCGGGGAATCAGCCGACACCCGCCGAGGCGCACACGGTCTACAACAACTACTCCGGGTTCTGGGGCAGCTACAGAGTCGCGGACCAGAAGATCACCTACCGCCCCGAAGGCGCCGTCAGCGCGAACGCGATGGGGCAGGATATCGTCCGCTCGTTCTCGCTCAAGGGCGATCGGCTGACCGTTGAGTCGGCGTCGGGCGAGCCCGACGGGCAAGATCAGATGCGGTGGACGTGGGAGCGGGTCCCGCAGCTCGAGAACCTGACGCCCGCGAACCGGCAGTTGCTTGGCTTCTGGCGCCACGTCGTCGAGCGGCGCGTCAGCCAGTCGACCGGCGCCGTGATCAACGAGGCGACCCGCGCGCCGAGCGTCATCGTCTACACGCCGGCTGGATACGTGGGCGTCCATTTTCCGCCGCTCAATCGCGCGAAGTTTGCCGCGACGCTGCCGACCGACGACGAGGCGCAGGCCGCGATTCGAGGGTTTGTCAGCTACTACGGCTCGTACACGTTGTATCCCGGGCTCGTGTTTCACCACCGCCTGATGATCCTCGGCAACGGCGCCAGCGACTCGCTCCGGCGGTTCTATGAGATCAAAGGCGACGAGCTGACGCTGAAGTTTCCTCCTGGAGGGGCGGGCCCGCTCGGCGCCGACGGGCGCACGAACGTGGTCCTGAAGAGAATCAGCGGCGCGGAAGAAATGCTACCGAGGTAGTGCAGGCAGCAGGGCGGGCCCTTCAGGCCCGCCCCGATACCGTAAACGTTAGAACGTAATCTCCGCCGAGAACTTGATCAGTCGCGCGGTCAGCACGGTCTGCGGCTGCAGCCACGTGCCGCCGGGAACGAATGCGTTGTTGTACGTCAGCACCGCGCTCGAGTTGAGTGCGTTGTAAAGATCGATGCCCACCATCGTGCGCGTCCGCGAGATCTTGAGGATCTTTGCGACGCGGAAATCGAGCTGGTTGATCCGGTCGCCGTACATCTCGCCGGGCTTGAGGATGTTGATCGTGACGTTGGCCGGATTGCCGGCCGGGTTACGGCCAAGTGCCGCAGCGATAGTCGAACTCGGGACGGCCCAGTTGGCCGCGAGCAGCGCGCCCGGCTTGCTCTGGAACACGCCGCTGAACTGCACGTCGATCTTCGGCACGATGTAGGACGACAACCCGCGAATCTGTGTGAGCCAGCCGTAGTCCACCTGGCAGTACGGGCTCAACGGGCTGACCGTGGAGGTGCTCAACCCGGGGAGGCCCTGCACAAGAGTCGTATTGAGCTCGGGAAGCTTGCTGCGAACGTCACACGCGTTGCCGGAAATCTGTCCTGTGCTCGTCCCGCCCTGGAACGTCCAGCCCGCTTTAGTCCGGACGTTGAGCGTGATGTCGACGCCGTTGAAGTTGTTCGTCCAGTTCCCGTAGTTGCTCGAATCCGTGACTTTGTTGAGGATCTGGCCAGCCAGCGTCGGCGCAACGTCGTACAAACCCGATACGACGTAATTGCCTCCGCCGGGCAGCCGTGAGTCCCCCGGGACCGTGATGCTGTATTGCGAATAGTCGGATGTAGCCGCCAGCGTGTTGTCGAGCACCGTGAAGCCATGGTACCAGCGCCGCGTATACGCGACCTCGATCGACGCACGCGCCATGAGCTGCTGCTGCACGGCGGCGCCAAGCGTCCAGTCTGACGACCGCACGCCCCAGCCCGTGAGAAGCGCGGGATCGTAGAGGTTGGTCAACGTTGACGTCCCGAATGCCGTGTTCGACGCGACGCCGCACGTGTCGATGCTGCCGGTGGTCGCCGGACTCTGCGCGTTCGGATTCAGCAGGTCGCAGTCCGGAACCAGGTTCTTGTTCGCGTCCGTCCACGATCGGGTGACGCCGCACGGACCGAATGGCCCGGTCGTGCAGGGCAAGCGCAACGTCGGATTGGAATTCGCCCAGTTGTTCGAGATGCCCATTCCTTCGAGGTACTTGCCGACGTTGAACTTGAAAGCCGTCCGGCCATTGCCGAACACGTCGTATGCGAGACCCATTCTCGGCGTGATGTCCTTGTAGCCCGAGACGCCGGGCGTTTCAGGAATCACGAGCGCCGTCGGCAGGAAGCGTGTGGGGCCTTCTTTCTGCTCGGGGAACCAGCTCGACGAGTGGTCGAATCGAAGCGCGCCCTGGAGTGTCAGGCGGCCCGCCGTGTACTGATCCTGAACGAAGAGCGCGTGCCACGCGCCCAGTCCGTTGTTGACCCACGGCGAGATGGATTGGGTGATCCGGTTCGGCACGCCGTTGTTGAATTGATACGCGAGGTTCTGGCTGTTTGTGTACCAGGTGCGGATGTCGCTCATGTAGTTGCCCTGGTACCCGATCTTGAGACTCTGCGCACCGGTGACGTACGAGGCCGACGCGCGCCACGCGTACGATCCAGCATAGTTCTGGCCCCAGTCCTGCGAGCGATACACCAGACCCGGAATGCCGCCGTTGGCGTCGCAGCCCGTGAGGTTCGTGGCGGTGATCGGACCGGCGCACTGCTCGACGACGCCGATCAGATCGTGCGTGGGATTCGGATTGCGTTCGAAGTTGCCCCAGCCGTAGTAAATGCCACCCCACCCCGCGTCGAGGAGCAGCTTGTTCGTGATCGGCGACGACCACGTGAGCTGCGGCACGCGGAGCGGCTTCGTCTGACTGAGGCCACGCGCCTCCGGTGACACGCGCGGGGGATCCGTGATGCCGGTCGTCAGACCCGTGCAGGTGCGGCAATTCGCCTGCTCGTCCCAAAAGACCCCCACTTTGTTCTTGCTGCTGATCTGCCACGTAATGCGGCCGCTGATATTCTCGGACGTCCGGTCGTTGTACGCGGGACGGCTCTTATCCGGCAGATACAGCCACTGGGTCGGATCGCCTGCGTTCTGGTTGTAGTAGATGAGCGGGATGATCTTGGTGGCACCCTGCGTGCGGCCGTTGATGAAGTACCAGACACGGTCCTGCTTGATGGGACCGCCGAACGATCCATTGACGTCGTACACTTTCGACAGCGGCGTCGGCGCCGAGAGGCCCGGAATGCTGCTCGTGTTGTCGCCGTTGAATTTCTCGCCGGTGAAGCTCATGAAGAGGGCGCCTGACTTCCGGTTGCCGCCCGTCTTCGGGACGACGCTCATCACGAGGCCGGCGGTTTCCGATTCGCCGAGCCCACCCGCGGTCGTGAACGTGACTTCCTGCGCGTTGCCGACATCGGCAATATACGACGTTGGCTGATTGCCGCCCGGCGGGTTGCCGATGTTCAAGCCGTCGATCATCAGCCGGCCCTCGTTGTTGCGCCCGCCGTGAATGGGAAATTGCGTCGTCGCCGTGGCCGTCACGACGTCGTTCAGGTTCGTGCTGACGCCGGGGACGACCGTCACCATGGCGTTGTAGCTGCGCACCGTCGGAATGGCCTTGAGGACGTCGTTGTTCAACGTCATCTCGCGGCGGGCGCTCTGGATGTTGACGACCGGGCTCTCGCCAGTCACCGTCACGGTTTCGGCGATCGTGCCCACTTTGAGATCCGCGTTGATCGTCGCGATGAACGAGCCCGTCAGCTCAATGCCTTCGCGCTTCATCGACTGGAACCCCTGGAGCGTGAAGGTCACGGAGTACACGCCCGGCCGGAGATCTTCGATCCGGTACTGCCCCGTCCCGTCGGTGACGGCGGACCGGACTTTTTCGATCAGTTCAGGGCTGGCGGCCTCCACGCTGACGCCGGGGAGGACGGCGCCCGAGGCATCTTTCACCGTCCCGGCAATGACGGCCTGCGCCATCGCGACGGCCGGCATCATCACCGCACACACCAAGGAGACCAGAACCCGAAGGACTGCTCGCATCGTTTCACCTCACAGTAGGCCGAATGGAGACACCCCGAGGCAGATCGTTCGCGGTGGTATACGTCTGCGATCAACTAGAGTCAAGATCAGGATTCAGCAATCGACGCGAGAAAATGCACGGGCGCCCTGCTGAACCAAAGCCTTGGATCGTTACCTCCGGGCCAGAAGTGGTCAGCCCCCGAGGACCACCTCGGCGGTGGATTGGGGACCGCGACACACGCTACATTGACGCCACGAGGGGGCTATGCACAGACGAGAGCTTCTCAAAACGGCCGGCGGCGCTTTCGTGGCCTCGATGATTCCCCGCGAGCTGCTCGCGATCGGCGCGAACGTCAGCCCGCTGATGACGACGCTGTCGGAGTACATGGCATCGGCGGGCGGGCACGCCCTGCCCGATGCAGTGGTCGAGAAGACGAAGCACATGATTCTCGACACGCTGGCGGCCGCGATTTCTGGATCGGATCTGCCGCCCGGCAGGTTTGCGATCAAGTTCGCGCGCACCTATGGCGGCGAGAAGATCTCGACGGTCGTCGCGTCGAACGTCGTCTGCGGACCGATTGAAGCGGCGCTCGCCAACGGCATGCTGGCCCACTCGGACGAGACCGACGACACTCACCCGCCGTCGCAGTCTCACCCGGGCTGCTCGGTCGTCCCGGCGGCGTTCGCGGTCGGCGAGAAGCGCGACATCGACGGGCACCGGCTGATGCGTGCCGTCGCCCTCGGATACGACGTCGGTACGCGCTTCACGGCGACACTCGGGAAGCTGCAGTACATGGCCGACACGCACCGAAGCACGCACGCGCTGGCCGGCACGTTTGGATCCGCCGCGGCGGCGGCATGCGCTGCCGGCCTCAACGCGCAGCAGATGCGATGGCTTCTGTCGTACACAGGTCAGCTGGCCTCCGGCCTCGCGTCGTGGCAGCGCGACACCGAGCACGTCGAGAAGGCGTTCGACTTCGCTGGCATGCCGGCGAAAAACGGCGTCACCGCGGCGATGCTGGTTGAGGCCGGCGGCACCGGCGTGGACGACATCCTGTCGGGGGCGGACAACTTCTTCCAGGCGTTCGGGCCGAAGAACGATGCGGCAATGGTCGTCGACAAGCTCGGCGAGCGTTACGAGATCATGCGCACGAACATCAAGAAATGGACGACCGGATCGCCGATTCAGGCGCCGCTCGACGCGCTCGAAATTCTGATCAAGAAGAACCGGCTCGAACCGGATCAGGTGAAGAGCATCGTCGTCACCGTCGCGACGAACGAAGCGAAGATCGTCGACAACCGCGAAATCCCCGACATCTGCCTGCAGCACATGATGGCCGTGATGCTGATGGACAGGACGGTCACGTTCAAGTCCGCCCACGACAAGGCTCGAATGTCCGACCCCGCGACGCTCCGTCACCGCGCGAAGGTGAAGCTCGTCGGCGATGAAGCACTCGAACGCTTCATGCCCCGTCGAGCCGGCATCGTCGAGGTGACACTGGTGGACGGGAAGACGCTGACCGAGCGCGTCAATGACGTCAGGGGGACGGCCGAGAACCCGATGCCGCGTGACGAGGTGATCGCGAAAGCGCGTGATCTGTGCGTCCCGATTCTCGGCGCCACAACGTTCGAGAAGCTCGTCGAACGTATCTTCGATCTTGAACACCTGAAGAGCGTCCGTGAGCTGCGGCCGCTGCTGCAGCGGTCATGAGACGCCTGACCTCGGCGACCCTGAAAGGATCGCCCTACATTGCGGTCGCGATTGCCGCGCTCTTTATCGCGCGGCCCTTTGAGAATCGAGTCATGGGGCAGCGCAATCCGCGCGCCACCGTCTACGAAGGCGCGCGGCTCATCGACGGCAATGGCGGATCGACCATCGAAGATTCCGCGTTCGTCGTGGCGGACGGGCGCTTCACACAGATCGGTCGCAAGAGTGACGTGCGCGCGCCGGCCGACGCCGCGCATGTCGAACTCTCCGGTAAGACCGTCATGCCGGCACTCGTCGACGCGCACGCCCACCTCGGATATCGGCGAGGCACGACGTTCAGCGCCGGCAACTTCACGCGCGAAAACATCCTTGATCAGCTGAACCAGCTCGCGTACTGGGGCGTCTCGGGTGTGCTGAGCACCGGCACCGACATCGGTGATCTTATTTTTCAGATTCGAAACGCGTCGAACGCTCCGAACGGCAAAGGCACGCTCGTGCGTACCGCCTGGCGCGGAATCGCGCCACCCGATGCCGGTCCGTTTCCGCCGATGCGCGCCGCTCCCTTTGGGGTGACGAGCGAAGCCGAAGCGCGCGCCGACGTCCGCGAGCTGGCCGCGCGAAAAGTGGATTTCGTCAAGATCTGGGTCGACGATCGCAACGGCGCGCTGCCAAAGCTCAGCCCGGCGATCTATCGGGCGATCATCGACGAGGCGCACAAGAACAACCTCCGCGTGATCGCCCACGTTGTCACGCTCGCCGACGTGAAGGACCTGCTGCGGGCGAATATCGACGGCTTCACCCACCTGTTTCGCGATCGTGAAGCTGATAGCGAAGTGCTCGCTCTCTTGAAGACACGCCCGAACGTTTTCTTCATGCTGACCCTGTGGGCACCGCGACTGGCAGCCTCCGCCGAGCGTCCCTCGTGGCTCGACGATCCGGCGCTGCGCGAAACGGCCTCGGCGGAGCAGGTGCGTCAGTTCGGCGAACCGTTCGCGAACAGGACGTCTCAATCGGTCGCCGGCGCCCGCGAAGAGTGGAACGTCCTGCAGAAGAACGTCGCCGCCCTCGGTAAGGCTGGCGTGAAGCTCGTGCTGGGCACCGACGTTGGCGGCAACACCGGCGGTCCGCTGCTCGGGTGGACCGAGCACATCGAGCTCGAAAACATGGTCGCAGCCGGCATGACGCCGTCCGCTGCCATTGCCGCGGCCACACGAGGGTCGGCCGACGCGCTGCGCTTGACGGAGCTCGGCACGATCGCTGCGGGCAAGCGCGCGGACTTCATTGTCGTCGACGGCAACCCGCTGGCCGACATCACAAATTCGAGAAAGATCCGGACGGTCTACCAGCGCGGCGTCGAACTCGATCGCGCCGCGCTTCGAGCGACCTGGCGCTAGGCGCTGCTCGCGGCTTGCTGCTTGCTGCTCGCTTCTTGCTGCTTGGTGCCCGCAGCCTGCGGCTCGCCTTCTTGCTGCTTTCTTTTAGCAAGTCGCGAGTAGCAAGTAGCGAGTCGCGAGCAGCGAGTAGCCAGTAGCGAGCAGCGAGTCCCGCCTCAATCGCACTAATACCGAACCGTCCCCCCAATGAACCCGCCGTTGATCAGGAAGTCGCCTGTGTTGACCGGCGAGTTGAAATGGTGAGCGGCCTGAAACAGTCGGTAACCGCCCTGGATGGCGAGATACTTCGAGATGTTGACGGTTCCGTACAGCTCCACGTCGTTGACGTGGCCGTGGGTGCTGGTGTCGCCGCCAGGCAACCAGTAGCCGGTGTACTCGCCGGTCACCGAGAATCGCGGGGTCAGGTAATAACGGCCGATTGCGCCGAGCCCTGGCATCGGGATATGCACGCCGGCTTGTGCTGCCTGCGTGCCGTTTGAGAGTTGGCCGCTCACAGCGTAGAAGTTCGCGCCGACGACGCCACCGACGTAGCCGCGATCGAACGTCAAGAAGTCGTACTCATAGCCGAGTTGCCACTCGTTCCAGTACAGCGACGAACTGACGGGTTCACCGGCGAGGTATGTTTGACCACCGAAGTTGATTGTTGCGGGCAGCGTCGCCGATTGCTTGTAGTAGAGCGGAAAGAAGCTGAACCGGATCTTTTGCTTCTGCTGAGGTCGAATGACGACGTGGAAGGCCGGAAACCACTGATTGTGAAGTCCGAGCGTCTGTTTGAAGTTTATGTTCGTGCCGGTGATGGTGGTCGTCACGGCGGC
>Ga0126379_10002671_pt1 | contig 11402 bp, 11 predicted proteins | sample PanSoiMetPlot_24_FD_92640 | JGI IMG/M metagenome (GOLD analysis project Ga0126379, IMG submission 92640) | Tropical forest soil microbial communities from Panama - MetaG Plot_24 | ecosystem: Environmental > Terrestrial > Soil > Tropical forest > Bulk soil | place: Panama | collected 2016-02-17
CGTCGGTTTGGCAGCGATGACTTGCTCTTCGCGACCAGTGAGTTTCGCTCGCAACTGGTCGGCTATGGCTTTAGCCACTTCGCTTTCGGCTGAAAAAATGTCGCTCAGTTTGCGATCGAAGGTCTCAGCCCAAACATGGTAATCATTAGCAGCTTTGATTAGCTGCACGTTCACGCGCACGACATCGCCGCTCATTTGCACGCTCCCTTCGAGAATGTGAGCGACACCAAGTTCCCTGGCGATCTCGGGCAGGTTCTTAGGCGCGCTTTTGTAGTGCTGTGTAGATGTGCGCGAGATGGCCTTCAAATCGCCAATCTTCGATAAGCGCGTCAGAATCTCGTCCTGGATGGCGTCGACAAGATAAGCGTTCGCCTTGTCTTCGCTTCGGTTTTCAAATGGAAGCACTGCAATTCCGGTGGTGATTGGACGGTGAACAAGGTCGCTCTTCCAGATCACTAAGCCCACCACGGCAGCCAGCGCCACAAGCGATGCCACCATCACAGCAGTAGTTGGATTCCGTCGTAACCATTTTCTTCCGCGCGTTAAAAGACCAGTGTGCCGCGCTCGAATTGGCTCGTTCCTTAGCCAGCGTTCCAAGTCTTCGGCAAGCTCGAGAGCGGATGAGTAACGGCGCTCCTGATCCTTCTCGAGGCACTTCATGCAGATCGTCGCCAGATCGCGATTTACCTTAGGGTTCCACAGACGTGGCTGTCGCGGCTCGCTCTCCAAAACCATGCGGACAGTTTCGTACGTCGTACCACCTGCGAAAGGTGGATGTCCCGTGAGTAATTGGTAGAGTACCGCGCCAATCCCATAAACATCAGTGGTCCCTGTGAGCTGCGCGGTCTTTCCGGCGGCTTGTTCCGGCGCCATGTAACTGGGTGTGCCCAGCGCTTCCAATGTGCGAGTGACAGTACTCTCTGTTTCGACCAGCCGCGCCATACCGAAATCAGTCAGATGCGGTTCGCCTTTTGCATCGAGAAGGATATTACCCGGCTTAACGTCGCGATGCAGGACACCGTGTTGATGAGCATAATCAAGCGTGCGCGCCAGCTTCGCGGCTAGTTCCCCCGCCTTGCGCCCTGGCATCAGTTCGCTACCGATGATTTTGTCGAGTCGGCCGCCTTCGATGAGTTTCATGCTGAAGTAGCACGCGCCGTCACGCTCGCCGATTTCGTAAATCGGAACGATGTGCGGATCGTCCAATTGGGCGACGGCTTCGGCTTCCGTGCGGAAGCGTTTCACATGCGCTTCTGTGGCCCAGTTAGCGAGACCGATGACCTTGAGCGCCACGATTCGGTTGAGACTTCTTTGCCGCGCCCGATAAACCACGCCCTGGCCACCGCATCCGATTTCTTCGAGCAACTCGTAATCGCCGAAATCTTTCAACATCCGCGCGGTTCGTTCATACCCCTCGGCATCGTCGGAGGCGAAACCGGTCCGGAACAGGCAAACGCTGCAGATTCCCTGCGGCGCATCCGCGAATACGGTGGTCCCGCATTCAGCGCAAACTCTGTTGGCATTTGTCATCCTGTTTTTCTGCCGACTCCTCGGATCCATCTGTACTGCCGCAAATTCTTTAACAGGTTACGTTTGCAACACGGCGATGAAATGCCGTAGCTCATCCTCGACGTCGCCCGGTGCCGCGACAGTGTGGGCAATCTCCTGGTGCAACAACTGCCGATATCGATGGCGCAGGCGGTGAAACGCTTGTTTCACGGCGTTTTCTGTCATTCGCATCTCGGCGGCAATTTTAGCCTGTGTAGGCTGGCCGGATTCCCCCGCGAGCAATTCTTTCAAGCGATCGAACAACGGCAGTTTGCCGACAGCTTCATATTCTCCTCCGAGCCGAACAAGCACTTGCTCCAGCAATGCTAATGCCCAACGGCGTTCGTAGATGCGGTCCGCGCTCAATTTGTGAGCCGGCTCCTGGTCGACCCGCTCGCGTGTGAGCAAATCGTCTAGCGAAATCAGAGGCCGGCCTTCCCCACGTTTGATGGTCAGCTCCCGATCTCGCGCCTTGACGAGAAAGTTCTTGACCGAAGCTAGTAGATAAGAACGCAAACGCCCCCTTTCCTGCCTCACAGTTTCGAGGTCCCGTCGTTCGAGCAGCCGCGCAAAAAAAGCTTGCGTGAGATCCTGCGCTTCTTCTGGGGTATAGCCGTTGCGTCGGACAAATCCGTAAAGTGGCCACCAATACGTTCGGCAGAGTTTTTCCAGCGCTTCATCGGCGGCCGGTGATCGTCCCTGCGCCGTCAAAACTATGCTCCAATGCGTCGTGGCGAACGTGGCAGCTTCGCTCTGGGCAGACACGATGCGATCCAATCAAGAATTCGTTTCAAGATCAAGGCCAGGATATCTACCGGAGCACTTCCAAAATTTCGCGTTTACGAATGGCGCTTTGAGCGTTTCAATTACGCCGTGACCGAGCGGAAGAAGATCTTTGGCACGGACGGGGTCCGTGGTGTCGCAAACGTGGAGCCGGTAACGGCTGAAACGGCGCTAAAACTTGGACGCGCTGCGGCATATGTGTTCGCGCAAATGAATCCGCGCAGGACGCCTGATGGCGCTCGGCCGAAAATTGTGCTTGGCAAAGACACGCGTCTTTCCGGGTACATGCTGGAAAACGCGCTTGTGGCCGGGATCACTTCGCTGGGAGTTGATGTCCTGGTGATCGGGCCGTTGCCGACGCCGGGCGTTGCATATATCACGCGTTCATTGCGCGCCGATGCCGGCATCGTTCTTTCCGCCTCGCACAACCCTTATCAGGATAACGGGATCAAATTCTTCCGGCACGATGGCTATAAGCTGGATGATCAGATCGAGGAGAAAATCGAGAACCTTGTTTTCACTGGCGAAATCGATTCTGTCCGCCCGACGGCCAATAACATCGGGCGAGCGACTCGAATCGATGATGCGCTTGGCCGGTACGTCGAGTTCGCCAAGGCGAGTTTTCCCAAGGGAATGTCACTCGACGAAATGCGTGTTGCCGTCGATGTGGCAAACGGCGCTGCTTACAAATCGACGCCGTGTATTTTGCGCGAGCTGGGGGCGGAGGTGGCCGTGGCCAATAACGAGCCCAATGGAATCAATATCAATGACGTTTGTGGCAGCATGCACCCTGAGGAGATCCAGCGCGTTGTCCAAGTCAGCGGCGCGGATGTGGGCGTCAGTCACGACGGTGATGCTGATCGCGTTCTTCTTTGCGACGAGGACGGCGAAATTGTCGATGGCGACGAAATTCTGGCGATTGCCGCGTTGGATCTTTTAGAAGCTGGCCGGCTAGAGCAAAACACAGTCGTGGCCACAGTGATGAGCAATTTCGGTCTGGATGAAGCGCTCGCTGCGAGCGGCGGCAAGGTGTTGCGCACCAAAGTCGGGGACCGATATGTGATTGAAGAAATGGTGCGCCAGAATCTAAATCTGGGCGGTGAACAGAGCGGACACGTCATTTTCCGCGATTTCACAACGACCGGTGACGGCATCATCACCGCGCTTCAAATTTTGCGAATTATGCACAAAAGCGGCCAGCCGTTGAGCAAACTCAAGGCGTGTTTGCAAAAATATCCGCAGGCCCATCGCAATTTGGTGGTAAAAGAAAAACGACCGTTCGCCGAACTCGATTCTGTGATGAAGCTGGTGAACCAAGCGGAGAAAGAGCTGTCTGGCAAAGGCCGTGTGCTACTGCGTTATTCAGGGACCGAACCAAAGATTCGTCTGCTCATCGAAGGTCGTGAGTTTGAGGTGATAGACAAACAAGCGGACCGAATCGCGGAGGCTATTCAAAGCGCGATTGGAGCATGATGAGTCTGGAGAAGATCATTGAAGCGCTGCTGTTCAGCGCGCAGAAACCGCTCTCCATTCGTGAAATCACGACCGCAATCCGAGGCGCTGAAGATGATTCGGCGAGCCACACGCCTAACGAGTTCGCACGGGTAAAGGAAGCGGAAGTCGCCGCCGCACTCGAGCAATTAAAGGCGGAATACATTCAGCAGAACCGCGCATTTCAACTCGTCGAAAAAGCGGAAGGCTGCCAACTCGCCACCGATCCAGCTTTTGCGAAATGGCTCCGGCAACTTTTTCCCGCGCCCAAGCCGGCGCGATTGAGTGCGCCTGCGCTGGAGACGCTCGCGATCATTGCATATAGACAGCCCATCACGCGCGCGGACGTCGAAGCGGTGCGCGGTGTGAACATCGATGGGGTGCTACAAACTTTGATGGAACGGGGCCTGGTGAAAATCGCCGGGCGAGCCGAAATCCCAGGACGGCCGCTTCTTTACGAAACGACACAGTTTTTCCTCGATCATTTCGGTCTGCGCAGTCTCGATGAATTGCCCAACGCGGAAGAGTTGCGAAGGCGAAATTTGCCTATGGCGCAGACTGTAACGCCCGGGGCGACAACAGACTCCGGGTAGCGTGCGCGTGTGCGTTCTGGGGAGCACAGGCCACTGGCCTGTAATTCGCGGCAGCTTGCCGCGAACCGGCGGTGTTTACATGTTCCGTTTGCCAACATGCATTCGGCAAGCTGCCGAATGCTACGTGCTGGCAGCCTGTGCTCCCCAGCACGCGATCCGTCCGCAATGGCTCACAGGACTGTTGCTCCTGTTTGCAACATCGGCATCCGCCTTTGCCGCAATCGAGCCATCCGATTGCGCGCACGCGGCCAAATACTCCGAGAGCAGACGCGGCACTGCGATGCTGGTGATGCAAGACGGCAGGACAATTTTCGAGCATTACGTCAATGGCGGCTCGGCAAACAGACGCTGGCCGATTTTTAGTGGCACAAAGAGTTTTTGGGGAATTGCTGCACTCGCGGCCGTTCACGAGGGTCTATTTAAACTCGACGATCCCGTGTCGGACACGATCACCGAGTGGAAAAACGATTCGCGGAAATCACAGATCACAGTTCGGCAATTGCTTAGCCAAACCGACGGTATTGAGGGTGCGTCGAGTCTTCAGCGGCCTTCGATCCGCGACCGAAACCCGATGGCGATCGCTTTGCCCAGTGTGGCTGAACCTGGTTCGGCTTTTGTTTACGGCCCAAGTCACCTTCAGATTTTTTCCGAACTGCTGCGCCGGAAATTGAGAGGCCGCAACGTGATCAGCTACTTTGAAGCGCACGTCTCGAACCCCCTTGGACTGTACGATCTCAAATACAAAAAAGATGCGCGCGGCAATCCACTGCCTGCGACGGGCTTCGAATTAACGGCGCGCGAATGGGCGCGACTGGGCGAGCTCGTACTCGCAAATGGCAATTATCATGGACACCAGATCGTGCCTGCAAATTTGTTGCGAGAAGCGTTCATCGGTTCGCAGGCCAATCAGGCGTATGGACTCACGTTTTGGTTGAATCAGCGGGCACCAAACGGACGCGAAGTCGACATAGAACGAATCCTCGATTTGCCATGGCAAGACGCGGAATGGCGAGGGGTGTGCATCTGTAAAGACGCGCCTGCGGACACGGTGGTGGCGCTCGGCTCGCATTTCGAGCGTCTTTTCGTCATGCCGTCATTGAAAGCGATTATTGTACGGCAAGGTTCGGGTGAAAATTTTTCAGACGCGCAGTTTCTGCGCCTGGTTCTAGGCCGGGGGCAATGAAATGGGCGCGTTTGACTTGCTCGTTGGTCTGGCGAACGATCACGGCACCGTGAGAGATCACTCGCAGGACGAACAGGCGCTCATCAGGATTCAGCGGGATTGGGCGGAAGCCCGCGTCAAGGGCGACAGTTCATACACCCGCCGACTTGAGGTGGACGATTGCACGATTGGTTGGCCGGATGGCACGGTCGTGAATAAGAAAGAAGATTTGGAAACGATGACCGGCGACATTGTTTTTAGCGAATTCAAGATCGACGATCTGCAAGTGCGCGTTTACGGCGAAACGGGAATCGTGGTTGGCCAGGGGAAAATCAGCGCACAAAAAGGACGGCAAAATCTGCTGAACGGGAAATTCGTGTGGACCGATACTTTTGTTAAACAGGGTGGTGAATGGAAAGTCGTCGCTTCGCAGATCACTCCCGTGTTGGAAAGATAATCGCCAGTAATTGTCCCTAACTCATCATGAACAAATTCGCTCTCGGTTGTGGCGTCGTCGTGGCCATCGTCCTCTTTCTCGTCGTAGTTGCTGCCCTCGCGATTGGCGGCAGTTACAATCGTCTGGTACGGTTGCAACAAGCCGTGGATCAAAGTTGGGCGCAGGTGCAAAATGTCTATCAGCGTCGCGCAGATTTGATTCCTAATCTGGTGAACACTGTCTCGGGTGCGGCTAATTTCGAGAAATCAACGCTGGTTGAAGTGACAAACGCCCGGGCCAGCGTCGGCCGTGTGCAAACGCAAATTGATCCAAACAAAGCGCCGACCGACGCTGCACAGCTTGAGAAGTTCCAGGCTGCGCAGGGAGAACTGAGCAACGCGCTCTCGCGTCTGCTCGTCGTAGTGGAGCGGTATCCAGAGTTGAAGGCCAACCAGAACTTTCTCAGTTTACAGGCGCAATTAGAAGGGACTGAAAACCGAATCTCTGTCGAACGGGGCAACTTCAACAAGACGGTGCAGGATTACAACGTGGCGGTGCGTAGCTTTCCGACAAATTTGATCGCAAGCATGCTCGGTTTTCCGCCGCGCCCATTTTTCGCCGCACAACCGGGTGCGGAAAAGCCACCGCCAGTGCAGTTTAATTTTGGGACCCCTGCCCCGGCGACTTCGCCATAAGGTGATTCTGGATACTGCTGTAGCGGCTGGCGTGCCGGCCACACCGAAGCCTTGCGAAGGCGGATTGCCCGCAAACGAGCAGCCGGCACGGCTGCCAACACGGATCTTGCGTGCTCCGTACGTCGCACTTTGCACGGCAGCACTGGCATGCTTGCTGGCGATTCACTTGCACGCCGCGGAAGTGATTCCGCCGAAGCCGGACCGTTACTTCAACGACTATGCGGCCGTAGTCTCGAAAGAGGCGGCGCTGCGTTTCAATGAACAGCTTGCGCAATTCGAGCGGGAAACTTCTGATCAGGTCGTGGTCGCAGTTTTCCCGAAAATGCAGAGCGACTCGGACATTGCGGACTACACGCGGCGCGTGGCACAGGCGTGGGGTGTCGGCCAAAAGGATCGCCGCAACGGCGTGGTTCTCTTCGTCTTCATCCAGGACCGAAAGATGTTTATCCAGGTTGGCTACGGCTTGGAGGGCGCGCTACCGGACGCGACGGCATTCGATATCACGGAGCGCCAAATCAAACCACTGTTCCGGGCCGGCAATTATGAAGCTGGTCTCGCTGCCGGGATCGATCTGATCTGCAAAGCGATTCGTGGCGAGTACAAAGGATCCGGAAAAACTGTGGCGGAAACGCACAGCGGAGGGTTCTCCGGTGTTCTTCCATTCATCATCTTCGTCATCGTGCTGATCATTATTTCCCGCGTGGTCCGAAAACTTGGCGGTTATAGCTATTCATCGCGAGGTGGCGGTCCCGTGTTCATCCCGACCGGGGGCGGCTGGTCGTCCGGCGGCGGTGGTGGCGACAGCGGCGGCTTCAGCGGGTTCAGTGGTGGCGGCGGAAGTTTCGGAGGAGGCGGTGCGGGGTCAAGCTGGTGACACGAAATGCGAACCCGCGAATTCCTCACCAAGCTTGAGCACCACGCGATCGTGGCAGCGATTCGCGAAGCGGAATCGAAAACCTCCGGTGAGATTCGCGTTTTAATCCAACGGGGAAAGTTGAAGAGTGATCCCTTAGTTGCGGCGCAGAAAAAGTTTCATCGGCTCGGTATGCACAAGACACGCGAGCGCAACGCGGTGCTGATTTTTGTCGCGCCGCGTGTTCATAAACTTGCGGTCGTTGGCGACAACGCGATTCATGAAAGATGCGGGGATGAATTTTGGCAACGCGTTGTGGAAACAATGCGCGTGCATTTTCGAAATGAGAAGTTCAGCGATGCGTTGATAAATGCGGTTAACGAAGTTGCCAAAGTACTCGCCGCGCATTTTCCGAGAGCGTCGGCTAGCGCCAACGAGTTGCCGGACGAAATCATCGAAGGGTAGGGTCGGCGCGCTGCGCCGATCGGACGCCGTAGCGCAGCGTCCCTACCAAACGACCGCTTGCAAATTCGCTGGAATGGTCTTTATTCGGTTCTCCGCAGCGAGTTTTGTAATTACGCCGTTGGTCCCTGGGTCTCCGTCGCTGGATGTGAGGCCGCACTCGCCAGGGGGAACCCGGCGAAAGGAAGATTCAAGATTGTAGATTTTCGATTGTAAGGGAGTCGCCAAGACGTCTTTCTGGTCGCAAATCGGCAATCGACAATCTGAAATTAATATATGCCAATCCGTTACGGTCGTTTTGAAATGCCGAAGACTCTCACGAAAGATGAGAGCACCGCCACAGATACCTATGCGAAGTTCACAGCCGAGCCGTTCGAAGCCGGCTACGGCCACACCGTTGGGAACTCACTCCGGCGGGTCCTGCTTTCGTCGCTCGAAGGCGCAGCGATCACCGCAATAAAAATTCAGGGTGCGCAGCACGAGTTCGCCACATTGCCCGGGGTCGTTGAGGACGTAACCGACATCGTTCTCAATCTTAAGAAAGTGAAATTCAAAGTGGACGGTCAGGACCATGAGCCAAAGAAACTGTCACTCAACATAAACAAAGAAGGCGAAGTCACTGCCGGGGACATTCAGACCATTCAGGGTTTTGATGTACTCAACCCGAAGCAGGTGATTTGCACCCTGGATCGAAAGCACAAGTTCGACGCCGAGTTCGAGGTGCGCGTAGGCCGCGGGTTTTCTACCGGCGAGGAAAACAAACGCGCCGACCAACCCATTGGGCTCATCCCCATCGACTCGCTCTTTTCGCCCGTGACGCGCGTGAAGTATGCTGTCGAAAACACTCGAGTCGGTCAACGCACCGATTACGACAAGCTAATCCTGGAAGTCTGGACCGATGGGCGCTTGACGCCGGATGAGGCGTTGCTTCAGGCGTCCGCCATTTTGCGGCATCACCTCGACGTCTTTGTGCATTACAACGAGGAAGTAATCGAATTTGACCAGACGCCAGCCGGCGTGAGCGAAGAAAATATCAAGCTGAAGAAGCTGCTCAATATGAGCGTAAACGAGATAGAGCTGAGCGTGCGCGCAGCCAACTGCTTAAACAATGCCAACATCACCACTGTCGGGCAGCTTGCTCAAAAGACCGAGGCCGAAATGCTGAAATATCGGAACTTCGGCAAGAAATCGCTTAACGAGATCAAAGACAAATTGCAACAGCTTGGGTTGAGTCTTGGAATGAAGTTCGAGCCGGGTTTGATTGATTTGCCTGTGAGCGGCGATGGCGCTGTGCCGAATGCTGCATCCGCTGGCGAAAAGTAAACGTCTGTGCGAATGTCGCGTTTCGCTGCGTATGAGACATCAAAAAAAGAGGATCAAGCTAGGGCGAACCGCTGAGCATCGCCGGGCGTTACTCGCCAATCAGGTCTGCTCTTTGATTCAACACCAGCGAATCACGACGACCCTGGCCAAGGCCAAAGCAGTCCGTCCGCTGGCTGAACGAATGGTCACCCTCGGTAAGAATGGCTCAATCCACTCGCGCCGCATGGCGCTGGCGGTATTACGTCAGAAAAACGCAGTGAAAAAATTGTTCGACGATATCGCTCAGCGGTCGTCGGAACGCAATGGCGGCTACACGCGCATCGTCAAACTCGGCGCGCGCAAAAGCGATTCTGCACGCATGGCGTTCATCGAGTGGGTGGACGCAGAGCAAGTCGCGGAGGAAAAGTCCGGGAAAGAAAAGAAAGCGAAACGCAAAGAGCCGGAAGCGAAGCTGCCGCAGAAGAAGCCTGAACCCCAGCAGTCCACACCGGAAGAGCCAAAGGCTGAGGCTCCCGCTCCGAAAGAGGAAAAACCTGCGGCGCCGCCAGCCGAAGAATCGAAACCCAAAAAGCGGCGCTGGTTCGGTCGCAAGTCAGACGGGAACGAAAAATAGCTGCTGCGGCATTTCGTGCAGTCTAGCCGATGCAACTGTCATCCTCCCCAATGGCAGCGTGCTTGCGTGGTGTTGATTTTGGAGAACAAACAAATCGACCACGATAAACAGGATAGCTGAAAAGTGTCACTTTGGAGCATCCAGCCTCTGCCGAATCATCTTCTGAATGGGGCTAGGCTGCATGATAACACCTCGAGCGGGCGCTAGATCGATGCCGGAAAGCTTTCGTGGCTCGCCAAAACACCACTGACAGGTTGCGCTCGTGTCGCCGTTTTGGATTCGCGTTTATAATGGTGACCATCTATCGCAATCCAGCAGCGTACCTGCGCGGAGCTAATTTGGGTGGCCGTTTCCCATTCACAATCGCGCCTGCCACAGGGAGGTACGAAAGTTCCTGACCATCCACCGCACAACGCAACATGAGTCCGCCGCGGCTCATGTCGCCGCGACCGACGAACTCCGCCGGGAATCGCAGCCGGTCGCCGAAATTTGGCAGCGAAATTTCAATGTACTTGCCGGTGGCGATGCTGCCGAGAAGAACCACTTCGCTTTGTGTGGGCAGTTTGGTCGCGAGACGCCGCGCGTCGCGCTCGATTGGCAGCCTGTAGCGCGGATCGCTCTCGCGAATATCCACCTCTGCAAATTCGCGCAGATCATCGAGACGAATTCGCGTTCGCGCGCCGATCAAGCCGCGCGTAGGCGTGATGACGAGCACACCTGGAGTTCCGCGTGCCGGTCGCGCAAACGCCGTGGCATAAGCAATTTTTCCGCGAAAATAGAGACCGCTCAAAAAAGTGAATACGTCCGCGATCGGCGCGCCGCTTTTGCCGCGCAATCTTCGGGCGAGCGGAAAGTGCGCCTGCTCGCGCAAGATCATTCGCGCTCGTTCGCCTCCGGCGTACGCGGGCGAGAGAAGAAAAATCCGGTGACCAGCCGCCTTTTCCATTGGCAATTTTCGCCTCTACCGAATTTCGCTGCAACCCGGCATTCCCCGCTTGCCTTTTAGGGCGCGAAGGGAAAATAATGCGCGATGCGTTTAATGTGGCCATTCAAATCCCGCAACGGCGATCATTGCAATGGGGACGATCGCCATAGCGGGAGGTTTAACAGCTTCACCGGTGACGCATGCCCCGATTTCCTGTGCGTGGGAGCGCAGAAAGCCGGCACATCCTGGCTTTATCGGCAACTGGAGCGACATCCCGATTTCTGGATGCCTCCAGTGAAGGAATTGCATTACTTCGATCGGTTGAACAAAACGAAGCAATTTCATCCTCCACGGTGCGGAGATGAGCGCGACGCCTCGTTTCTAGAGAGTATGGAAAATCTGAGGGGACACTTCTACCTTGACCTGGACAATTACGGCCGATTGTTCTGTCACAAAGGAGCGCTTCTCTCGGGTGACATTTCGCCCGCGTACTCGACTCTGAGTGATGAAATCATCGA
>Ga0126379_10002672_pt1 | contig 11402 bp, 10 predicted proteins | sample PanSoiMetPlot_24_FD_92640 | JGI IMG/M metagenome (GOLD analysis project Ga0126379, IMG submission 92640) | Tropical forest soil microbial communities from Panama - MetaG Plot_24 | ecosystem: Environmental > Terrestrial > Soil > Tropical forest > Bulk soil | place: Panama | collected 2016-02-17
ACTCGATGGTGGAATGACCTGAAGAATCCATGATGATGTGACGTGCCATGTTGTCCTCATGAATCCGCCCATGGTTCAACTGCCTGCGCCAACCAAACGTTCCCATGAGGGGCCTCCCGGTATCGCGCGAGGCTTCGGCAGATCAGGGCCGGCTCGCACTCCCGGCGAAATCTTTCGAGCCATGAGCGAGCTCGGGAGTCCATAATCGGCTCGCTGCACCCAAGCCTCTGGCTCTTTGGACCTACCCCTGAAAATCGCGACCTTCAACGTTAACAATGTCAAAAGGCGGATTGCCAACCTGCTCGGCTGGCTTCGCGCCTCGCAACCTGACGTAGCCTGTCTTCAGGAGTTGAAGGCAACCGATTCAGAATTTCCCATCGCCCCGCTCGAAAAGGCGGGATATGGCGCCATCTGGCGAGGGGAAAGCAGATGGAATGGTGTCGCTATTCTCGCTCGCGGATGTGAGCCGGTGGTAACGCGCACCGCGCTACCCGGCGATCCTGACGACAAGCAGAGCCGCTATGTCGAGGCGGCAGTCAATGGCGTGCTGATTGCCACCCTCTATGCGCCGAACGGTAACCCGCAGCCAGGGCCTAAATTCAAATACAAGCTCGCCTGGATGAAGCGCCTTTTGGCGCACGCCGCTGAGCTCTACGCTCTCGACGCGCCGGTCGTGCTTGCAGGGGATTTCAACGTGGTGCAGACCGACGCCGACATCTATCCCACGAAATCCTACGCCAAGAATGCGCTGGTACAGCCCGAGCCGCGCGTGTTGTTTCGACAGCTTCTCGATCGGGGCTGGATCGATGCGATCCGGAAACTCCATCCGGCGGAGCCAATGTACACGTTCTGGGATTACCGGCGAAACCGCTGGGAGCGCGATGCTGGCCTTCGCATCGACCACTTGCTGCTGAATGCGAAGGCGGGGCGGCGGCTCGTCGATGCCGGAGTCGACCGCGATGTGCGCGGGATCGAGAACGCAAGCGATCACGCGCCAGTATGGATCACGCTTAGCGATACCCAGTCCACGCGCCAGAAGCCGGCTCAACGGTCAGAGAAGAAGAAGGTGCAACCGGCGCCGAAGCAAAGTGCGCGCGCATCGACGCCCCGTCGGCCGCTTCTCGTCGTCGACGGCGACTCATTCGCGCATCGCTCCTATCACGCCCTTCCCAAGACCATCATGCGCCGTGGGGATAAACCCGCCGGCGCCATCCTCGGCTTTGCCAATATGCTGTTGCGTCTCTATCGCGAGGAGCAGCCGCGCGCCGTGCTTGTCGGGTGGGATACACTGGAAGCTCCCACCTACCGGCATGAGGCGTTTCCAGCCTACCAAGGCGGCCGCGAGTTCGACGACGCACTAGTCGAGCAACTCGAAGTGCTGCCGGAGTTTGTCACTGCATGCGGATTTCAGAATGCCAAGGCGCCAGGTTTCGAGGCCGACGATTTCCTCGCCTCGGCCGCGGCAAAAGAAGAGAAGCGCGGAGGCACCGTGCTCATCGCCAGCGGCGACCGCGACACATTTCAACTGGCCTCTGACCGCACCACTATCCTCTATCCGGTCCGTGCCGGCGAGATGGCGCGCGTCCGTCCCGCCGAAGTCCGTGAGCGATACGGCGTCGACCCGGAGCAAGTTCCGGATTTCATTGCCTTGCGTGGCGATCCCTCCGATGGGCTTCCAGGAGCGCCGGGTGTTGGCGCGACTGGGGCTGCAACGCTGTTACGGCGATACGGAACCCTGGAGGCGGCGCTTGCCGCCAGCCGCTTCCCCGCCATGGCGGAGAGCTTGCGGCTATTCCGGTCAATAGCCACCATGAATCGTCGGGCGCGGCTACCGAGTCTCCGGAACCAGAAGCCGACCTGGCGCAAGGCAGCAGAGCTCGCGCGCGATTGGCAGCTCAATCAACTCGCTGGCCGCCTCGAAAAACTTGCCGCCGAAGCTTCGGAGGGCAGCGGCTAGCCGAATTCGGCAGCATCAACCCCAAGCAGCTTCAAGGTGATGCTCGTAACAGGCGGGCGGCTCAACAGCGGCATTCCAGCGCATGGTCGCTTCGGCATTATGAACGCAGTTACTGATCTTTCCGCACCGCTACCCCAAGCAAGGACCTCGTCTCGGCAGGGAAGACCAGGCGGTAAACACCAACACTAGCGTTGCGCCCGCTGCCATATCCTCAAGCCGTTCCCAAAGAAGGCTGGGCTCAAGCGTCGGGTCTGTGCTCGCAAGGTCCCAAGCGAGCAGAACGACCACGGCGACCAGGCCGCTGAAGATCCAGAAACGGGTGACCTGAGAGGGAAGGAGGAACGCTGCCAGGAAAATTGTTGTGCATAGGAGGAGGGTGGATTGCCCGACGCTGGTCACGAGCCAGACCACTAGGACGGCGAAGGCCGTACCGATCATGCCGCCAAAGACCCGGCTATAAGTGACCCGCACGTCAGGCACCATCAGCACGAGGGTAATGGCCGAAATCCACACGGCTCGAGTGCTTGCGGACTCGATGCCGATCCAAAGACCGATGGTTGCCGCAAGCGCATAGGCCAGCGCGAAGCGCACCCAGCCCCATCGGTCGAATGAGCCTGCTCCGAGCCAAGGCCCGGCATAGTGCAGCGGGCCGTTGATGAGATGGTCAACGATTCGCGACGCGAGGCTGATGAGCACCGCCATTCCCCAATAGGCATAGTCCAAGGTAGACGTCGCGGGGAAGCTGGCGACGACCGCTAGCGAGATGGCGCCGAAGCGCAGCGAAAAATGCGGGCCCTTGCCGACCTGGTTCAGAAAACCGGCAGCGAACACGGCAAGAAAAAAGGCGATCCAGAAGATCGCTTCGAATGATTTGAGCCAGACGCCGAGAAACGCGCCGACGGCGATTCCGCCGGCGACGATCAGCGTCAGGCGAACTCGGCTGGCCAACGACCCCTCATTATCGGCGAGGGAGAGGAGCAGGCCGGTAATGCAGCCGATCAAAGCTCCGCGGGTCTCGCCCCGCGCCATGCCGATGAGGATCGGAAGCCCAATATTGATGAGAAACAACGTTCCGCGGCGGGGCTCAAGGTCACGCCATATCCTGCTAAGCCAGAAAGCTGAAGGCGGGTGCCCGTCCCTGCCGTTCGGACGCGTGGGCCAATCGCCTCTGGCTTGTGCATCGTTCATGCTTAGAGGATCGGCTAACGGCGGGGAGGGAACAATGACTCTCTTACAATACCCGGATCAGCCGGGCACCGTCCCGGCGCTCGCTACAGCTTAGAATTGCCCATAAGGCTACTCGGCCGCGGACGAAGTTTCGTTGGGCGCTGCCGTTGAATCTGGCGCCTGTCGCTCCTTGGCCTCCCGCTCAGTGGGATTGCCTTGCTCGACGTCGACCAGGCCGGGGGCGCCCGTGTCGAGTCTGTCGACGATGATGACCCGCTTCAACGATGCGCGGGCAGGTTCGGTGCAAAAGGCGGCAATCAGTCCCACGCCAAGTAGCGCACCAATTTTTGCAAACACTTCCTCCTCCTCTTTGGCTGGTAGGTCGGCGATCAACCAGCCTCGCAGGCCAAAGTTCCTTTAAGCGAGAATAAGTTAGCCGGCCGGCCGTCAGGCGCGGGACTGAAGGCGCGTAGCAGGCTCCAGCACCCTAAGTCCGGCGGCACTGCGGGCGTTGGCCGTGATGACCTCAGCGTCTGGCCGTCCTGGCTGGACAAGCCAGCTTCCACCCACGCAAGCCACTTGATCGAGCGCGAGCCACTCGGCTGCGGTCGCCTGGGTAATGCCTCCGGTCGGGCAGAAGCGGCAGTGATGGAAGGGCGCCGCGAGCGCCTTTAGCGCCGGGATGCCGCCGGCGGCCGTGGCGGGAAAGAACTTGAAGCGGCTGAGGCCTATATCGAGCCCCCGCATGATATCAGCCGCAGTGGCGATACCTGGCAGGAACGGAATTTCGGATGCAATGGCCGTCTTTCCGAGCGGCTCAGTGAGGCCCGGCGCGACGATGAATTGCGCACCGGCCTTCACGCTCGTCTCAAGGTCGCGCTCGTTCACAACGGTGCCGGCGCCAACGACCGCGCCATCCACCTTGGCCATCTCTCTTATGACCTCGATCGCAACGGGCGTACGCAGCGTGACTTCAAGCGCGCGCAAGCCCCCGGCTACTAGCGCCTCGGCGATTGGCCTCGCATAGGCTGCATCCCTGATCACGAGCACCGGAATGACCGATGCCAGGTCCATGATTCTGTCGATAGTGTGGGTCCTGCTCATTGGCCGTGCTCCGCAGCAAACGCGACCGCAGCGCCGAACAGGCCGGGCTGCGGATGGATGATGATCTTCACGGGAATCGCCGACATCATCTTTTCGAACCTGCCCTTAGCGGTGAATCGGCTGCTAAAGCCCGAGCGGGGCAGGAGCTCGGCAATGCGCGCGCCAAGCCCACCGGCAATGACAACGGCGTTTGCCCCATGTGCCAGCGCGATGTTGCCGGCGACGCTGCCGAGGATCAGGCAGAAACGCTCGAGCGCCGCAACCGCCAAGCCGTCGCTGCCCGATAGCGCAGCGGTCCAAATCGCTTTGTCATCGCCCATTTGCACCGGGCAGTCCTCGATGGCGGCAAGTGCCTGATAGATATTGGCAAGCCCCGGGCCAGAGACCACCCGCTCAACCGACACGCGGCCGTAACGCTCGCGTAGCCGCGCCAGGATGACGTCCTCGATACCATCAACCGGGGCATAGTCGATGTGGCCGCCTTCGCATTCGATGACATAGTCGCGTCCGCCGCGGCGCAACACATGTGCGACACCGAGCCCGCTCCCAGGTCCAACGATGCTGATCACGCCCTCCTCGGGTAGCGGCGTGTCGGGACCGCAGAGATGGTGAAGATGCTCGCGCCCAACCTGAACCACGGCATGGCCCACCGCGCCAAAATCATTGATCAGAGTAACCTGGTCGACCCTAAGCCCCTGGGCGATCATCGCCGGCCTGATGACCCAGGGGTTATTGGTGAGCTTCAGCATTTCGCCAGCGACGGGGCAGGCCACGGCTATCGCTGCGGCCCGTGGCAAAGTACGTCCGAGTTGCTCGCCGAAGGTCTCCCATGCGGTTTGTAGGCTTGCATGGTCCACAGTCTTGAGAGTGACCGCCTCGCCGAGGCTCTTGACTTGTCCGTGTTCGACATCGGCGAGAGCGAACCTGGCATGGCTTCCGCCGATATCGGCAGCGACCAGCTCCATCACAATCCGGATGCCCTAAGCATCGCCGATGCGCCTCTCTCGGCGCTGTCGGCGCCGTGCCGCATCATGGCGAACAGCTCGCGCCCGGTGCCGAACGGTGGTGGCGGGGCTGGCGCGTCCTCGCGGCTCTCCCATTCGCTCTCGTCGACCAGAGCCGTCAGCTCGCCACGGTCGGCGCATAGGCGAACGATGTCGCCGTCGCGCAGCTTGGCGATCGGGCCGCCGGCGAGCGCCTCCGGGCTGACATGAATTGCTGCGGGCACCTTGCCGGAGGCGCCTGACATGCGTCCGTCGGTGACGAGCGCCACCTTGAACCCTTTGTCTTGCAGTACGCCGAGCGACGGCGTGAGCTTGTGCAGCTCCGGCATGCCGTTTGCGCGTGGCCCCTGGAAGCGCACCACCACGACGGCGTCCTGGTCTAGCTCCCCGGCCTTGAACGCCTTCACCACATCATCCTGGTCCGAAAAGATCTTGGCGGGCGCTTCGATGGTCCAGCGGGACGGATCGACCGCGCTCGTCTTGAAGGTTGCCCGTCCGAGATTGCCCTTGACGAGGCGCATGCCGCCGTCAAGCCTGAACGGATTGGAGGCAGGCCGCAGGATCGTGTCATCGAGGGAGGCGGATGGTGTGTCCTCCCAAAGGAGCGTCTCGCCATCGAGCTTGGGCGCACGGGCATAATCGCCGAGGTCTTGGCCCCCGACTGTCCTAACATCGCGGTGGAGCAGACCGGCCTCCAACAGCGTAGCGATCGTGAACGCCATGCCTCCGGCCGCTTGGAATTCGTTCACATCGGCCGAGCCGTTGGGATAGATGCGCGCGATCAGCGGTACGACCATCGAAAGCCGGTCGATGTCCTCCCAGTCGATCACGATGCCTGCCGCGCGCCCGATGGCCGGAAGGTGGATCACGTGGTTGGTCGAACCGCCGGTCGCGAGCAGTCCGACCGCGGCGTTGACGATCGCCTTCTCATCGAGGACGCGGCCGAGCGGGCGATAGTCGTTGCCATTCCAGCCGAGTCCGGCCAGGCGATGGATCGCCGCGCGAGTCAGCTCCTGGCGAAGCTTGGTGCCGGGATTGATGAAGGCGGCGCCTGGGACATGCAGCCCCATCACTTCCATCATCATCTGGTTTGAGTTGGCGGTGCCATAAAAGGTACAGGTGCCGGCGCCGTGATAGGAGGCGGCCTCTGCTTCAAGGAGCTCGGCCTTGCCTGCCTTGCCTTCCGCATAAAGCTGCCGCACCCGCTGCTTCTCCTTGTTGGCGAGGCCTGAGGGCATCGGCCCGGCGGGTACGAGGATTGCCGGCAGGTGTCCGAATCTGAGGGCGCCGATCAACAGACCCGGCACGATCTTGTCGCAGATGCCGAGTAGCGCGGCGGCCTCGAACATGCCGTGGCTGAGCGCAATGGCCGTCGAAAGCGCGATAGTGTCGCGGCTGAACAGCGACAATTCCATGCCGCGCTGCCCTTGGGTGATGCCGTCGCACATCGCCGGAGTCCCTCCAGCGACTTGAGCCGTGGCGCCCGCCTCGCGGGCAAACAGCTTGATCTGGTCAGGGTACCGTCCATAGGGCTGATGCGCCGATAGCATGTCGTTATAGGCGGTGACGATGCCGATATTGATGCCCTTGCCGTCGCGGATAACACGCTTGTCCTCGCCTGCCGCGGCAAAGCCATGGGCAAGATTTGCGCAAGAGAGCATTGGGCGGTCGATACCGGCCTCTCGCTCGCGCGCGATAAAATTGAGATAGGCGCTGCGCGTAGGTTTGGACCTCTCGACGATCCGTTGCGTGACTGCCTCAACGGCAGGATGGAGGGTCATTTCGCGCTCCAGTGAATCTCTACCGGGCCCCTCGCGTCGGCCAGCACCCGTCCGATCGGGGCCTCTGATGACGGCCCGTCTCTTAGGGCCCGCTCCACCACGGCGCGCTTCTCAGATCCACTTAATGTAAGCATGACCATTCGCGCTGACAGGATCGCAGCGCGGCTCAAGGTCACGCGCGGGACCGGTGCCTCGGGGGGGAGGGGGTCTGGCATCACCCCGATTGCCCTGCGTCTCCTGGGCCCCTCAATCGCCTCCTCGAAATCGGGGCCTTGGAAAATGGAGGCGGTGTGGCCGTCGGTGCCGACGCCAAGCCATACCAGGTCCGGCGGCCATTTCAGATCGGCGAGCTGCGCATTCGCCGCTTCTCCCGCCGTGTGGTAGTCGGCGGTCTCTTTGGCGACGATCGGCAACACGCGGGCGCCCTGTGGCAAGAAGTGATGAGCGATTGTCGCGGCATTGCTCAGAGGGTCTGTGATCGGAACCACGCGGTCGTCGGTCGGAATGATAGTGACCCGATTCCAGTCGATCTTCTTTGCCGCCAACCGCTCGAAGATCGGGATTGGCGTCTTACCGCCCGGCAGGGCGATGAAAGCCTCGTCACGGGCCTCGAGCGCGCTCTCGATCAGATGCCCGATCTCGTCGGCCACGGCATCTGCCATCTCGGCAGTCGTATCATAAGCACGCCACTCGGCCTCAGTCATGCCAACTCACTCCATCGCGTGCTGTCAATGCGACTGCCTCGGACGGACCCCAGGTGCCCGCCGCATAGATTTGCGGCCGCATCTGGTGCGCCGCCCAGCCGTCACGAATCCCGTCGATCCACTCCCATTGGGCCTCCACCTCATCGCGTCGCACGAACAGCGTCGGGTCTCCCTCGATGAAATCGAGAAGCAACCGTTCGTAGGCGATGTGACGACGCACGCCGGCGAAGGCGCTCGTCAGCGAAAGGTCGAGAGGCACCTCACGGAGCCTGATGCCGTCGCGATCGAGGCCGGGCTCTTTCGCCATGACCAGCAGGCGGATGTTCTCCTCGGGCTGTAGCCGAATGATGAGCTTGTTCGGCTCGGCGAAGCCGCCCTTGCTCTCGAAGATCGAATGGGGCACCTGCCGCAACTGGATGAAGATTTCAGACTGGCGGTTCGCCAATCTTTTGCCAGTTCTGAGATAGAAAGGCACGCCCCTCCACCGCCAATTGTCGACGTGAGCCTTCAAGGCGACGAAGGTCTCAGTGCCCGACGGGCCGCCGAGCTCATCGACGTAGCTCGGGACCCAAGCGCCGCGCACTACGCCGGCGCCATATTGACCAATGACGGTGTGGGTTGCTGCCGCAGTCTGGTCGATCGGGCGAAGAGACCTGAGCACCTTCACCTTCTCGTCGCGCACCTCCGTGGCGTTGAAATGGGCGGGCGGCTCCATCGCCACCAGCGCCAAAAGTTGCAGCATGTGGTTCTGCACCATATCGCGCAGGGCGCCAGCATTGTCATAGAACCCACCGCGGCCTTCGAGCCCCACCGTCTCGGATACCATGATCTGGATGTGTTCGATCCCACTCGCATTCCACAACGGCTCGAACAGCCTGTTGCCGAATCTGAGCGCGAGCAGGTTTTGCACCGTCTCCTTGCCAAGATAGTGGTCGATGCGGAAGGTCCGCTCCTCGGGGAAGGCGGCGGACACGGCGTCGTTGATGGTGCGGAACGACGGGAGATCGTGGCCGAGAGGCTTTTCTAAGGCGATCCGTGCCTTTTCGCCGGTCAACCCCACCGATTGCAGCCCGGCGATGGTCGGCTGGAACAGCGAGGGCGCCGTCGATAGCAGGATTGCTAGGCTCTCCGTTCCGCCATTGCCGAGCGTCTTCGACAGCCGGCTGAAACTCTCAGGATGCGACGCATCCAGTGTTACATAGCGAAGACGCCTCAAGAAATCCGCGCTCGATCCCGCCCGATGGCGGTCGGCCGGCAGATGTTTGGCGAGCGCCGAATCGGCCAGGTTGCGGAAGCCTTCGTTACTGATGTCGCTCCTGGCCGTGCCGAGGATCGCAAGATCGGGCGGCAACAGCCGGTCGGCGTGCAGAGCAAAGAGCGACGGCAGCAGCATGCGCTGCGACAGATCGCCGGTGGCGCCGAAGAGCAGCAGCGTGTCGGCAGTTAGGGCCATTCTGTCTTACCGAAGAGCATTTATGGTGTTAACGGCGCCGGTTCAAACCTCGACCGGTAGAGCGGTCTGAACCGCGGCGAGGGGCGCTGGAGGATCTTGGAAACAACGCTCCGCGGCCTGATTCGTTGCCCATTGCTGGCGGCAATCCGCCAGTCTCCGGCATGAAGGCTAGCACCATGATAAATCCCCCAGCGGCAATGATTGCGAGAAAGAGAAACGCCGGCACCACGCCGAAATAGTCCCACGTGTAGCCGGCGAGCGTCGTGCTGAGTGAGGCGCCGATGCCGACCGCTGTTCCGATCAGGCCTTGGGCAAGATTGAAGTGACCAGTCCCGCGCGTCACGTCGGCGACGGTGAGCGGGACCAACACACCGAGAACGGCAGCCGAGATGCCGTCGAGCAATTGCACCGCCACGAGCATTTCTGGGCTTTGTACGAAGGCAAGCAGAACGCCGCGCACCGGCAGCACGCCGAAGCCGAGTAGGAGCAGAGGCAAGCGTCCCCGGATCACTGCCTGCCGTCCAACCCAAGGCGCGAAGGCTGCCACCACGAGCTGGGGGGCAAGGATGCAAGCGCCCACCAAGGCCGCTGCCCATTCGCTCGATCGCATGGTGATCACGCTTGCGGTGAGCGGCAGCATCGCTGCGTTGGCCAAGTGAAACAGCGCCACGCAGCCGGCGAAGATCATCAGCGGACGGTTGCGTACGAGGCCGCGGAGGGTGGCGGTGGGGTCGCCGGGATGGGGCTGTGCCTTGCCGCCATGAGCCCTTTCCGGATCGACTTGTCCCGGACCAATGACCCACAGCGAGACAAGCGTCGGGGCGCAAAGAGCGGCAGTGACGAAGAAGACTGCCTGGTTCGAGATCAGGTAGCCAGCCGCACCCATTCCCGCCGCAGCAAGAGCGGCCCCGATGGAAGCGAACCGCGCGTTGCGTCCAAGCCTCTCCGCCATGGCGGCATGGCCGACTAGGCCGAGGCTGATCGCCGCGATCGCCGGCCCGAGCACACAGCTTGCTGCTGAGTGCAGGACTTTGGCTGCCATCACGGCGGCAAAGAACGGCCAGAAGCCGATGACGACCGCACTCACAGCGATTCCCACGACGGCGAAGGCAGAGAGGACCCGCTCTGAGCGGGCAGCGTCGACCAGTGCGCCACCGGGTATCTGGCCGACAAGGGCGACCAGGCTTCCTGCAGTCAATACCAGTCCAATATCGCCTTGCGTCCACTTCTGTGCGGTCAAATAGACCGCGACCAGTGGCCCGAAGCCCATCTGCGCATCGGCGAGGAAAAAGACGAACCAGTCGAGGCCATACAGGCTTCGGCGTGAAGGCCGCGAGGATTCGCCGCCCGGCGCAGGAGGAGCATCCCGTTGCGTGCTTTGAGCGCGCTCTTTTTCTTCGGATTCGAGATCAGGCCGCCCCCATTGACCATACTTGCGCAGCGGCCGAGCGGAGGGCAACGTTACTTCTCCGGGGCGGTGTTTTCCGGCTGTGATGGATTTTCTGGTTTGATTTGCTCGGGATTGGCCGATCCGAGCACGACGACAGGTTCGCCCGGCCGGTATTCAGGGGCCAGCCTGACTTGGTCGCGCGTAAGGTTCAGGACAACATGGTCGACCGCGCCGCTTGGCGGAAAGCTTAGGGCGCCCCAGTCAACCGCGATCTTCCGGCTGCCGACGCCGAGAAATCCCCCAAAGTCGATGACCGCGGCGCGGACTTGGCCGTCGCGTTTGACGATCACGTCGATAATCTTGCCCATGTCCTCGCCAGCGGTAGAGCGAACGCTCTTGCCTAGAATGCCCTCAACCTCGCGGTCGTCGATAACGGTTGCGGGCGTGCCATCGCCGGTAATCGACGGCGCTTCTTGGCCGGTGCCGTTGGACGGACCCTGCGGCGCTGTCGCTGCCGGCTGATCTGCCGACTCGGCAAGCCGCCATGTGTCGGCGGTTGCCTGGCATGGCACCGCATTTGCCGGGAGGGTCTCCGGGGCGGCTGGACCCGAGACAAACGCCATCCCGGCGACTGCGATGACTTGCGCAAGACGACGCATGGGATCCTCGGCCGCCAAACCGCGTGTTGAACACGGGATGGAAACACCGTTGATGGCTTTGCGGTTCAGTCGCCGAGATTCTTTGGAGATATTTTTTCTCGGCGTCTGCTGTAAACCTTTTGTGAGCGCGTCGTCCTGCCGCACACCAAGGTTTCGAAAAGCTATCCTAATTCAATTAGTTAT
>Ga0126379_10002673_pt1 | contig 11401 bp, 10 predicted proteins | sample PanSoiMetPlot_24_FD_92640 | JGI IMG/M metagenome (GOLD analysis project Ga0126379, IMG submission 92640) | Tropical forest soil microbial communities from Panama - MetaG Plot_24 | ecosystem: Environmental > Terrestrial > Soil > Tropical forest > Bulk soil | place: Panama | collected 2016-02-17
GAGGCAATCGCCGCCACCATCAACGACGAGGCCGAGACCCTGTCCGAGCTGGTCGAGCCCTATCTGCTCAAGATCGGCCTCGTCGTGCGGACCCCGACCGGCCGCCGCGTCACCCGCGAAGCCTACCGCCACCTCGGCAAGCAGCCGCCAACCGCCGCAACCGGCCAGGAGAGCCTGTTCGGATGAGCGTGACGCGGGCGGTCGAGCCCGTGAGCGCCAAGCCGGGCTCGCTCGCCGCGGCGGCGAATATCGCCGTGCGGAGCCGGCTCGCGCCTATCTCAGGCCACCCTCGATCAAGGCCGGCCTCATGGTCCCCGTTACAATGAACGAGATCGGCCGGGCGCTCATCGCCTTCGGTCTGCTCATCGCTCTCGCCGGCGTCGTGCTCTTGCTCGTGGGGCGCGTGCCGTGGATCGGCCGCCTGCCCGGCGACATCCACGTCCAACGCGGGAACTTCACGTTCTATTTCCCGCTCGCGACCTCGCTGCTGCTGAGCGTCGTCCTGACCCTCGTGCTCTACCTGCTGGGCCGCCGATGAGCAGCCTCTTCGCCGCGGCGGCGCTCTTGGCGCTGTCGAACACCGCGATGGTCGGCGCCGACACCATCCGTGTGGCGATCGCCGAGAACGCACGCTCGGCCGAGCTGCGCGGTCTCAACATCGAGGTGAGCGACCTCGACTGCGCGTGTGCGCACGGCACCTGGCGCACAGACTCGGTGAGGGCGATGCCGAACGGTCAGGCGGTGGCGATCAACGGCCGCTCCGCGAGCGCCTTCCGCCTGACGAGCGATACGCCGATCCGGATGAACGGGCGCGACTATCCGGCGGCGCTGGAGATCGTCCGCTACGGCGACGGGCTCGCGATCGTGAACGAGCTGCGGCTCGAGGAATACCTGGTCGGCGTCTTGCGGGCCGAGACCAGCGAGCGCTGGCCGATCGAGACCCTGCGCGCGCAGGCGATCGTGGCGAGGACCTACGCCGCGTTCATGCGCGCCTCGAGCGGTCCGCGGCCCTACCACGTCGTCGCGACCACGACGCACCAGATGTACGCGGGACACGTGCCCGCGTCCTCCCCGATATGGGATGCGGTCCGCGACACGACCGGCCGCGTGCTCCTGTGGGACGGCGAGCTGTTCCCGGCGTTCTATCACTCGGCGAGCGGCGGCTACACCGAGGATCCGCGCACGGTCTTTGCCGCGCGCAACATGCCCGCGCTCAAGGCGATCCGCGACGAGTTCTCGGGCGCGGCCCCGCACTTCTACTGGACCCTCGACCTCAAGCTGGCGGACCTGGCCGACATCCTTCGGCGCAACGGCTACGACGTGGGCACCGTGACCGCGATCGAGGTCACCGAGCGCACGCCGTCGCTCCGCGTGGCGAGCCTGGCGGTGCACGGCACTCGGGGCGCAGCACAGCTGCGCGGCAATGACTTTCGCAAGATGGTCGGGTACGAGACCCTCAAGTCGACGCTCTTCGCGGTCGCCATCGACGGCTCGGTCGCCCGGTTCTCCGGCCGCGGGTACGGTCACGGCGTGGGCATGTCGCAGTGGGGCGCCAAGGGGATGGCCGAGCAGGGCTACACGGCCGAGAAGATTCTCGAGTACTACTATCCCGGAACCACGCTCGGCTGGCTCGGCGCGCGCGCGCGGTGACCATCTCCTGGCACGACTTCGAGAAGGTGGACATGCGAATCGGTGTGGTCACCGACGCCAAGGAGTTCCCGGAGGCGCGGCGCCCCGCGCTCAGGCTCTGGATCGACTTCGGTCCGCTCGGCGTCAAGCGCTCGAGCGCGCAGATCACCGCGCACTATCGACCCGCGGAGTTGATCGGCCGGCGGGTCGTGGCCGTCGTCAACTTTCCCCCGAAGCAGATCGGCCCATTCGTCTCGGAGGTGCTCGTGCTCGGCGCCTACAACGAGGCCGGGGAAGTCATCCTGCTCAACCCCGATCAGCCGGTCGCGCCCGGCTCGAAGATCGGCTAAGCTCTCGCCTGGCGATGAGAGTCGGGATCTCGCTGACGAGCAGCCTGCCGGTGAAAGATCCGCGGGAAGGCGCGCGCTTCCTGGTCGAGCGCGCCGCGGCCGCGCGGCAGGCGGGCCTCGACTCCCTGTTCGTGGGCGACCACCACGCGACGCCGCAGCCCTACTACCAGAACGTGCCGATCCTCGGCCGGCTCCTCGCCGAGTGGGGCGACGGCCCGGCGGGCTGCCTGTTCCTGCTGCCCCTCTGGAATCCGGTGCTCGTGGCGGAGCAGGTCGGGACTCTCGCCGCGGTCGCGCGTGGCCGGTTCATCTTCCAGTGCGGCCTGGGCTACGACGAGGCGCAATTCGCGGCCATGGGCACGTCGCTCACGTATCGGACCTCGGCCTTCGAGGAATCGTTCTCGATCGTCCAGCGCCTACTGCGCGGCGAGACGGTCAGCTCGTCCGGGCGCTTCAAGTTCCGCGATGCCCGCTTAGCGCTGCGTCCCGCCGAGACCGTCGAATACTGGATCGGGGCCAGCGCGCGGCCGGCCATCGACCGCGCGGCGCGCCTCGCGGACGGCTTTCTCGCGTCGCCGTCGCTCACGCTCGACGAGGCGCGCGATCAGGCGGCGTACTACCTGGAGCGCTGCAAGGCGTACGGGCGGACTCCACGGGCGGTCGCGATCCGACGCGACATCTATGTCGGCGAGTCGGCCGGTGAGGCCGACGAGGTGAAGGGGAAAGTCCTGGCGACCGGCTATCGCGGCATCCCGCCGACGGCGCTGATCGCTGGCTCTGTCGAGCAGGTCGCCGAGCGCTTCGCCGAGTTCGCCCCGCTCGGGTATACCGACGTGATCGTGCGCCACCTGACCAGCGAGCAGCCGAAAGTGTTGGGCTCGCTGAGCCGCCTACGCAAGGTTCGGGAGTCCCTCGCCAGCGTCTGACCGGCGGTGCGATCGCCGATCTATGTACACTGACGGGCTGTGGAGCTTTTCGAGCTCGACTACGACCTGCCGCCCGAGCTGATCGCGCAGACGCCGGCTCCGAGGCGCGACGCCTCGCGGCTGCTCGTCATCGACCGGGCGCGCGGCGGCTTCGACGACCACGGTGTCGCCGACCTCCCCGTGCTGCTTCGGTCCGGTGACTGCCTGATCGTCAACAACTCGCGGGTGATCCCGGCGAGGGTCCTCGCACGGGACGCCGGCGGGTACCAGGTCGAGCTCCTGTTCTTCGAGGCGATCGACGCGCACCACTGGCGCGCGCTGACGCGCCCCGGACGCCGCAGCCGCAAGGGCGCCGAGCTCGCGGTCGGCGCGGTCCGGCTGCGCGTGGTCGGCGCCGACGCGGACGGGCCGCGAGTCGTCGAGCGGCTCGACGGCTCGATCGAGGCGTTGCTGCACGAGCACGGCATGACGCCACTGCCGCCGTACATCGACCGCTTCGCCGCGCCCACCGCGGAGGATCTCGAGCGCTATCAGACGGTCTACGCGCGGCCCCCGGGCTCGATCGCGGCGCCCACCGCCGGACTTCACTTCACGCCCGTCCTCCTCGACGCGATCCGCCGCCGCGGCGTCGAGGTGCACGAGCTCACCCTGCACGTGGGGCCCGGCACCTTCCGCCCGATCAAGGCCGCGCGCGTCGAGGACCACGCGCTGGCGCCGGAACGGGCCGCGATTGCCCAGGACGTGGCGGATGCCGTCAACCGCGCGCGGGACGAGCGCCGCCGCGTGATCGCGGTCGGCACGACGACCACGCGGGCACTCGAGAGCGCGGTCGGAGTGGACGGCCGCGTGAGGCCGCTCGAGGGTGAGGCGCGGCTCTACATCACGCCGGGCTACGCGTTCCGTGCGGTCGACGCGCTCCTGACGAACTTCCACCTGCCGCGCTCGTCGCTCTTGGCCCTGGTCGCCGCGTTCGCGGGGCGCGAGCTCGTCCTGAAATCCTACGGGCACGCCGTGCGCGCCGGCTATCGCTTCTATTCCTACGGCGACGCGACCCTGATCCTGTGAAGTTCGAGCTCTCCGCGACCGACGGGGCCGCCCGCGCCGGCCGGCTCACCACGCCGAACGGCGTCGTCGAGACGCCGATCTTCATGCCGGTCGGCACGCACGCGGCCGTGAAGGCGCTGGGCCCGGACGACCTCTCCGCGGCGGGCGCGCAGATCGTCCTCGCCAACACCTATCACCTGTTCCTCAGGCCCGGGCACGAGCTCGTGCGCGAGCTCGGGGGCCTGCACCGCTTCATGGGCTGGAACCGCGCGATCCTGACCGACTCCGGCGGCTTTCAGGTTTTCAGCCTCGCCAAGCTCCGGAAGATCACCGAAGCGGGCGTCGAGTTCCGCTCGCCCGTCGACGGCTCGACTCACTTCCTCTCCCCGGAGGTCGCGGTCGAGGTGCAGCAGGCGCTCGGGGCCGACATCATCCATCCCCTCGACGAATGTCTCGCCTATCCAGCCTCGCACGCGGACACCGAGCGCTCGCTCGAGCTGACCCTGCGCTGGGCGGCGCGGTCGAAAGCGGCCCATGCGGGGCCGGGCGCCCAAAGCCAGGCATTGTTCGGGATCGTGCAGGGCGGGATCGAGCCGGATCTCCGGAGGCGGGCGGCGGCGGCCACGGTCGAGCTCGGCTTCGACGGCTACGCGATCGGCGGCCTGGCCGTCGGCGAGCCGAAGCCGGCGATGTACGACCTGACCGAGTTGGTGGCGAGCCTCCTGCCCAGAGGCCGGCCGCGCTATCTCATGGGAGTCGGCAAGCCCGAGGACCTCGTGCGGTCGGTCGCGCGCGGCGTGGACATGTTCGACTGCGTGCTGCCGACGCGCAACGCCCGCAACGGTCAGGCCTTCACGGCCGACGGCCCGGTCACGCTCAAGCAGGCGCGCTATGTTCGCGACGGCGGGCCGCTCGATCCGGACTGCGACTGCTACGCGTGCCGCGGCTTCTCGCGCGCGTATCTGCGCCACCTGTTCATGGCCGGCGAGCTGCTCGCGTACCGGCTCTTGACCCTACACAACGTGACGTTCTTCCTGCGGCTCGCGCGCGAGATGCGCGCGGCGATCGTCGCGGGCGGCTTCGGCTCGTTCCAGTCGCGGTTCTTCGCGCGCTACCCGGTATCGACGGGCGCCGACGAGCCCGCCGATGCGACGCGATTGTCTTCGGTGGACTGACGCACCTCGGGCGGAGCTCGGTCAGGCGCCGCCGCTCATTTTTTCGGCCAGCTCCCGCAGCGGCGGCTCGTAGGCTTCGCTGAACGTCGGAAACGGGTGGACCACGTCCGTCAGCACGTCGATCGCGACCTCGGCCCGGATCGCCAGCACCGCCTCGCCGATCCACTCCTCGGCATGGGGGCCGATCGCGGCGGCCCCGAGCAGGGTGCGGCGCCGCCGGTCGGCGACGAGGACGAGCCGGCCGGCCTTCGACCCCGTCGCGGCCGCCCGCGCGGTGTGCTCGATCTCCATCGAGGCACTGACCGCGTCGTAGCCGCGCTCGCGCGCCTTGCTCGACGAGAGACCCACGCACGCGACCGCCGGCTCCGTGTAGACCCCACGGGGAATGGCGCGATGATCGGCGCGCATCGCTCGTCCCAGGAGATTGGCCGCGATCACGCGCCCGTGATAGCTCGCCGTGTGCGTGAAGCCCGCGACGCCGGTGATATCTCCGGCGGCCCACAGGCGCTCGTGGCCGCGTACGCGACACCGATCGTCGATCTGGAGAAAGCCCTCGGGGCCCGGCTGGATTCCAAGGCTTTCCAGGCCGAGCCCGTCGAACCGGGGCACCTGCCCGACGGCCACGACGAGCTTCTGGGCCGTGAGCTGCGTGCCGTCTTCGAGGGCGAGACGCGCGGCGTCGGCGCGGAGCTCTACCCGGGCGGCAAGGGCGCCCAGCCGAACGTCGATGCCCTCCTGGCGGAACACTTCGGCGAGCACCTCGGCCACTTCGGGCTCCTCGCCTGGGATCAGGCGCGGCGCCCGCTGGACGAGCGTGACGCGCGCGCCGAAGCGGGCCAGGACCTGCGCGATCTCGCAGCCCACGGGCCCACCGCCGAGCACGAGCGCCGACTCGGGGAGATCGGACGCGGTGTAGACGTCTTGGCTCGTCCAGATCGCGGTCCGGTCCAGGCCGGCGATCGCCGGGACCTCGGCGGTGGTGCCGACCGCGACGACCAGATCGGTCCAGCCGATGACCCGCCCGTCAATCGCCAGCGCGCCGGCTCGCCGCACGCGCCCGTGCCCGCGCAGCACGGCGACTCCGAGCGCCTGAAGCTCGCGCGCGCGGCCGGCGTCGTCGAGGCGGTCGGCGATCTCGTGGCGCCGGGCCGCCGCGGCGCGATAGGCGAGCCGTCCCTCGTCCAGATCGAGCGGTCGGCTGACCGCGCCGAGCGTGTGGGCCCGGCCGATCCGATGGCGGATCTCCGCCGAGTGCAACATCGCCTTGCTCGGCATGCAGGCGAAGTAGGGGCATTCCCCGCCGAGCAGCCGTTCCTCGACGACCGCCACCGACTTGCCGCCGCGCGCGACGAGCGTCGCCACCGTCTCGCCCGCCGAGCCGCCACCGAGGATCACGACGTCGTACGTGTCCATGAGTCATCCGCCTTTCGTCGCGTCGTCAGATTCATTCTCCGGCCAGCGTCGGCGCCGTCAATCGGAAGCGGCCGAGAGCCCGATGTTTCTGGACCGACCTCGAGCTATGCAGTATCATCCGTTGATGTTTTACGCGGCTGACCGCACAACCTCCTGCGGAGGCATCAGAGTCGATGCTCTTCCCTGATCTCGCGTATGCGGCCGGCGCGCCGCCAGGCGGCGGCGCGCAGAGCATGCTGCCCACGATCATCATGATCGCGTCGATGCTCGCGATCTTCTATTTCCTCCTGCTGCGCCCGCAGCAAAAACAGAAGCAGGAGCGCGAGCAGATGCTCGCGTCGATCAAGCGTGGCGACCGCGTCGTGACCACCGGGGGCTTGCACGGCACCGTGACGGGCCTCAGCGAGCACACCGTGACCCTGCGGGTCGCCGATCAGGTCAAGCTCGAGTTCGACCGCTCCGCCATCGGCCGCGTGACGGCAGGGCAGGGCGAGAAGGATGCCTAGACACCTCCGGCTGCGGATCGGCTTCGTCCTCGCCGTCATCGCCGTCTCCGTGTGGTACCTGTACCCGTGGCGAAGCTCGATCAACCTCGGGCTCGATCTGCAGGGCGGCATTCACCTCATGCTCGGCGTCGAGGCCGACCGACACGTCGCGAGCCAGACGGACCGGGCGGCCGAGGATCTCAAGTCAGCGCTCGAGCGCAAGGGCATCGCCGTCAAGCGGATCGCGCGCGAGGGCAACACGGCGATCCGGGTCGAGCTGGCGAGCCCCCAGTCGTGGAACGACGCCCGGACCGTCGTGTCGGAGTTCACGTCGTTCGATCGGCGCGACGACGATCAGGCGGCGGGCACTTTCCGGCTCGTGATGAATGACCGCCGCGTCGCCCAGCTGCGCGACGACGCCATCCGGCAGGGCCTTGAGACCATCCGCAACCGCATCGACCAGTTCGGCGTCAGCGAGCCCACGATCACGCGCCAGGGCTCCGATCAGATCCTGATCCAGCTGCCGGGAATCCAGGACGCCGCGCGCGCCAAGGCGCTCATCGGCAAGACGGCGCTGCTCGAGTTCAAGCTGCTCGACGAGCGGACCTCGGTCGATCAGGCGCTCGCCGGCCATCTCCCGGAGACGGACGAGCTGCTCTACGGACGCGAGGTCGACAAGCAGACCAAAGTCGAGCGCAAGGTCCCGTACGTGGTGCAGAAGCGGAGCCTGCTCACCGGCGCCGAGCTGACGCGGGCCGACGTCTCGGCCGACCCGAACTCGATGGGCAACTGGCAGGTCGCGATCGAGTTCACCTCGACCGGGACCAGGATCTTCGGCGAGATCACCGAGCAAAACGTCGGCCGGCGGCTGGCGATCATCCTGGACGGTACCGTCTACTCCGCCCCCCGCATCAACGAGCGGATTCCCGGCGGGCGCGCCGTGATCACCGGGCAGTTCACGGTGGATGACGCGCGCGACCTCGCCATCGTGCTGCGGGCCGGCGCCCTGCCCGCGCCGGTCGTCATCCTCGAGGAGCGCACGGTGGGGCCGTCGCTCGGCGCCGACTCGATCCGTCAGGGGCTGATCGCCATCACCGGCTCGGCGGTCGTCGTCTTCGTCTTCATGCTCGTCTACTACCGGCTCTCCGGGCTCGTGGCGGACGTGGCGCTCGGCCTGAACCTCCTGATCCTCTTCGCGTGCATGGCCGCCATTCGCGCGACGTTGACCTTGCCGGGCCTGGCCGGCATCGCGCTGACGATCGGCATGGCCGTCGACACCAACATCTTGATCTTCGAGCGGATCCGAGAAGAGCTGCGGGTGGGCAAGACCCCCCGCGCGGCCATCGATGCCGGATTCCGCCGTGCGCTGAGGACGATCGTCGACACGCATCTCACCGTCATGGGCACTGCGGTCATCCTGCTGTCGTTCGGGACCAGCTCGGTGAAGGGCTTCGGCGTCTCGCTGTTCATCGGGCTGGGCGCGAGCCTCTTCACGGCGTACTTTTTCACTCGCTTGCTCTTCGACCTCTTGTACATGGGGCGGCGGAAGGTGGACGCCATCTCGATATGATCGAGCTCTTCAAGAACCCGAACTACGACTTCATCGGTAAGCGGAAGTGGGCGTACATCGTCTCGATCGCGATCACGCTGATCGGTCTGAGCTCGCTCGCCGTCAAGGGCGGGTTGCGCTACGACCTCGACTTCACCGGCGGCACCCTGATCCAGGTCCGATTCGACCAGGTCCCCACGATCGCCAAGATCCGGGCGAGCCTGTCGACCATCCACCTCGGCGAGAGCATCATCCAGGAGTTCGGCGACAATCGCGAGTACATCATCCGGCTGCCGCTGGTCGAGTCGGTCAGCTCGGAGGAGATCTCCCGCCGCGTCCAGCAGGCACTCGGCTCCGAGCCCTCGCTCGGCAAGTTCGAGCTCCGACGCGTGGAGTTCGTGGGTCCTCAGGTGGGCCGCGAGCTCCAGCTGCAGGCCGTATACCTCGTCGTGGGCGGACTCATCTGGATCGCCATCTACCTGGCCTTCCGCTTCGACCTGCGCGGCGGGGTCGCCGCCGTGATCGCGGTCCTGCACGACGTCGTCGTGTGTCTCGGCGCGCTCTCGCTGTTCAACCGCGAGTTCTCGCTGCCGGTGCTGGCGGCGCTGCTGACGATCATCGGCTATTCGGTCAACGACACGATCGTCGCCTACGACCGGCTCCGGGAGAACCGGGGCAAGTCGACGCCGAAGGGACGCTCGTTCGCCCAGCAGATGAACGACGCGGTCAACCAGACCCTGTCGCGGACCATCCTGACCTCGCTCACCACGTTCTTCTCGGCGGCCGTCCTGCTCTTCCTCGGGGGCAAGACGCTCGAGGATTTCGCCTTCGTCCTCTTCGTCGGGGTCATTACCGGCACGTACTCGACGACCTACGTGGCCGCCGCGCTCGTCGTCGACTGGACGCATTACGTCGAGGGACGGCTGCGGCGCGGCAAGAAAGCGGTGGCAAAAGCCTGATCAGCGTGTCAAACTAGTTGGTCAATCAGAGGTTTGGGCGCCGTGACCCAACTAGAAACGCTGATCGAGGAGATTCCGAAGTATCAGCCGGGCGCTGATCTCGACGTTCTCGAGCGCGCCTACCGGTTCTCGGCCGCCTCCCACCAGGGCCAGCAGCGGGCCTCCGGCGAGCCGTATCTCAGCCATCCCCTCGAAGTGGCGAATCTCCTGGTCGATTTCAAGATGGACGTGACCACCGTGACCGCCGGGCTCCTGCACGACGTGCTGGAGGATACCGCGGCGACCAAGGCCGACCTCGAGCGCGAGTTCGGCGGCGAGATCGCCGAGTTGGTCGACGGCGTCACGAAGATCGGCAAGCTGGCGTTCTCGTCGCGTGAAGAGCGGCAGGCCGAGAACTTCCGAAAGATGCTGGTCGCGATGGCGCGCGACCTGCGCGTGCTCATGATCAAGCTCGCCGACCGGCTGCACAACATGCGCACCCTGGACTATCTGCCGCCCGACAAGGCCAAGAAGATCGCCCAGGAGACCCTCGACATCTACGCTCCGCTGGCCCATCGCCTGGGCATGGCCAAGGTGAAGGCCGAGCTCGAGGATCTCGGCCTGCGCACCCTGAACCCCGCGGACTACGTCGATCTCCAGAAGCGCGTCGCCAAGCGTCGCCTCGAGCGCGAGGCGGACATCAACCAGGTGATCGCAATCCTCCAGCGAAAGCTCGCCGAGGTCGGGATCGATTCGCAGATCCGCGGCCGGCCCAAGCACTTCTACTCGATCTGGAAGAAGATGCACGACCAGGGCCGCGAGTTCGACGAGATCTATGACCTCACAGCCGTCCGCGTCATCACCGCCTCGGTACGCGACTGTTACGGCGCCCTCGGCGTGATCCATTCACTCTGGAAGCCGGTGCCGGGGCGCTTCAAGGACTTCATCGCGATGCCGAAGGTCAACATGTACCAGTCGCTCCACACGACGGTGATCGGGCCCAAGGGCGATCCGGTGGAGATCCAGATCCGCACCCGCGAGATGCACCGCATCGCCGAGGAGGGCATTGCGGCTCACTGGCTCTACAAGGAGCGCAAGACCGGCAAGGACAAGCTCGACGAGTCGCTCGTGTGGCTGCGGCAGCTGATCGAGACGCAGCAGGATACGAAAGACCCGCGCGAGTTCATGGACACGGTGCGCGTCGACCTCTTCCCGGACGAGGTGTACGTGTTCACGCCCAAGGGCGACGTCAAGGCGTTGCCCGAGGGGGCGACGCCGCTCGACTTCGCCTACGCGGTCCACACGAAGGTCGGCGAGCACTGCGTCGGCGCCAAGGTGAACGCCAAGCTCGTCCCGCTCCGCTACACGCTCCGCCAGGGCGACATCGTCGAGATCGTGACCTCACCGAACCAACATCCCAGCCGCGACTGGCTCAAGATCGTCAAGTCGACGCGGGCGCGGGCCAAGATCAATCAGTGGCTGAAGGTCGAGGAGCGGGCGCGCTCGATCGAGCTCGGGCGCGAGCTGTTCGAGCGCGAGGCGCGGAAATATCGGCTGAATCCCACGGCGCTGCTCGGCGGGGAGGAGATCAAGAAGACGGCGGCCGATTTCGGCTTCGCCGGGCCCGACGATCTCATGGCCGCGCTCGGCTACGGCAAGAGCTCGGTCCACCAGGTGCTGAACAAGCTCGCGCCCAACGCGCTGCTCGAGTCGCCGGACAAGCCCAAGCCGGCGGCGACCCGGCCGGCGCCCGTCGACGGCGTACGCATCCGCGGCGTCGACGACCTACTCGTGCGATTCGCGCGGTGCTGCAACCCGCTCCCGGGCGACCCAATCGTCGGCTTCATCACGCGCGGTCGGGGCCTCACGGTGCACGCGCGCGACTGCCTGAC
>Ga0126379_10002674_pt1 | contig 11398 bp, 12 predicted proteins | sample PanSoiMetPlot_24_FD_92640 | JGI IMG/M metagenome (GOLD analysis project Ga0126379, IMG submission 92640) | Tropical forest soil microbial communities from Panama - MetaG Plot_24 | ecosystem: Environmental > Terrestrial > Soil > Tropical forest > Bulk soil | place: Panama | collected 2016-02-17
AGGCCAAGGGTATTGATCCCGAGACCTTGAACCGCACTTTTAAGTAAACACGGAGCCGCACTGGCTGCGGGCAGTGTTTTGCACTGGCGGACTTCACACCATCGCCGCATGCTTCGCGATCTCTGTGCGGCGAAGCGGAGGCACAGGAGAGGGTGGTGCAGGTGGCACTCCCGCCGGCACCTTACAGCCTCACTGTGAGCGGTGCTGCTGGCGTACGAGTCACGGGGTCGCACTCACTCTCACCGTCAATTAGATCGCGAATCAACGGCGGCCCGGCTTCGATCACGAAGGCGCCCATTCGCTCTCCTGCGAACACCGCCAATCCGGAAATCCGACGCCGCCGGGATGGTACTATGAAGAATTCAGTTTAAGGCCGACGGTTATCGGTCCCGAGAACCTTGAACGGCACTTATGTGTAGATAGGGGCCGCCGTGGGTCCGGGCAGCATTTTTGTACTCCCAGGAATCGAAGCTAGTTGAACCAGAACCCATTCATGTTGAGATCGGCGTGGTCTGAATCCAGAATGAAATCCACGGCTAGTCAGAAAGCAAGGGGCATTGTGTGCCGGTTGGCCGCTTGCGCTTGTCTGGCTGTCATGTTCGCGTCCGCGGCGGTGGCGCAGGGAACGTCCGAGTTCACGCTCACCGCGGAGTCGTTCAGTCCGAACGCGGTCGCGCCGAGTGGAGTCTCTTCTGCCGAAATTATCGTGGGTTTACCTACGCCCTCGAGCCCGGGCGTCACGGTGAACTTGAGCTGCCAGGTTACCGGGCAACCGGGGGCGACGAATCCTCCCCAGTGCATTGTTAGTCCCGCATCAGTGACTTCTCCAGGCACGACGACCGCCACGGTTACGACTCAGAGCACAACTACCACGCAGGCGTACAGCGTCACAATCACGGGTACCGGTCCGACCACGACGTACACCACGCCAGCGCTTCCACTGACGGTGCTGGCAGTGTCGCCAGCGTTCACGATCAGCGTGACCGGCGCAGTCGCACCCACCAGTGTGCCTGCGGGCAATGGCGCGCAGGCCACTGTAACCGTCAATCCCCTGTATGGATACGTCACTCCCAACGGGGGCGGTATCACGCTGTCGTGCGCGTCGATGACTCCGCTGGTCACGATTCCGCCCACATGCTCATTTGCCTATCCCAATGGGAGCACAAGCCTACAGTTGAACGGGACAACATCCCAACCCGCCACTTTGAATATCACCACCTTTGGGCCGATTACTACCGGCGCTCATAAGAAAAGCACGGCGTTCGGATTCTGGCTCTCGTTGCCGCTGCTGGGCCTGGTCGGCTTCGGTGCCGCGGCCGGCGGGAAGCGCATTCGAGGAGCGTGGACGGTGATGGCGTTGTTAACGCTTTCTGGAGCGTTCGTTTTGACCGCGGGTTGCGGGAGCACCAATCCGAACTCCACCACCACCCCAAACGGGGTGACGCCGGCGAATACCTACATATTCACGATCGCGGGCGTGGATTCCAACGGGGTGGTTTCGAGCAACACAGCATCTTCCACCACCAACACGGCGCCCAGCGTCAGCCTGACTGTAACTGCGCCTCCTAAAACCCCATAACAATATGAATCGGCCTGCCGATCGCACGCTCCAAGCGCTTGCGTTGGCTCTGGCCGTTGCATCTCTGCTGCCTTCCTCTGTTCCTGCAAAAGACAAGAAAAACATGCTTCCCGCGGTCCGCTGGGCAGAAGGTAATCCGGGCTGCACGGTCTCGCGCGGCGACGACGGCAAGTATCGATATGGGCTATGGTCCGACGACGTCGGGATCGTCATGGCCGTGGATTCGCAGGAACTCGAGAAGGTGCATCGCCGTCACCAGCTGTTCTTCGCTGTGCTGCTGACGGTGCGCTATCGGGGACAGGGAGCGCTCGACATAGCGACCGACAATATTTCGCTGCAATTCATAAAGCATTTCCAGGTGATGCAGACGGCGCTCGATCCGGATGGCTTCTCCGAAAAAGTGCAGAGCGACGCCGATACTCTGAATGATCAGACGGCGCGACAGGTGGAGAAGCATCCAGAGCAGAAAGAGCAAAAAGAAGCGTTGGTGCGCGCATACCTGAAAGACTCCACCGAACTGCAGGAGTTCGTCGGTAAGAACAGCCTGCGCCCCACGCGGCTCAGCGCCGGCAACAACGAGACCAGCGGATGGGTGCTTTTTCCCACAGAGAGCAAGTGGATCGGGCACTGGAAGAAACAGGAAGAATTCATCCTGCGCGTACCGATGGCGGGGAAAGTGTTTGAGTTCCCATTCCGGCTGCCGCCGAAGCCTGGGGAAACGATTTTGAGGAAGCGGGAGTGAAGCAAGGCCTCAGGCAGCAGGCGTCAGGAAACCTAGGGGTTTGCGATACGCGGCGCGCTCTTGCGGCGATCCACAAGATTCCCTCATCGACGTTATTCTTGGCTGACGCCTGACTCCCGACGTCTGACGCCTCTACGATGCGGCTCGCCTCGTCTCCCTCTCGAGCTGGGCTGCCTGGTGCATCAAGACATCGCGCAACGAAACCAGGCCCTTCAATTCCTTGCCGTCCACGATCGGGAGATGACGGAATCCGAATTCGCGCATGATGAACAGACACTCTTCGATGCTCTCGTCGGCGGCGACGGCGCGCGGGTTGGCCGTCATGACTTCGGATACTGCAGTCGTTCCGGGCGTGCGGCCCACCGCGACTACGCGATTCATGATGTCGCGCTCGGAGAGGATGCCGGTGAGGTCTCCGTTGCGGAGAACCGGGACAGCGCCGACATTGTTTTCCATCATGTAGCGGGCGGCTTCCAGCACGGTACGGCCGGCGTCGACGGAATAAACTCTGCGGTCTTTGATGAGCTCGCGAAGAGTGGTCATTGATGACTCCTTGGTGGAAGGTCTCAGGACACGGCCAGCCCCAGGTGCCGGAGCTGAGTGAGTGGGAAATACTGTATCACAGGCATACTGCGCGAATCGTGGGTTTTTCGGCTCACTGGTACAGGAAAAAGGACAATCATCTCGCGCTGCTATCTGGGGCACATCGTCATCCTGAGGACCGCCGTTCTTGCGGTCGGAAGGATCTGTGTACGTCGGCTGCGACCTATTGCTACCCGCACCACGTAAGATCCATCGGCGCAAAATATGCGCCAAAGTATGACATGACCACAACTCAGGGGATGAGATGACTCAGCGAAGCGCCGCAGAATTGCGGTGTCCCAGTGCAGGGCCAGGTGATGTTCTTCCTCCGACTCCGGTTGGACAGGTAGCGGCAGTTCTGTGCGGCGCAGCAGCTTCTCGGATCCCGGGGTGTGCGCAAGCCTGGGGCGGTTTGCGTTTCGTGTACTGTAGTAGCGGCAGGAACAGAATCATCAGCCGGAAGACGACTCCCATCAGCCAAAAGGCTTCGACGAGTGCCAGCATGGAGGCGTGTTCCTGCACCAGCCCATCTGGGCATCGCGCTTTTTTCGAACCTAGAAAACCCCGGCTATTCGAACCTACAAAAACCGGCGGCCAAAAGGCCGCCGGGGTCCCAGGAGTGCTGCGGTTCAGAACCGGAACTGTGGACCGAAGCTGACGCGCAGATTGTTGTGAACACCATAGTTGAAGAAGATGTTGTCACCGACTTCCGCGCGAACGCCGATGGGTCCGGCAAACGCCTCGATACCGCCGCCCGGGTACAGCGCGAAATAGGTCGCGTTGTTAGTCAAGCCTACGGCACTCGTGAAGCCGGTGGGTACGCCCTGGTTCGTTACCATAAAGTTCTCAAATCCCACCTTTCCTGTGACGAATAAACGGACTGGCCCGGAGCCTGTCTGGAACTTGGGACCGAAAAAGCCGTGCAGCGTACGCAGTCGGCTGTTCACGTTTGCGGTGGTCACACCGTTGCTGAACGTATTGGTGTAATTTCTCTCGAAGTCATATCCCATTTCTGCTTCCATCTGTACGCTAGACCGAACGTTGAATGCTGCGCGGCCGCCAAGGCCGATGTAATTACTGGTCGGTCCGGGGTCGCTGAACCGGAAGTATTCGGCGAAAATGCCGACTTCCCCGTGATCTGTTAGCTCGGTTTCCTGCGCCAGCAACGCCGGCATGGCGAAGAAGAGCGATGTAAGGATTAGTCCTAGATAACGTCTCATGGTTATGGTTACTCCTCCCAAAGTTTCGTCCTGCTGAAATCCCGCACTGTCAAAGGAAACGAGCGGACGCCAAACGCCAAACCGCTATATGGATGCGATGGGTTTGGGCAGGGTTGGGAAGGACCGGCCGGGCTACAGCCGACTCGGTATCGCTGCGGATGGGAGTACAGACATGACCTGATGAAAGAAAACACGCGGGTAGAATTTCCCGCGCCCGTTCTTTATCTCTGCGATTGATTCCTACTGGAGATGATTGACGCGCGCGGGAGATGCATCTGCGCTGCTGCCGTCGGTGCGCGGAGTAATCGAGATCACGACGTACTCACGCTCCTTGCCATCGGCGTCTTCGACACGGAGCAGCACCCTGTCTTTCTGCAGACGGAACTCCGCTCGTTGGCCGATCGGGAGAAGCGCGGCATGTTTTTCATTCTTCGGACGAATGTGGTAGATCACGTGTTCGGTCTCGAGGACGTACTCCTGGCATCGGAGTTGCTGCGTCTTCTTGGTGTTGGAATCGGTGCCGAGTACTCCCCCTTCAAGACCGGTTGAATCCCTTTCGGCGGTCCCGCACTGCACCGAGATCATGTGTATCAGTGTGCCGGTCTGATAGGCTTTGGGCTCTTTGGCGAAGGCCGCAGAAGCGCAGGTCAGTACTAGACACATGAGAACTTTGGAACGCATCGAATCTCCCCCAGACAGTAAACGAACATAGAAAGGCGGGGTGCGAAAACCTCGGCCTGTCGCGGGTATTGTCGCTGTACGTACGAAGGGATGGCAGGTCACTTACGTAACGGAATCGGGTTACCAACGAGCCGCGGTCGGGGTTGGCACCGGCGAGAATAAGCCGGGCGGCAGCGGCTACGTCATGAACCAGCCACCATTGACGGAGATGGTCTGGCCCGTAATGTAATCGTTGGTGGCCAGCATCACTGCCACGGACGCGACGTCGTCCACTTTGCCGAAGTGTCCCATGGGGATCAAACTCGGGCTCGCATTTGGATTGCTCGTCACCATGTCCGTCTCCACCAGAGCAGGAGCGATGGCATTCACGGTAATGCCCTCTTTGACGAATGCGGAGGCACAGGAGTGAGTCAGTCCGATGATTCCGGCCTTCGATGCGGCATAGTGTGCTCCTACCGCACCACCGGTCTGCGCGGCCACGGAAGCCAGGTTGATGATGCGGCCCCACTTTCGTTTTCGCATCCCGCCAATCACTGCCTGCGTTACCAGGAAAACGGATTTTAAATTTACCGCGAGGATCTCGTCCCACTCTTCTTCGGGAATGTCTTCCAACCTGCGCGGCCTGGCAATGGCCGCGTTGTTGACGAGAATGTCGATCGCGCCCAGTGATTTTTCGATTCCTGCGATCATCCGCTTTACGTCGCGTGACAGGGCAACGTCGGCTTGAACCGCAATCGCTCGCTGTCCCAGCGCGATAATCTCGCTGCAGACTGCATGGGCAGCATCCGCCCGTTCGAGATAATTGATGGCGACGTTTGCACCAGCCCGCGCCAGCGCCATCGCGATTCCAGCGCCGATGCCTCGACTACCTCCGGTGACGAGAGCTGTTCGGTTTGTCAGTTTGTCCATGGTGTCATTGTAGGACCGCGGTCTTGCTGGGAGTACGAGATCTCCCTGCCCGGGCAGTTGCTCTTGGGGTAGGGAGGTTTCGACTCCGCCGGAGTTCCGCTTCGCTGCACTCCCGCTCTGCTCAGCATAACAACCACACTGGTGGAACAAGAAAAGCGGCACACTTCCGAGAGCGCGCTAGCGAGCGGTGAGTTCTTCCAAAGTATCGAAGAAAGCCGGGTACGAGATGGCGGCGGATTCGGCGCCTTGAATCAGGGTTTCGCCTTCGGCCCGCAACGCCGCGACGGCGAAAGCCATGGCGATGCGGTGATCCCCGAAAGAATCAAGTTCGGCTCCATGAAGCAACTGGCGGCCGGGCACCTTGAGACCGTCTTCGCGTTCTTCCACCTGCGCGCCCATCTTGCGAAGATTGGTCACGATCGAGGTGATGCGGTCGGATTCCTTTACACGCAGTTCTTTGGCATCGCGCATCTCGATTCCCTGCTCTGTGTAGGGCGCAATGGCAGCCAGCACTGGAATCTCGTCAATCAGCGCGGCCGAGTCGGCTCCGGAAATCGTGGTTCCCTCAAGTGCACCACCCTCGATTTGCAGGGATCCCACCATCTCTCCGTGAATCTCCTCAAGCTGCGTGACCGCAATGTTCAGGCCCATCTGCATGAGGATGTCGAGCAGCCGGGCCCGAGTGGGATTCATGAGCAGGTTGGGAAGAACCAGCTGCGATTCTGGAAACAGCGCAGCAGCGCAGAGAAAAAAGGCCGCGCTCGAGAGGTCTCCGGGCACGCGAGCCTCGATGCCGCGCAGACGCCTGCCTCCGCGAATGTGCACTTCACTGCCTGCTCCCAGGCTCTTGCGTTGGACCTCCACGCCGAAAGCGCGCAGGGCGACTTCGCCGTGATCGCGCGTGCGCAGCGCCTCTTCCACTCGCGTTTCCCCATCGGCGAACAGGCCGGCAAAGAGCAGGCACGATTTCACTTGAGCGCTGGCCACCGGCATCCGGTAGTCGATCGCTTTGAGAGCCCCGCCCGTGATCCGCAATGGCGGCTTTCCCTCCTGCGATTCGATCTTGGCTCCCATGGCGGAAAGCGGCCTGATCACGCGCTCCATGGGGCGCCGCGAGAGCGACTCGTCGCCGATCATCTCGCTCGTGAAGCTCTGTCCCGCGACAATCCCGCTCAACAGGCGCATGGTGGAACCGGAGTTGCCGCAATCGAGAGGCGTCTTCGGCGCTGCGAGCGAAAGGCCTCTTCCCTGCACTTCGACCACGTTCTGGCCTTCGGTCTTGCGTTCCCAGTTCACGCCCAGCGCGCGCATGCAGCCCAGCGTGCTCGCACAGTCGGCACCGGTGGCATAGTTCTCAATGCGCGAAGGGCCGTCGGCAATTCCCGCCAGCATGGCGTAGCGATGGGAGATCGACTTGTCTCCGGGCAGTTCGACACTGCCGCGGATCGTGCGCGTCGGGCGCACAACTACGCTTGTGGGCGTTTCCATGCTTTGATCAATATAGCGGACGGGGCTTCGGCAATTGTTGATGGTTGAATAAGAATCTATCCGGAACGCTTTGGGAGCAGGATTTTCATGCAACCATCAACGATCATCATTCAACCATGCTCAAGCTGTCTGCTGGATGGACACTTCCTTCAGGATCTCCGCCGGAATTTCTTTCAGTGTCACACCGAATTCGAACATGGGTGTCTCGGTACCGCGCCCCCAGCGCGCCATCTCCCAGTGGGCGCGAACGAACCTCACATTGGGGCGCTGGGATAGATCCAGAATCAGAGGAGTTTCCCCTGTATAAAACTCCTGGCGGAACGCAGCAATCGATTTTGGCTCCCAGGCTGCACCGTCGGGCGATCCGAAGATGGAGACATCGAGCGATTCCTGCTCGATGATCTTCGTAATGGAGAGTGTGGCGAGGAAGATACGGCCGGAAGGCCCGCTCAGTTCAACGCTCGGACCATCTCCCTTGGTCATGGCTATGGTTCCTGCTGGAACCAGCACTTGTTCGGTTGTCGCTGTTGGCATCGTCGGAGATTCTAACAAAAGAGTGGCCAGTGGTCAGTGGCAGCAAAGAAAGCTGGGAGCACTCATCTGGTACTGATCCCTGATCACTCATCAATGCCCACTGATTACTGATTACCCATTACTCCGTCGGGTGCGGGCCGGTGAACTCGCTGCAGCATGGCTTCTGGACTGGCTTGAACTCCATCAGTTCGACTCTCGTCAGATCCGGATCGTAGATGTTGAGTTGCCATTTACCATCCTTACCCATTTGCGCCTTTTCCTTGTCGTGCTCTTTCCATCCATGCGACTCTAGAACAGCTTGCGCCTGTTTGATGTCGGGGACACCCAGCGAAATGTGATTCATCACGCCGGTCAATTGCTGGTCTGGATGCTGCGGCTGGTTCAGCATGTACTCGAGCCAGTCGGTGCCGTCGGGGACCTGTATGGCGAGCCAGTCGGTTTCGTTGTCTTTCATCCCGCCGTGCCAGTACGGACGAAAGCCGAGAATGTCACGGTAGAAATGGTCTTCGGCAGGCTGGTCGTATACCAGAAACCCGGCGTGGATCATGTGGCGCGAAACGCCGCTCGATGCAGGGGGCGCGGCCTGGTCCTTGCTGCGCTCGACGAACTCGATCGGGTGGCCTTCGGGATCTTTCATCATCAGCGCGAGGCTGTGGTCGGAGCGGCCTTCAATCTGTCCGGGCTTGAATCCATTCTGAACCAGGTAGCGGCGGAGCGCGCCGATGTTGTCGGTCGTGAAGGCGACATGATCCATGCGGTCGCTAGCCTTGGGATCCGGAGCGGGGCTGAATCCGACCCATTGCTTGCCGGTAAAGTAGCGGAGCGTCTCGCCTGCTTCGATGGGGGAGGCGGAACTCAGCCCTAGAATGTCGACATAGAGTTTCTTCACTCCGTCTGCTGATGTCGTGTAGAACGCCACGTGATCGATGCCGGTGATGCGCGGGCGATCGGCCGATTTTGCTTGGGAGAGGGCTGCGATTGGCAGGACGGCACAGACGAGAACAGCGACGAGGTTCTTCATGGCGAATCGATTGTAGACGGGTTGAAGAATAGTGTGAAACCTACGTCTTTGATTGTTGCTGTCGGTTGTCATTCCGACCCAGAGCGAGGCTGAAGGGAGGAACTCCTATACTCGGCAGTGCCCTTGGGGTAGGGATGCTTCGACTCCGAACGAGTTCGCTTCGCGAGCTCGGTGTCCGCTCAGCCTGACAAATCTGGAAATCTGCATTCCAACTACAACGAATCGAGAAATTGCCGAAGCAACCGGGTCGCTTCTGCCGCTTGTTCCCAGGGCGAGTAGTGGCCGGCTCTTGGGATCACCCGTAACTGGCATCCTCGGATGTGCTGCCGCATGAGTTCGGCTTCGTTGATGCCGGTCAAAATATCCTCATCACCGGTAACCAGTAGGGTGGGTACATTGATCGTCTTCAATGTGTCGATCGAGTCAGGACGTTCGGCCATGCCGCGCTGCACTTGAGCAATATCTTCCGGAGACATTTGGCGCATCATCCGCAATGCTAGGTCAACGAGATCGGGACGCGTTTCGCGTGTACTCTGGGCCAGCAGACGCGGAACCATCGACTGCAGGAACGGTTCGGTGCCATGCTGAAGGACATCATTGGCTGCCTGCAGGCGCCCCGCGCGTGCTTCCGCGTTGTCGGCGGGTGCTTTTGTATTGCATAGGCCGAGCGCGGCAACTCGATTGCGATGGGTTCGCCAGAATTCAAACAGGATGTATCCACCGATAGAAACCCCGATTATCGGGGCGCGGCCGACTTTCGCATCGTCCATCACGCAGAGGAGATCGGCGGCCTGCTTAGCCATTGTGGCAGGACCCTCACCGACTTCGGATTCTCCATGACCTCTTACATCGGGAAGGATCAAGCGATAGCGGGAAGAAAGTTCCTCAGCCACCGGTATCCAGAAGTCATGATTCGCGGGAAAAGGGTGCAGCAGTACAACCGAGGGTCCGTTGCCTAAAACCCAGTAGACGATCTCAGCATCATCACTGCGCAAACGGTACGAGGGAATGGCGCCGGCCATGCAGTCATTAAAACACGAGACTGGCAGTGATCCGGAGGCTACAGTATTCCCGCTGGAGGCCGGCACGAAATGGGCACGCCGTTCAGTCGTGCGAAGGCGGCGATAAGCAGCCGCCAAAGGAATTCGCCGGAAGCGATCAGAAACAATACAAGCGGGAACTCATAAACTTGCTCGAGCGGGCTTGCCGGCACTTGGTGCATCTCAATCTAGTAAGCAACTCGTCGCTGCACATCCGTTCCTGGCATTCAACGCAGGTCATGCTTTCCTTGTGAAGTCGCGCTCTCCCCTGGACTGCTGGCCCGCCTCCCTCCCCCGAAAAAGGCTGACCAGGATCTTTGCGAACGAGACCCTGCCCAATTTGGACAAGCAGTCCAGCGCAAAGCGCAACGCAGATTCTTGACTTGGGGGTTCGCTTGAATCCGCGGCCGTTGGGGGAAAGACGTTAACGAGTCAGGTTATTCGAGAACCTTAGGAAGGTCTGCGCCCAGAATCACACAAACGTGTGATTCTGTCTCACACACGTTTTCGATTGCGGCACAAAGACCAAGTACGGATGGAGCAAGATTTCAGGACCGCGTATTCTGCACCGGCAGTGTCGTCCTTGGAGCTTGCAGCATCAGAGGCTCTTCCGGAATGATGACCCACGCGATCGGATACGAGAGGAATCCGATCCCCGTCATACATGCCACAATCAGCCACACCACTCGAACCAGAGTGACATCGATGTCGAAGTACTCCGCGAAGCCAAGGCAGACACCCGCCACTTTGCGTCCCAGCCGGGGACGAATCAGCTTCCGCCGCGCCAGCGAGGCCCCCACCCGCGTGCCACAGTAGGCACATACCATCGCATCGTCCTGAATCACCCTTCCGCAGTAGTTACAGTACATAGCTTGACCCTCTTCTTGTTCGCCGTTAATTGATAGTACGCGCAAATGAAAGTTAAAGTTCCAAAGGCAGTCTCGCATTGAAGCATAGGCGTGATCGCCTCGATCAACTCTCGCGCGTTGACCAGCCTCGTGCCCCGCAGTCAAGACTCGCGAAAATGTCGCTTGTTCCCTGTGACGAGGAATTCTGCCTGCGCTCAAGGGCGCATGCGATGAACTTGCCATCATCGGATCGGGAGAGGTCCCTTTTATATGGACGGGTCGGACTAGTCTGCCCTGGTCTCGAACCCGGTTCAAGAGAGATTCAATCTCATCTGCATCAAACCCAAACTTCCGACGACGTAAAACATCTTCGTACTCAGACACGATCTCAGTCGAAAAACACGGGGTAAGCAGGCCGCGGGCAATGGCGAGCGTCAAAACAGCCTCGTTGCCAGAAGGAGAAATCATTGCCGACACCAGAACATTGGTGTCGCTCACCACGCGAATCACTTCCGCTTCTCGCGACGGTACGCGGCGATCTCGTTGTCAATGCCTTGCGGGGTCAGCTTGTCCAGCCCTCTTCGCTTTGCGCCATGCCAAGCCTTTTCGAGCCAATCTGGCGGTGGCGACGCCGTGCGGATAAAGTCCTGAACACTCATAATTACAACCGCAGGTTCTCCGCGACGCCCCACGACAAAGCGTTCATTGTTCTCGATGGCCCGATCCATGATGTGGCCGAATTGCGTACGAGCGA
>Ga0126379_10002675_pt1 | contig 11396 bp, 9 predicted proteins | sample PanSoiMetPlot_24_FD_92640 | JGI IMG/M metagenome (GOLD analysis project Ga0126379, IMG submission 92640) | Tropical forest soil microbial communities from Panama - MetaG Plot_24 | ecosystem: Environmental > Terrestrial > Soil > Tropical forest > Bulk soil | place: Panama | collected 2016-02-17
CGGCGCCGGCGGTGGCCAGCGTCACGCGCTCGTTCAGGTTTTGCGAATAGCGCCCCGACCAGAAAAACGTCTTACCGGTGGTGCGCTCCAGGCCTTCGATGTCGATGGGCCGGCCCTTGAAGACAGCACCGTCTTCCTTGCTGAAATCGTCACCCACAATCGCGACGAGATGGACCGGCGCGAAAAAACTGGCTGCGACCGCGAAATAAGTAGCGGCGCCGCCGACCGCGCGTTCTACTCTTCCGTACGGGCTTTCCAGACAATCAAAGGCAACCGAACCGACGACGAGTAAGGACACGTTCTTCTCCTAGGCCAGATATTTGGCGAGTATGGCGGTCAGATTCTTCCTGATTTTTGTGGGAACAACTTTTGGATCGGTAATGATGGCGTGTTTCAGTGCCGAACCACACTTGCAGGCGCGATTCGGCGAAAGCGTCTTTACCGCTTCACGAACCACGTTCTGCGCGTTGGTGGCGTTCTGAGTGAGCGTTGCCACAATCTGCGCTACGGTGACCGAATCGTGCTGCGGATGCCAGCAATCGTAATCTGTGATCATGGCGATGGTGGCGTAACAGATCTCCGCTTCACGTGCCAGCTTTGCCTCGGTCACGTTAGTCATGCCAATCACTTCCCAGTTGTTGGCGCGGTGAAAGTTCGCTTCGGCGAGCGTGGAGAATTGCGGGCCCTCCATGCATACGTAAGTGCCCTTGCGTTGGACAGGCACAGCGCAGGACACGCAGGCATCGGCCAGAGTCGAGGAGAGTTGCGGGCAGGTGGGCTTATCGAACGTGACGTGAGCGACGATGCCGTTGCCGAAGAACGTGGAATGACGCCCCTTGGTGCGATCCACAAACTGATCCACCACCAGGAATTCCCCGGGACGCAAATCCTCCTTCAACGAGCCAACAGCGCTGACAGAAATGATGCGCCGCACGCCCAGCAGTTTCATCGCGTAGATGTTGGCGCGAAAATTCAGCTCGCTGGGCATGAAGCGATGGCCGCGTCCGTGCCGCGCCAGGAACGCTACGCTCTTTCCTTCTAACTTACCGACAACAAGGGCGTCCGACGGTTCGCCAAACGGTGTCGCCACGCGAACCTCGCGCGTCTCGGTAAGCCCGTTCATGGAATAGAGGCCGCTGCCGCCGATCACGCCAATTTCCGCCACGGCTTCTTTCGCCCGCGCACTCTTCCGCGCCGCTTTCTTCGCTTTCGCCATGCACGTTTCTCCTGGGAATTACCGGTTCAGGTCCACGGATTCGATTTCAATTTTCCCATCGCGATCGTGTAGCGTCGCCGCAGCCATATCGGGGTCGTGCGCAAAGACAACTGTCCAACCCTCGTTCACGAATCGCGGGACCCACTTGCGTTTGGTCTCCAGCGTCTGCATTGGATAGAGGTCGTAGGCCATAATCCAGGGCAACGGAATATGGTGCCGTGTTGGCAGCAAATCCGCAACAAAGGCCAGCGACTTTCCGCCGCCCCTGAGCATCACGGCCTGTATGCTCGCATTATGGCCGGGAATGCAGGCGACCGAGATGCCCGGCAAAATTTCCGCATCGCCATCGACCAGATTCCACTGGCCCGTGTCGCTGATCGGTCGATAATTATCGGGGAAATAACTGGCGCGATCGCGCTCGCTGGGTTGCAGGGCGTGCTCCAGTTCCGACTTCTGCACTACGTAGCGCGCGTTGCGAAAAGTGGGAACGGCACGGCCCCCCTCCATACGCGTGTTGCCGCCGGCGTGATCGAAATGCAGATGCGTGTTGATCACCAGATCGATGTCGTCGGGCTGGATTCCGGTGCGGTGCAGCGAGTTGACGAGCGGATCGCCATCCTGGACCTTGTAAATCGCGCGTTGCGTGGCATCCCACTTTGTGCCATTGCCCGTTTCAATCAGGATGGTTTTGTTGTGCGCCCGCACCAGCAACGAATTGGCCCGCATGCGGATGCGATTCTTTTCGTCCGGCGGAGATTTCTTCTCCCACAGGACTTTCGGCACCACACCGAACATGGCCCCGCCATCCAGGCCGAACGCGCCACCGTCGAGGTACCGGATTTCCATGTTGCCCAGGTGCATGTGCGCCTACAAACCGGATCCTTTCAGGATTTCTGACACCGCGGTGAAAGGATCGATCTTGCGGTCGGCAACGGCGGCAGCCAGTTCGCGCAGCTTTGCTTCGCCGGCTTTGCCGCCCAGCACCCTTTCCAGCAGGCGCGACTCCAGCAACTCGATCAGCCGGTTCTGCCAATGCTCCACGTGCTTCTTCCGTCGCTCGCCGCTGGAGTGAAAATGTTGGCTGAATTTCGCCACTCCTTGCGCCAGTTCGTCGATGCCTTTGTCTTCCGTGGCCACGGTGCGGATCACCGGAGGGGGCCAGCCATCGCGCGCCATGACCAGCGAAAGCATGGCGTGGAGCTGCTCTTCCAGACGGTCCGCGCCTTCGCGATCGGCTTTGTTCAAAACAAAAATGTCGCCGATTTCCATCAGCCCGGCTTTCATGTTTTGTATGTCGTCGCCTAGTCCGGGCACCAGAACCACCAGCACGCAATCGGCAAGCCGAACGATATCGATTTCATCCTGGCCAACACCGACGGTCTCGATCAGCACTTGACGCTTGCCGGCGGCATCGAGCAGCAGCGCCACTTCGGCGGTAGCACGCGCCAGCCCACCGAGAAAACCGCGCGTAGCCATCGAGCGGATGAAAATACCTGCGTCCGTGGCGTGGCTCTGCATGCGGATGCGGTCGCCCAGAATGGCGCCGCCGGAGTACGGGCTGGTCGGATCTACGGCGATGACGCCAACCGGCTCCTCGCGCTTGCGGTGGTACGCGGCCAGCCGATCGACCAGCGTGCTCTTCCCCGTGCCCGGTGCGCCGGTGATGCCGGTTAGATACGCCTGCCCCGTGTGTGGGAACAGCATGCGCAGCAACTCTTCCGCATCAGCCTCGTGGTTTTCAATGGCAGAAATGGCGCGGGAGATTGCGCGAACCTCACCGCTGCGCACCTTCTCAGCCCATTCGCCGACGCCGGAGCTCATCGTGAAGTGAATCCTCGTGAACGAAGCAGAGCGCGCAGCCGCATCCCTTATTATTTCTTGCCAAGCAGCTGGCGGGCAATAACCAGTTTTTGAATTTCGCTGGTGCCCTCGCCGATGGTGCAGAGCTTCACGTCACGATAGTACTTTTCCGCGGGATAGTCTTTGATGAAGCCGTAGCCGCCGTGGATCTGCACGCATTCGTTGGCCACGCGGACCGCGACCTCGCTGGCGAAAAGCTTGGCCATGCTGGACTCGCTCGTGAAACGCACGTCCTTTTGATCGGCAAGCCACGCGGCCTGGTAGACCAGCAAGCGCGCGGCTTCCACCTGCGTGGCCATGTCGGCTAGTTTGAACTGGATGGCCTGGAACTCGCTGATAGCCTGGCCGAACTGCTTGCGTTGCTTCGCGTAGTTCGTAGCGGCTTCCAGCGCGCCCTGCGCCATACCGAGCGCCAGAGCGGCAATCGAAATGCGTCCGCCATCCAGAATTTTCAAGCTGCTGATGAAGCCTTCGCCTTCCGGGCCGAGAAGATTTTCGGGGGGCACGCGGCAATCCGAGAAAATCACTTCGGAGGTGTCGCTGGCGCGCATGCCAAGCTTGTTTTCCTTTTTGCCGGGCTTGAATCCGGGCATGCCCTTTTCCAGTATAAACGCGCTGATGCCGTGGGAATCTTTGGATTTATCGGTCACCGCCATGGCCACGCAGATGTCCGCGAAATGGCCGTTGGTGGTGAAGGTCTTCGCGCCGTTCAACACCCAGTGCTTGCCATCGCGCACGGCGGTGGTGCGAGTGCCGCCGGCGTCGGAGCCAGCTTCCGGCTCAGTGAGCGACCATGCGCCCAGCTTCTGGCCCTGAGCGAGGGGCACAAGATATTTGCGCTTTTGTTCTTCGTCGGCGAACTTGTAGATGTGGTTGGTGCAGAGCGAATTGTGGGCCGCGACGGTGAGGCCGATGGAGCCGTCGACGCGGGAGAGTTCTTCAATCACCGTGGAATATTCGATGTAGCCCAGCCCGGCGCCGCCGTATTCCTCTGGAAAAATGACCCCTAGCAAACCCATTTCGGCGAGTTCGGGAAGCAGCTCAAGCGGGAAATGAGAGCATTCGTCCCACTCCATGACGTGGGGAGCGATTTCGCCCTCGGCAAATTCACGGACACTTTTGCGCAAGTGATTTTGTTCGTCGGTAAACGTGAAATCCACGCGAGCCTCGCCCCAAAGGAAATAGAATACCAACTAAAAGTCTAACTGATGTGGACTTGGCGTGCATCCTGTGGTGTCGGTTTCCTGTAGCTCGGGCCCTCAGGCCCCATCGCCATGCACGATATGGCCACTGCGATTTGTTTCCAGGCAAACTTCATCCGATCCTCTCTTTCTGATCTTGCTGCACAGCAAAGCGCATGCTCGGAATCAACATTACCCTGTATGCGAGCGTGCTGAGCCGCTGGAATTCTCCAAATGAAGCATATTCCCAGAAACAGCGTGGACCGATTGGGCAACGAACCACCGCAGCTTTTGCCGCCGACAATTCCGGGAACAACAATGAAGCAGCCTCTCGGTGAGGCCGTTCGCTGCGAAGGCCCCGTCGCTGTGGACACTTCCGGAACGGTCGGCGCTAACAAATCTAATTCCCCTCCCCGTGACGTGCAACCTGCATTGCGCGGATAGTGATTTGTGCGCCGCGGAATCTGGCGTTCAGCGCGTTGTTTACAGATACGCAGCAGATTACGGCGAAGCCCAAGGGCCGCCGCCGTGCTCGTTCGGATCTTTGGTGCCAGATGAAGAAGCCCAAGTTCCCGGAAATCTCGAAGCTACCCATCCCCTGGAAGGCAAGGGTTGTGGGCTTGGCCGTACTGCTCACCACAGCTGCGTAGGTGGCGATAAGCACCGAACTTCGGCAATTTGACGCCCCGATAGTCTCACACCATTACCATCTTTTACTGCGGCAGGCTGGTGTTTATTCTCAGCGCCCTGCACCTTCAGCGCGAACGTCCGCGAGTCGAGCGCACCCAGCCAATCGTTGATGGAGAGCCTGCCCGAAGTGGTTTGCGTTATTCGATTCGTCGGGGAATGTCAGGCGATGGAATAGCAATTTCCTTGGCTACTCTGCCGCCGACATCACCCCGGAAAGCCTGCAAACCGTACAGCAAATCTCAAATCCCATCAAACTGGAAGAACTCTTTTCCGTCATTGCGGATGTGGTTCCCAACATCCATCGCAGCCCAGAAGCCAGAGATCTCGTTCTGCGTTGACGCACAACCTCCAGTTGGGCCGACGCGAAATACCGCAGGCGGGCTTTTAATCCTTCTTCAATGTAGCCCTGGCTTTTATGCGAGCGTCTCGCTCATTGCTGCCCTTCGTCACGCGCTGCGGCCGGCCTTTTTTTCCGCAACGGCCTTCAATTCCACTAGGGCTCTTTCAATTCCCTCGCGCGACACGTTCCAGTGCGTCACCATCCGTACGGAGTGGATGGCCGTGTCTTGCGCCCACACACCTCTGGCGTGCAGTGCGTTGCAGAGCTCGACGGCGTTCATGCCGCTGGCGCTGCAATCGAAGATCACAATGTTGCTCTTCACGCTGGCAGGATCGATTCGCAGGCCGTGGATTTGCGCGATGCCCTCTGCAAGGCGCTTGGCGTTACCATGGTCTTCATGCAAGCGTGTGGGTGATTGCTCCAGCGCCACCAGACCGGCGGCAGCAATCACTCCAACCTGCCGCATACCTCCGCCAAACATTTTCCGGTACACGCGCGCGCGTTCGATGAATTCCCTTGAGCCAACGATCATGGAACCAACCGGGGCGCCTAGGCCTTTCGAGAGGCAGAACATCACGGAGTCGACTTTCCTGGTCATATTAGCAACGTTGTCCCCGAGAGCGACGGCCGCATTGAAAATGCGCGCGCCGTCCAGGTGAACTTTCAGGCCCTGGCCGTGAGCGCGTTCGCAAATCTCATTCACCAGCTCGGTCCCGTACACCGTGCCGCCGGCCATGTTGCTGGTATTCTCCAGGCAGATCAGCGCGGTCTGGGAGTCATAATAGATTTTGGGCCGGATCACAGCTTCGATGTGCTTCCACGTCATGATGCCGTCGTCGCCGCTCCGAACCGCGCGCGGCATGCATCCTGCAATCGCGGACATGGACGCCAGTTCGTACAGATTCACGTGGCTTCGTTCCTCACAAATCACTTCGTTGCCGTGATGCGTCCAAATCTTTACGCAAATCAGATTACCCATGCAGCCTGTGGGCACAAACAGCGCCGCTTCTTTCGCGAATAGTTCCGCGGCGCGCTTCTGAAGCTGGTTGACGGTCGGATCCTCGCCGTAAACGTCGTCCCCAACCGCGGCACCCGCCATGGCCTCGCGCATTTCGTCGCTCGGCCGAGTTACCGTGTCGCTGCGCAGGTCCACAGCGTCGTCGGCCGGCGTTACCTGGTCAGGATCCACCAGCTGATTGCCCTTTGCCACGGTGTAACTCATCGTGCCCTCTTCTCTCTGTTGCTTGTGAAGACTGCAGCGGAATCAAATCGCGCAACAGCTCGACGAATATTTCATTGGAAACGCTCATTTTCCCCGCGGGAATGCGCACTACGTCGCCTTCTCGTTCGAGCACTCCTGCCGAAGAGAGGCGATCGACTTTCGCCTGCAGCGCCACCCCGTACTCGCATTCAATTCTACGCAGGTCGATGCCTGCCAGTTGACGCAATCCCAGAAACAACTCCTCTTCCAACGCTGCGCTACGCGTCACTTGTTCGACGCCCTCTTCTGCAACTTGACCGCCGGCAATTGCAACCACATAGCTGGCAGCATCATGGATGTTAGCCCAGCGTTGCGTGCCGGAAAACGAATGCGCTCCTGCGCCGAAGCCCAGGTACGGTTCCCGACGCCAATATTTCAGGTTGTGGCGCGATTCGAAGCCCGGCTTGGCCCAGTTGGAAATTTCGTATTGGCCGTAGCCCGCGGAATTCAACAGCGTCTGGGCCGTTTCGTAAAACTCCACCATGGACTCTTCGGAAGGTAACTCGCGGGCGCTGTAGCGCGGGCCGTCGCGCAAGACTTCCAGGCCAAGGCGGCTACCTTCATCGATTTCCATCATGTAGATGGAAACGTGTTCCGGAGAAAGCTCGATAAGTTCGTCAAGCGACTGGCGCCAGGACTCTCGCGTCTGCTTGGGAAGTCCGGCAATCAGATCGAAGCTGATATTGCGAATGCCGACGTCGCGAAGAACTCTAACGGACCTATAGATATCCGCGCGGCGATGCATGCGACCCGCGGCTTTCAGTTCTTCATTCACAAACGATTGTGTGCCGAAACTGATGCGGTTGATTCCCGCTACCAACCAGTGGACAGCTTTCTCGACATCAACGGTCTCAGGGTCCGCTTCCAGTGTTACTTCTTCCAGACCACAGAAGAGAGTCTCTCGCAGGGCTTGAATCATGCTTGTAAGGAGTTCAGGCAGAAGAAGGCTCGGCGTACCTCCGCCGATGTAAATGGTATCCACGGAATGGTGCGCGACCCATTTCTCCTGCAACGCTTCCCAGTCAAAACCCTTAGTCCAATGCACGCCCGCAGCGCGCAGAAGTTCCCGATGATTCCGGATTTCCTGGCATACGGCTTTGGTATACGGCGCAAGACGGTCTGACGACACCACTCCCGTGTGAAAATTGCAGTAGGTGCACTTGGTCTGGCAGAACGGTACCTGGATGTAAACGCCGAGATTTCCCATCGTTAAAAACTGTAACACAGACACCGGGAGTGCGCTGCGCTGTAACCACCGGCTAGACGCGGTCGGGAAGGACTTTGACGTAGATGTGGCGTTCCCGCGGGCCATCAAATTCGGCCAAAAAGATTCCTTGCCAACGTCCAAGTGCCAACTTCCCCTCTTCCACGAACACGAAGGTATTCATTCCGACCAGCATGGTTTTCACGTGGGAGTCCGAATTGCCTTCGGCGTGCCGGTAGGGCCCGGCCAACGGAACCACTCGATCGAGTGCCCCTTCGGCGTCAGAGGCGACGTCGGGATCGGCATGTTCGTTGATCAGGACGCCCGCGGTAGTGTGTGGCACATACAGGAAGCACGTGCCGGTTTTAATGCCCAGCGCCGTGACGATGCGCTGCACCTCCAGGGTGATGTCAACCATCTGCGTCCGGCGACTGGTTTTGATGCGCATCGATTGCATCACAAAACTCTAAGCCAAAACCCCCGCCGCCGCTAGACTAGCCGCTAGGCCTTCTGCGTGGAACTCGTGGGTACAAACTCCTGCAGCTCACCACTCCTTCAGGGTGAGGTTTTTCTCTTGGGTTTCGCGGCTGTCCAGCACGCGCATTTGCGTGCGGGGCTCCTGCGGTTTGTAGCGGCGGCGTTACGCCGCCATCCGTCCGCGCCATCCGCCGCCGTTGTCCCACATGCTCGTGCAGTGCCTGTCACGCCTTGCGTTTGGTTTCACTCTTCCCGAGTGAGTATGCTTATCTCTGAAATGCTAGCGGTTTGCCCTGTAGCTCACCCCTTGGGCGCTCGTTTCTCACAGCGGCAACCAAGCCGGCACCAAGCAAACCGAACGTCACGAAGGCCGGAGCAACGGCAACCGAAGCGCCAGACTCCGATAGAGCCCGTGTTAGAACAGCTGTTTCTCGGGAGGGCATGGCCTTAACCATGCCGTAAGTGGCGCGAAATCAACCCGGCTTTAGCCGCTGAGGTTTCCTCATCTCAGTTCTCGAACAGCCACTCACTTCTAACCAACGCTCACGGAATGGGCACGATGCAGTGATGCCCCGGCCTTTTCGGTCTGGCTAGCTTTTCTAGTTCATGCAAGCCGCCGGTTCCCCACCGCGCCAGAAATGGCAAAAAGCAAAGATCGCGCGATTGCAACCCTTTCTGCGGATACAACAAATTCTCCAGGAACGCCGCGTGGCGCTCCACCAGCTTATCCCGGCGATCCAGCGATGCGCCCGTCTTTTGGCGCAATTTCTCAATCTGGTAGCAAATGCGTTTTTCGGCGCGCGCGATGGTGCCTTGCATCGTCGGATCGACTTGGGCGATGGCTTTGTGCAGGCGTTGCAGGCTTTTTTCCAATTGTCGAAGGTTACTATCGAATTCGCGCGACAGTTTCTTCGGCACGTTGGTGGCGTGCATGCGCTTTAGCAGTTGCTGCTTCCCCCCCCAAGCATCTTCCAGCTGCAGTCCATACTTCTTCAGAATGCGTGTGGCTTTGGGATCGACGAGCGTGAAATCGGCGCGCGGAAGAATTACCGGCATGTGTCCAAGCAGTTTTTCATACAGCACCTGCGACTGCGCGTAGTACGCGATTTCGGCAGGTCCGCCAAAGTACGCGACCGTGGGCAGCAGATAGTCCTGCACCACGGGGCGGAAGATCGCGTTGGGGCTGAAGCATTGCGGCTCGCTCTCGATTTCGCGAAGCCAGACATCGCGCGGCGCTGCCTTGTGGCCACTGATGAATTGACCGTTGGCCGAAGAGATCACCTGCCGCTGCCCGCCGCACAGCGAAAACAGAACAGTGCTGCGCGAGGTGACGTTCACCTGCACCCCATAGCCCGCTTGCTGCAGTTCCTTGCCACGCTTCAGCAGAAGATCGTTCAATTCATCGCGCTCGGCAAGCGCCCGGTGCAAAATCGGAGCGGCCATACGGTGCAAGCGTTCGTCGAGCGGATCCAGCAGGATCAACCCGAAATCTTCGAAGATGCGCGCAAAAAGGTGGGCAAAGGCGCTGCTGTAGGTGGCCACCGGTGTGTAGCTTTCGCGCAGGATATCGCCGAAGGTCTGCCCCAGATCGGGCTCCGCCTCACGAACCAACTGTGTGATTTCGTCGCCCAGTGGGATACGCCCGACGGGTTGCGCATCGTCTGCCAATTTGCGCAGTTCAAGACGGCGGAGCTGGCCATCGTGAAACCAGGTCGTGTGGCGAACCTCGTCGACGTCGTGGTCCTCGGTGGCCATCCAGAACACCGGGACGGCTTCGATTCCCCCGCGGGTGAGCTCTTCCGCCCCGCTGATGGCAGAAAGAGCTTTGTAAAAAGAGTACGCGGGGCCGCCAAAGAGACCGACCTGCTGCCCGCTCACCACCGCGACAGCGCCATTTTCTAGGCGGCGAAGATTCTTCTCGGTCTCTGCTCCAGAACCAAAAATCACGTTTTGCCGCCGCAGAATGTCGGCGACTTCTCGGCGACGCTCGCCAGGAAATGAGAGTTTCTTGGCGACCGAGACAACCGACTTGAGTTCCGGCGGATGCCGGTAGAAGGATCTAAGCTTGGAGAAATTCTCGACGAAGTCGCGGTATAGCTTCGAAGTGTGCGGCAGCCGGTCCGGTGAAAGGGCGCGACAATTCATGAGCGTTTAGATGATAGCGACGAATAAAAGTGACGGCAAATCCAGAATAATTAGACGCGCGCGGCAGCCGGATGGAGCTCTGAGATCAGCCCCGCGATGGCTTGCTTTTTGTCTTCCTTCAGCGGCAATAGCGGCAAACGGGGCGCTCCACCCTGGTACCCGCGCAGGTCCATGGCATATTTCAGCCCGGCGATGCTGCCTTCCGAAAGGATGCGCTTGGAGGCTTGCGCGAGCTGAAGCTGCAGGGACTTGGCCCGGTCGTGCTGGCCGGATTGAACCAGCTGGTGGAGCTCGGCACACTTTTCCGGCAGCGCATCGGCCAAGGCCAAAATGGCCCCACGGGCGCCGACGCAAAGCGCCGGATAAATAACAGCCGCGCCGCCCGTCAGCACGTGAAACCTGGCTGGGGCGCTGGCGACGACTTCGGCCACGCGCTGAACCGCGCCGGAACTATCCTTGATACCGACAATATTGGGGTGCTGGCTGAGTTCGACAATTTCCGGAGTTTCAAGGGCGATGCCGGTAAAAATCGGCACGGAATAGAGAAGAATCGGAATCGGGGAAGCGTCCGCAACGGCCCGGTAATGGTGAATATACGTTTCGCCGCCATACGCCGGCTTGTAATAGTAGGGCGTTTTAACCAGCGCAACCTGGTAGCCCAGCGCCGCAGCGCGCTTGGTTTTAGCAATTGTCTCGGCAGTAGACTCCGCACCAGTTCCGGCGATCAATAATTTTTCGGGGATACCCGCTTCCCGCGCGGCAACCAGAATGGAATCGGCTTCCTCGCGGCTCAGCATCACGGATTCGCCGGTCGAGCCGAGAACCACGTAGCCGGCAACAGCGGTCTGATTGTACTGAGCGATATTTTGCCGCACGCCAGATAGCGAAACCGCTCCGTCGGTTGCGAACGGCGTGGTCAGCGCAGGAAAGATTCCATTGATAACCATGATCAGTCTCCGGAGGCAGGGTTGCTCGACGCGGCTGCTCGATTCTGGTGCAAATCCTGCAAGCAGGACACTTCC
>Ga0126379_10002676_pt1 | contig 11392 bp, 11 predicted proteins | sample PanSoiMetPlot_24_FD_92640 | JGI IMG/M metagenome (GOLD analysis project Ga0126379, IMG submission 92640) | Tropical forest soil microbial communities from Panama - MetaG Plot_24 | ecosystem: Environmental > Terrestrial > Soil > Tropical forest > Bulk soil | place: Panama | collected 2016-02-17
CATTTCACGTCCCGGGAGAGCCTGTTCGACTTCGGCAAGGTCCTGCGACGGCCGGCCAGGGAGAACGGCGTCGACTTCGACACGAAGGGCTTCGCCGCCGAGCCGCTTCAGATCCGGGAGGTGCTCTTCCTCGATACGGCTGACTTCCGGCTGTATAACAACGCGTTCATCCTGCGGCGCAGGATTCCCTACCGGGACGGCTTTCCGATCGGCGATCCCGAGATCGTCTTCAAGTTCCGCCACCCGGACCTGCAGAAATGCGCCGAGGTGGACGTGCGGCCGCGGATCAGCGGCGACTACAAGATCAAGTTCAAGGCCGAGGCGCTGCCGCTGAAGGACGCCCTCGGCGGGATCCGGTTGCTCTATTCGCACAACGTGGAGTTCGGCCTGAGCTCGGTTCGCGAGAGCGATCGCATGTCCATGGATACCATCCTGCGCGTGCTCCCCGCGCTCGAGGCGATCCGGAAGGACCCGGGCGAGCGGATCGAGCTGGTCAGCGGGACGATCGTCGAAGAGGTGCTCCAGGACATCGGAGTGCTGGACTTCGGCAAGGGAGTGACCGCGGGGGCGAATGTGGCGCTGTGGCGCAATCGCGGCGACCACAGTCCGCTGATCGGGGAGTTCGCGTTTCAGATCAAGTTCAAGCGACGGGAAGACCTGAACGAGAGGGCGCTCAGCCGAGGCGAAGGGTTCTTCCTCTCGCTCCAGAATGCCGCCAGGGACTGGATCGCCCTCGGGGCCACCAAGACGGGCGTGGTCTACCGACTGAAAGGCAATCCTCCCCACGCACACGAGTGAGAGGTGGGCGGCGGCGATGAGTTGACGTGGCCCGTTCGCGGTGATGCAGGAGGGAGCGAATGAGCAACTCTTTTCTCCTCGTTGCGCTCCTGCTTCTCGCTCTCGTCCATCCGTTCTTCCCCGTGGACAGTGTCGGGCATGGGGTCTTCCTTGTCACGATCACGGCTGTCCTCATCGCCGCGGTCTGGGCAGTGAGCCGACACCATGGCGTGCTGATCGCCAGCCTCTCGCTCGCTGCGCCCACGTTCATCACGGCCTGGATGCAGCACTTCATCGAGCGCCGCTGGCTCACGGCGGTGTACCTCATCCTCGGCGCCGTGTTCCTCGGCTTCACGGCGGTCGTATTGCTTCGGCAAACGCTGACGGGCGTCGCGGTGACGGCCGACACGATCGCCGGCGCCATTTGTTTCTACCTGCTGCTCGGCGTGATCTGGGCGCTCATCTATGCGCTCGTCGAGCTGAGCCATCCGGGGTCGTTTCTGGATGGAGGGCACCCGGTGGGTTCCACAATCGCCGGGCACCAGTCACTGGTGCCGACGATGCTCTACCTGAGCCTCGTCACCCTCTCCACACTTGGCTATGGCGACATCCTGCCGGTCACCCCGCCGGCCCGGATGCTCGCGGCTCTCGAAGCCATCCTCGGCCCGCTTTACCTCGCGGTGCTGATCGCAATGCTGGTCGGCCGCGCAGCTTCACGCCAGCGTCCGAGCGCCTGAGCGGGTACCCCGCCATCACCGGCGCGCAGCGCCGTCCTCAACGCACCACTGAGCGCCGGCGGACGACGCCCACGTGACCTGGACCTGGGCGTGCTTGCCTGGTCCGGCAATCAGTCGCCGCGCCGCGTGGGCCACGGCTGGCCGAAACAGCGGCGTCCTCGCCCGCCGACAAGACGCAGCGAAATATCGCCTCCAGGTCGGCATTTCGCTGCCGACGGTCTCCCCGGTCGGCGGATCGCCGTGCTCCACTGGTGGCGAACGCTGGCCAACTGATCGATCCGGATCGAGAAAGCAGCCCTCGGGCGGATCGCCCCGAGCTTGGCACAAAGCTTCCAGATCCCGCCACGGCAGAATGACGATCGTGATCACGCGGCCGCCCGTGGAGCCCCAGGTGCTCAAGGTCGACGGACATCTGTCCGCCGAGGACACCGACGTGCTCCTTCGCGCGTGCGAGGGCATCGCGAGGCTTGTGCTTGATCTGAGTGATCTTCGCTCCGCGGACCGCCGGGGAGTCGGCGCGCTGCGCGCGCTGCGATCGCGCGGCGTGACCCTCACCGGTCTCTCGCCCTACCTGGAGCTCCTGCTCGCTGAGCCGCGCCCGCGCGAGGCGTAGGACGAGTGGGACGCCGAACGGTCGCACGAGGGTCGGCACTCCGCGCCGCCAGGACGCGCTGAGACACGTGAAGCGAACAGCGGGGGGTGGGCGAAGATGCGGGTTCGACGGTTGAAGGCTCATCGAATGGTGATCACGCTCCTTTTCCTGTTCGCCGCGTCGCTGGTCGGCGGGGCTCCGGCCACGGCCCAGCAGGTCACCGGTACGCCCGGCTCGCCCAGCGCGACGACGACGATCCCCGGCGACCAGATCCCGGCGCCGCCACAGAAGTTCGGTGGCACGATCGGGCGGGACGCGCGTCAGTCCAAGCCCTATTGGCCGGCCCGCATCATGCCTCCCAAGGGCGCGCCGAACGTCCTGCTGATCATGACCGACGATTCCGGCTACGGCGTGCCCAGCACCTTCGGCGGTGTCATCCCGACGCCCGCGCTCGACCGCATCGCCGCCAACGGGCTGCGCTATACCAACTTTCATTCGACGGCGCTCTGCTCGCCGACGCGGGCGGCGTTGATCACGGGTCGCAACCACCACTCGGTGGGCTTCGGCGTGATCTCCGAGCAGGCCACGGGCTATCCCGGCTACGACAGCATCATCACGAAGGACAAGGCGACGATCGGCAAGATCCTCAAGGACAACGGCTACCGCACATCCTGGTTCGGCAAGAACCACAACACGCCGGCCTTCCAGGCGAGCGAGGATGGCCCGTTCGACCAGTGGCCGATCGGGATGGGCTTCGAGTACTTCTACGGCTTCATGGGCGGGGACACGAACCAGTGGCAACCCGCCAACCTCGCCCGCAACACGACCTACATCTATCCGTTCCTCAACAACCCCGGATTCAACCTCACGACGGCCATGGCGGACGAGGCCATCGGCTACATGAACCGGATCAACGCACTCGATCCCGATCAGCCGTGGTTCGTCTACTACGTGCCCGGCGGCACCCATGCGCCGCATCACCCGACGCCGGAGTGGATCAAGAAGATCAGCGACATGCACCTGTTCGACCAGGGCTGGAACAAGCTGCGCGAGCAGATCTTCGCCAACCAGAAGAAGCTGGGTGTGATCCCGCCGGACGCCAAGCTGACGCCATGGCCGGACGATCTGCTGAAGCGATGGGACCAGCTCTCCGACGACGAGAAGAAGCTCTTCCTGCGCCAGGCGGACGTGTTCGCCGCCTACGTCGCCTACACCGACAACGAGATCGGGCGCGTGATCCAGGCGGTCGAGGACCTGGGCAAGCTCGAGAACACGCTGATCATCTACATCAACGGCGACAACGGCACCAGCGCCGAGGGCACCCTCAACGGCACCCCGAACGAAGTCGCGATGTTCAACGGTGTCGACGTGCCGGTGGAGGTGCAGCTCAAGAACTTCTACGACGTCTGGGGCACGGACAAGACGTACAACCACATGGCGGTGCCGTGGGCCTGGGCGTTCGACACGCCATTCTCGTGGACGAAGCAGATCGCGTCGCACCTGGGCGGCGTGCGGCAGGGGATGGCGATCTCGTGGCCGAAAGTGATCACGGACAAAGGCGGCATCCGCCACCAGTTCCACCACGTCATCGACATCGTGCCCACCATCCTCCACGCCACCGGCATCAAGGAGCCGAAGGTCGTGGACGGCATCCGGCAGAGCCCGATCGAAGGCGTCAGCATGATGTACACGTTCGACAAGAAGAATGCGAACGCGGCCTCGACGCGCCGGACGCAGTACTTCGAGATGATGGGGGACCGCGCGATCTACCACGATGGGTGGATGGCGGGCACGAAAGTGATGCGCCCACCCTGGGCGCACTTTGAACCGAAAGTGAGCGTTCTCGACTACCCATGGGAGCTCTACGACCTTCGGAAGGACTGGACGCAGGCGGAGAATCTCGCGGCCACGAACCCGGCGAAGCTGAAGGAGCTGCAGGCGCTCTTCTGGCGGGAAGCGCAGAAGTACCGGGTGTTGCCGCTCGACGCGTCAGTCGTCACGCGGCTCATCACACCCAAGCCCAGCATCACCGCCGGGCGCAACGTGTTCACGTGGACGCAGCCGCTGACCGGCACGCCCAACGGCGACGCGCCGAGCCTGCTGAACGCCTCGTACAACTTCAAGGCCGAGGTCGAGATCCCGCAGGGCGGCGCCGAGGGCATGCTGATCACGCAGGGCGGCCGCTTCGCGGGTTACGGCTTCTACGTGCTGAAGAACAAGCCGGTGTTCCTGTGGAACCTGATGGATCTGAAGCGCGAGCGCTGGGAGGGGCCCGAGCTCACGCCGGGCAAGCACATGCTCGAGTTCGACTTCAAATACGACGGGCTCGGCATGGCGACGCTGGCATTCGGCGACGTGAGCGGGATCGGCCGCGGCGGCACCGGCGTGCTGAAGGCCGATGGTCAGGCCGTCGCCACGCAGAAGATCGACCGCACGATCCCCTTCATCCTGCAGTGGGACGAGAACCTCGACATCGGCTCCGACACGGGAACACCGGTGGAGGACAAGGATTACCAGGTGCCGTTCACGTTCACCGGCAAGATCATCAAGATCACGCTGACGATCGACCGGCCGAAGCTCACGCCGGCTGACGAACAGCGCCTCCGGCAGGCGCAGCGCACCAAGGGCGTGAGCGACTAGCGATGTCGGACGAGAAGCGAACGCACACCGACGGCGGGCCGCGGTCGAGCATCGTTCGAGCCGGGCACGACGCGAGAAGGAGAACGCCATGATCAAGCGAGTTGGCCTGTCGGCCATTGCGCTCGCGCTGTTGTTCGCGGGTGTCGCCGTCGCGCAGTTCCCGGTGCTCGACATGGTCGCCGACAAAGTGGTCCAGAAGTATCAGACCGCGACCTGCGAGCAGCTCTGGGAGCAGCGAGGCAAGCCGAAATCGGCGGACGAGCAGCGAATCGTCGAGCTGCTGCGCGGCGATGCGCAGATGCGCACCGCGTTCATCAACAAGATCGCGGCGCCCGTCGCGAACAAGCTGTTCGAATGCGGGATGATCCCGTGACGAGGCCGTGAGCGCCGGCGCCCGACGGGCGCCTGCGGAGGTTGCCATGAGAATCAGAGGTCACGTGCTTCGACGTGTGCTGTTGTTCCTCGCCGGCGCGCTCCTGGCCACGAGCGCCAGCGCTCAGCAGTCGCCCCAGGCGACCGGCGCTCCGGAAACCGGCAAGCCGCCGGAGCCCGCCGCGGCGCCCCGAGGCGAGGCCGCGCTCGAGCCAAAAGCGATCGAGGTCCTGAAGGCGTCGAGCGCTCGCCTGGCCGCTGCCCAGACCATGAGCTTCACGGCGATCGCGTCGTACGAGAGCCCGAGCCGCCCCGGACCTCCGCTCATCTACACGACCCGGTCCGACGTGACGCTGCGGCGACCCGACAAGTTCCGGGTGATCACGCCGGGAGACGGCCCGGCGTCGGAGTTCTACTACAACGGCAAGACGATGACGGCCTTCATGCCGGCGGAGAACCTGGTCGCGGTTGCCGAGGCGCCGCCCACGATCGATGGCGCGCTGGAGGCGGCCTACCATTACGCGGCGACGTATTTCCCGTTCGCCGACGTGATGGTCGCCGATCCCTACGGGGACATCGCGAAGAGCCTGGAGCTCGCGTTCTACATCGGGCGGTCCCGAGCAGTCGGTGGGACGACGACGGACATGGTGGCCTACGTCGCCCACGGCGTGTTCATCCAGGTGTGGATCGGCGCCGAGGACAAGCTGCCCCGGCGGGCTCGCGCGATGTTCCGCAACGATCCGTTGCAGCTGCGGCATCAGGTCGACTTCTCGAACTGGCAGCTCGGCCGCGCCGTGCCGGCGGGCGCGTTCGCATCTGCCCGCGCCGCCAGCGCGAAGCGCATCCCGTTCGAGCACCCCGATCCGGGTCCGCCGCCGGCCTCGGCGGAAGGTGCGCGACCGAGAACGCAGTGAGGAGGCGCCAGATCATGAACATGACGCGTATCGGCCCCGCGGCAATTTTGATCACGGCCCTCTCGTGTGGGCCGGCATTGGCCTGGTCCCACTCCGGCGCATATGGCAGCGCGTCAGGCGGCGGGGGTTCCTGGAGTGCCAGCGGCAACCGGGGCGGCTCCGCTTCAGGCGGTGGGGGCTCCTGGAGCGGGAGCGGCTACCGCGGCGGCTCGGCGTCGGGCGGCGGTGGGTCGTGGAGCGGCAGCGGGGCCTACGGCGGTACCGCGTCGCATAGCGAGGGCGAGACGACGGCGAGTCGCTACGGCACTACGGCGACGCATGAGACAGGATCGGGCCAGACGAATTTCTCGAACCAGTATGGCGGAACCGCGACCCACACACAGGGCGTGGGGACGACCGCGAGCAATCAGTACGGCGATACCGCCACGCACTACGCGGGGTCGGGCCAAACCACCGTGACGAATCAGTACGGCGGCAGCGCCACTCACTACTACGGCTATGGCACGACGACCACCACCGCCTACGGCGCCACGGCCTATCACGCATCTGGCGCGTACTACCCGCCGCCGCCCGCCGCGTACTACCCGTACCATCCGCCCACGACGGTCAACTACTACGGCTCCACGTGTGGCAACTGCGGTGGCTGGTCGGCCGCGGGCGCTGCCGCAGCGGGCGCCGTGGTGGGCGTGGCGGCGGGGGCCGCGATCGCGTCGGCCAACACCGCCGCCGCGACGACGAGCGCCTACAGCGCCGGCGTCGCCGCCGGCAGCGCGAACACCGCGGCGGCGAGCACCAACGCTTACAACGCCGGCGTAGCGGCGGGCAGCGCGAACACGGCCGCCGCCACTTCGAGCGCCTACAACGCGGGCGTGGCTGCCGGGAGCGCGGCGGCTCCCGCCTATGCGATGGGCGGCATCTACCCCACGCTGCCGGCGGGCTGCATCTCGCCGAATGTTCAGGGCATGACGTACTACCTGTGCGGCAACACGTGGTTCCAGCCGTCCTACGGCGCCAACGGCGTTTCCTACCGCGTCGTTGCCGCGCCATGAGCGAAAGGAGGATCTCCATGATCATTCGACGAGTGGGCGTCGCTGCACTGACTGCTGTGTTGATGACCGGCGGGCCGCTGGCGTTCGCGCAATCGAGCCCTCCCAAGAAGCCGCTCGGCAAGCTGACGTGCGAGGAGTTCCTCGCGGTCGACGAGACGTTCAAGCCGAAGATGGTCTATTACGCCGCGGCGTACGGCAAGGGCGGCAAGCCCGAGGCCGCCGTGCTCGACGTGGAAGGGACCGAGAAGCTGATCCCGGTCATCATCGAGAAGTGCAAGGCCACGCCGAAGGCGTCGTTCTATCAGAAGGTCAAGGCCGAGTCCAAGACCATGGCGACAAAGTGACGAGCGCGTCGCGTCCACCCGAGTAGACCGCGCCGATCCCGAACGTGGAAACCGTCGCGTGCCCTGATTGTGATCTGCTACAGCGCATCCCCGAGCTGCCACCGGGAGCGAAGGCGCGCTGCGCCCGGTGCGGCAACGCCCTCGCCAGCCAACCGGTGTCGCCACTGGAGCGGCCGCTGGCCCTCACGCTGGCCGCGGCCATCGCGTTCATCGTCGCGAATGCCGCGCCCCTGATGGGGCTGTCCGCGGTCGGGCGCCGGGCGAGCACGACCATCGGCGGCGGGGTGATCGAGATGTGGCAGCAGGGCGAGACGATCACGGCCATGATCGTCGCGTTCTGCGCGGTGATCGCTCCCGGCACGTACATCGCCTTCATGCTGGTCGTGCTGATCGCCGCGAGCCGGCCGCCAGCGCCGCACTGGATCGGCGAGCTGCTGCGCTGGGCCGATTCGATGCTGCCCTGGTCGATGAGCGAGGTGATGGTCCTCGGCATTCTCGTGGCGCTGATCAAGATCGCGCAGCTGGCAAGCGTGGATGCGGGGGTCGGGATGTACGGGGTCGGCGCGCTGGTCGTCCTGCTGGCTATGATCGGCATCACGTTCGATCAGCGCGAGATCTGGCACCGGGTCGAATGGACCGACGGGCGCGTGTCGCGGGTTCCGCAGACGACCCCGGCCCAGGAGCGGAAATGACCACGATCCCTCTCAGCGCTGCTCGCGCGGGGCTGGTCTCGTGCGAGACGTGCGAGCTCCTGTCGCGGCCGGCCGATGCGGCCGAGCCCGGGTACTGCCCGCGCTGCGGCGCGGGCCTCGAGTGGCGACACCCCGGATCGCTCCAGTACACGTGGGCGCTGGTCATCGCCGCGGCGATCTGCTACATCCCCGCGAACGTGCTCCCGGTGCTCACCACGACCGCGCTCGGCTCCTCCGACTCCGACACGATCATGGGCGGGGTGGTGCTGCTCTACACGACGGGATCGTGGCCGCTCGCGCTTGTGGTCCTGGTCGCCAGCGTCATGGTGCCGCTCGGCAAGCTGATCGCCCTCACGTATCTGCTGGTGAGCGTGCAGCGGGGCTCGATTCGCGACAGCCGCGACCGCACCCGGCTGTACCGGATGGTCGACTTCATCGGCCGCTGGTCCATGCTGGACGTCTTCGTCGACACGTTCACGGTGGCGCTCGTGCAGCTCCAGCCGCTGATGTCCGTCGAGCCCGGCCCGGGCGTGCTGTTCTTCGCGGCGGTGGTCGTGCTCACGATGATCGCGGCCGAGTCCTTCGACCCCCGGCTGATCTGGGATTCCGCGCCCGGGGAACCGCTGCGACGCCACGCCACATGAAGGGACACGATGGCTGACACACCCGATCTTCCGAACGTTCCACAGGCTACCGTGGTGCCCGGGAAGCGCGCCCGGATCTCCGTGATCTGGATCATCCCGATCCTGGCCGCCGTGGTGGCCATCGGCATCGCCGTCCAGCGCGTGATGAACGAGGGCCCGACCATCACGATCGTGTTCAGGGCGGCCGAAGGCATGGAGGCGGGCAAGACCTTCGTGAAGTACAAGGACGTGAACATCGGCCAGGTGACCGCCGTGAAGCTGTCCCCGGACCACGCGCGGGTCGAGGTGACGGCGAAGATGGCCAAGAGCGCCGCCGACCTGATGGTCGAGGACGCGAAGTTCTGGGTCGTCGAGCCGCGCGTGACGCTGAGCGGCGTGTCCGGGCTCGGCACCCTGCTGTCCGGGAACTACATCGGATTCGAGGTGGGGAAGTCCGACAAGAAAGAGCGCAAGTTCACCGGGCTCGAGACGCCGCCGATCATCACCGGCGGGCAGCCCGGCCGTCAGTTCGTACTGCACGCCGAGAATCTGGGCTCGCTCGGGATCGGCTCGCCGATCTACTACCGCCGTCTCCAGGCCGGGCAGGTCGTGGCCTACGACCTGGCTCCTGACGGGAAGGGCATCGATCTGAAGATCTTCATCAACGGTCCCTATGACCGCTTCGTGCAGGCCGGCACGCGCTTCTGGAACGCGAGCGGCGTTGACGTGTCGGTGGGCGCGGGAGGTGTGGATGTGCGCATGCAGTCGCTGGTGTCGCTGATCGCGGGGGGGCTCGCGTTCGAGACGCCGTCCTTCGCGACGGGACCGGAGCCGGCCGCGGCCGACACCGCCTTCACCCTGTATAGCGATCAGGCCACGGCCATGAAGCAGCCCGAGGCCATCTCGACGCGCTTCGTGCTGTACTTCGACGAGTCGCTGCGTGGGCTCTCGGCGGGCGCGCCGGTCACGCTGCTCGGCCTGACCGCGGGCGAGGTCACACGGGTGGGTCTCGATATCGATCCGGCGACATCAAAGGTTCGCGGGCGCGTGGACGTCGTCGCGTACCCGGAACGGCTCGTCACCCGATTGAGCGGCGAGCAACGGGCCACTGGCGAATCCCTGGCCCGCAGCGCGCAGCAGCGCCACGCCCTGTTTCAACAGCTGGTAGAGCGGCGAGGGCTCCGCGCCCAGCTTCGAAGCGGCAGCCTGATTACCGGGCAGCTCTACGTGGCGTTCGACTACTTTCCCGACGCGGCCAAGGCGAAGATCGACTGGAACCAGGACGTACCCACACTGCCCGTCGTGCCGAGCACGCTGCCGGACATCGAGGCGAAGCTCACCAGCATCATCGGGAAGCTGGACGGGTTGCCGTACGAGGCGATCGGCGCCGACCTCACGACCGCCCTCGGCTCGCTCAACGGCACGCTCCGGGATGCGGGGACGACCTTGAATCACGTCGACTCGAACGTCACCCCAGAACTCCGGTCGACGCTCGAGGATCTCCGGCGGGTGCTCGGCACCGCCGACGGCTTGCTCAAGGACGGCGTGAATACCACGCTCACCGGCGTCAACGCGACGCTCGAAGATCTGCGCCGTCCGCTGGCCACCGCCGACCTCGTGCTGAAGAACACGGACGCGACCCTCCTCGGTCAGAACTCGGCGATCCAGCAGGATCTCCGCGACGCGCTCCAGGAGATCACCCAGGCCGCGCGGGCCCTGCGCGTCCTGATGGACTATCTCGACCGACATCCCGACGCGCTGCTGCGCGGCAAGACGGAGGTCAAGCCTTGATGCGCCGCCGCCTCATCGCCATCGTCCTCCCGTGCACCGTCGCGATCGTCGCCGCCGGCTGCGGATCCACGCCGCCATCGCATTTCTACACGCTCAGCGCCGCTTCTGCTCCGGCCACGAGCGCGGCGTCCACTCCCGCCACCGCATCGTCCGACTTGTCCGTTGCCGTCGGCCCCGTGGTGGTGCCCGCCGCGGTGGATCGCCCCCAGATCGTCGTCGCCATGACCGCCAACGAGGTGTGGCTGGACGAGTTCAACCGGTGGGCGTCGCCGCTTCCGAACAACATCGCGCGCATCGTCGCGGAGAACCTGGTGTCGATGCTCGGCACCCCGCGCGTGACGCTCTGGCCCCAGACGCTCAGCATAGGCGTCGACTATCGGGCGGCCGTCGAGGTGCAGCGCTTCGAGTCCGCACCGGGCGTGGCCGCGACGGTCGAGGCCGTGTGGACGGTGATCCGGGCCCGCGATGGCGCGTCGCAGACCGGCCGCACCGCCGCACGCGAGGCGGCAAGCGAGAAAAGCTACGATGCGCTCGCGGCGGCGCATAGCCGCGCGATCGCGCGCCTGAGCCAGGACATCGCGGACGCGGTGCGCGCGCTCGACGGCTCCCGCGCGAGGTGAGACCCCGCTCACGGAAGCTCTAACTAGCCAAGGGCGTTGCCCTTGATATCCCTCGAAGTTGTCGGCGGCAATAACGCAACGGGACAGTGATGACTCCCCCAGGACGCGTCCCATGCCCCGGGTCACTCTGGGAGCGCGAGGCCAGGAACCTGTCATGTCGGGGTCGGTGGCGACGGCCTCGTCGAACATCGATCGTCGATCAAGGATTTGAAAGGAACCGAGTCCTCCGGGACCGCTACCG
>Ga0126379_10002677_pt1 | contig 11388 bp, 11 predicted proteins | sample PanSoiMetPlot_24_FD_92640 | JGI IMG/M metagenome (GOLD analysis project Ga0126379, IMG submission 92640) | Tropical forest soil microbial communities from Panama - MetaG Plot_24 | ecosystem: Environmental > Terrestrial > Soil > Tropical forest > Bulk soil | place: Panama | collected 2016-02-17
CCGATCAGCTCGGCAACCTGACTTATGTGCTCACCGCTCGTAACTTCAATCCGGTGATGGCGATGGCGGCCGACACGGTGATTGTCACGGCCGAACACATCGTACCAATCGGCGTTATCGCACCGGATCAAGTCATCACGCCAGCGCCCCTTGTCGACTATCTCGTAATGAACGGGTGATTCATGGACGCACAATCGCTGATCGCTCAGCGCGTTGCGCTCGAGCTCCGATCGGGAGATCTCGTCAATCTCGGAATCGGGATTCCGTCTCTTGTCGCAAACTACGTTCCGGCCGGTCGCCAGGTGTTTTTCCAGTCCGAGAACGGGTTGATCGGTACCGGGCCGGCTCCCGAGCATGGCATGGAGGAGTCGATGTTAACCGATGCCGGTGGACGCCCGATCACCGCGCTGCCCGGCGCATGCACCTTCGACAGCGCAATGTCCTTTGGTTTAATCCGTGGCGGGCACGTCAACATCACCGTGCTCGGAGCACTGCAAGTCGATGCCGACGGCCATCTCGCGAACTGGATGGTTCCCGGCAAGATGGTGCCGGGAATGGGGGGTGCCATGGACCTGGTGTCGGGCGCCCAACGGGTGATCGTGGCCATGCAGCACGCGGCGAAAGGAAAATCCAAGATCGTGCACAAATGCACGCTCCCGCTCACCTCCGCGCGGCCCGTCGATCTTGTCGTTACCGATCTCGCCGTGATCGGCTTCCCGGACGGCCGGATGACGCTGCTGGAGACCGCGCCGGGCGTCCGCGTGGCGGAGGTCATGGCCGCAACCGAAGCCGAGCTTTCGGTGCCCGACAACGTTCCGGAAATGAAGATCTAGATTGGTCGGCAATTAGGATGAGATGGTCGGGCCAGTCTCAATCGATGACGTGATAGCCGAGGTGATATACATGACGTCGCCCGTGATCACCTCTGCTCCGGCGGGCGTGAGAATTCGCGGTTACCGTGGCACGTAGTCGATTGAGACCAAGGTCTCGTGCCGGAGGCTTGCTCAGCGCCTTAATGTCCCGGCAGCAGACGGCAAATGGCGCAACACGTTCTGCGCGAGCGAGAGCGAGGCTGTTGGACGCCGGCGGATCCACTTGGAGCTGGAGGCATACCGTGGAAATCATCGATCTGGCGGGGCGCAAGGGCCTCGTTGTCGGCATCGCCAACGAGCACAGCCTGGCTTGGGCTGCAGCTCAGCACTTTCGCAACGCCGGCGCCGAACTCGGCATCACCTACCGCAATGACAAGGCCAAGTTGTTTGTGGAACCACTTGCGCGAAAAATCGATGCCGCCATCATACTTCCCTGCAACGTTACGCTCGCGGAGCAGGTTGACGGGTTGTTCACTGCAATTAGGGAGAAGTGGGGTCGGCTGGATTTCCTCTTCCATGCCGTCGCCTGGGCACGCAAGGACGCGCTTCTTGGCCGGCTTACCGACTGTTCAGCCGAGCGCTTTGCGGAAGCCATGGTTGTTTCATGCCATTCGTTTATCCGCATGGCACAGCTCGCCGAGCCGCTGATGGATAGGGGTGGAAGCTTGACCACCCTTAGCTTTTATGGCGCCGAAAAGGTGATCGACCACTACAACGTGATGGGCCCCGTCAAGGCCGCATTGGAAGCATCCGTACGGTATCTAGCTCACGAGCTCGGGCCCAAGGGGATCCGCGTCAACGCAATCTCTGCCGGCGCGATCGCCACGCGCGCGGCATCCGGCATCGAGCATTTCGACGAGCTTCTGAACGCAACCGCGATTACGGCCCCGCTTCAGCGCACCGTCGAGTCGTCTGAAGTAGGCCGGACGGCCTTGCTGCTCGTAAGTGATTACACGAGTGCCGTGACCGGCGAAATCCTGCACGTCGACAGCGGCTTCCATATCGAAGGTATGGCGTTCCACTGAACATCTGTGCTCCTGCGCCGTGTACCGCGATAACTGCGGCCCGGTCGATTGGCTTTCGTCATCATCAAGAGGGCTGCGTCCGCTGTGTCTTGACAATTCGCGGGGCCCATGGACCGCTCCCCTTTCCATGCACAGCGCACCGGGACTCGGCGTTTGACCCACAAATGTTCTCCACGCGAGGAGCCCGGATCACGGGATGAGCAGATCTAGACGAGATTCGACACACTTCAAAAGGGGCAGCACGGCCGGTCTCAATCGATGATGTGATAGCCGCCGTCGATATACATCACATCGCCCGTGATGAGTTTGGCGCCGTCGAGCGCAAGAAATGCGGTGGCTGCGCCAACGTCGTCGATCGAGACCAGGTGACGCGCCGGAGCCTTCCTCTGCGCCCTCTCGAGCAATTCGTCAAATTCCGGAATGCCTGACGCTGCCCGGGTCGCGAGCGGTCCCGGCGAGATCGCGTGAACCCTGATACCTCTGGGGCCTACCTCGGCGGCGATATAGCGGACCGCAGCTTCTAGCGCCGCTTTCGCAACCCCCATGACATTGTAGTGCTCGATCACGGCCTGGCTACCGTAGTAGGTCATCGTGAACATCGTTCCGCCATTCTTCATTAGAGGCTCGGCAAGATGCGCCATCCGGATGAAGGACCAGCAAGACACATCCATAGTCTTGAGGAAACCATCGCGGCCGACGTCGATCACGCGGCCGTGCAGCGCTTCCTTTGGCGAAAAGGCAATTGAGTGCAGCAGGATATCAAGCTCGCCCCATTCCTTCTCAATCCGCTCAAACACCTTCTCCGTTTGTCCTTCGAGGTTGACATTGAGCGGCATGAAGATTGGCGCTTCAAGCTCCTTGGCGAGCGGTTCGACATATGGCTTGGCGCGCTCGTCAAGATAGGTGACCGCGACCTCGGCGCCCAAGGCCCGAAAAGCGCGCGCGCATCCCCAGGCGATCGAGTGTTCGTTGGCAATACCGATGATCAGCGCCTTCTTGCCTTTGAGGGCGACCTTAGTTTCAGGAAAGACCGGATTGTTCATGATGTTCTCTCGAGTCCTACATTCGAACGTTTGGACCAAAGCACCTATAATGTGTGCTCGGCGATCATTCGCTCTTCATCGGTTTGGCGCCGCTGCCCAGATGAGCAACGATGACACGGCCACCCGCAACCTCGGGCACGAGCGACCGGCGGAGGACCGGAAGGCGACGCGCGAACGCTGCGTTGCCGTCCGGCGCTGGTAGTGGCCGAATTCTCACCGATTCCGGCCGGCGCCGCAACAGAGACAAGGTTGATGACTGAGGCGAACTCGTTATTGATCCTCTGATTCAACTCGACCAGAAGCGTTCGCTCCTCCAAGACTGGCGGAAGGGACGATAAAATCATGATATCTCTCCTGAATGTCCAGCAGATTGGTTTAACTTGCCGGCGCAGCGAACACCGCACTGGTTGTTATGAACAAAAAACAACCTAAGCCACGAACCTCAACAGTTGAGCTTCGGTAAGTAATGAATTGTACTAGTCATTGTTTCCCTCATCCCTACAGGACTGAGGTTTCTTCGCTTGCTCTTCTGCCAACAGCCTCATAGTGATTTTTCGCTTGGTCTCGCTGAGGCTCCGGTTCTCAAGACGCTTCCTGAACAGCCGCAAATTCTCTCGATGAATGAATCCGTCCATTGGAGTCCCCCGCTGGGTAGCGGCCAACTGATGAACATTATTCCAACGCAACGACCCCAGGCAGTGCCATCCTGAGCTGTCGTTTCATCGGCAACTGTCGGCGATGCCGCTGTTGACCTGTTCGATAACCTGATCAAATCGCGTGACCTCCTTGTCGCGATCAAGGCCGGTGTTGCAGGTGGCAAGGACGTCGCGCGCCGTGACAACAGCGAACAACTGACGTCGGTAGGCTTCGCACCTCTCCTCTCCGGTCATCTTTGCGAGCATATTGAGCGTTGCTCTTGTCTGGCTCAGGGTGTTCGAAACGGGGCGTTTACAGACGGGCGAGTCTACGTTCTCGGCCGACACGGGCACGGACACGACAATCGCCAGAGTTGGCGCAAGCGACACGGACGGAAAACGCATCTTGCTCCTCCTCGTCAAACCGGGTCTCGAACCGGAAGCTAGTGCATTACCGACTGAGATCAGCCTGGCGTGAGACGCCCCGGCTTTGATGGCAGAGATGCTAGATGGGACCTCTCGCGCGAATCCATTGCGCGGTCGGTTAGCTGCTTTCGCCTAACGCGAAGTCGGTTCGCCAGGGGACGTAAAGCGCTAATACCTTGGTTTAGGTCGCGAGGTCGACGCCGCTTTCTAGAAGTGCAACGTGGCTGGGCCCAAGTATTCTCGTTTCACATGCGAACGAGCTTGCTGGGCCAGGGGCGACACTGTGATTGTGCGATGATTGCGAGTGCTGCTGGTTTTCTTTACAGACTACCGGAAGAAAGCGCCGCGGCGATACATTGCATCAGCTCGCTTTCGTGGACAGGTTTGGGCATATAGCAGACGGCGCCCGCGCCCAGAGCACGCACACGATCCGCCTCCTGCGTAAAAGCGGTCAGCACGATCGCAGGAATGGGCTTGCCGGCCGCGAGCAAGCGATCGAGCAGCTCAAGCCCGTTCATGCCGGGCATCCGCACATCTGTAATGAGACAGTCGGCGCAGGCAATCTGGTGCGAACGCAAAAAGTCCTCGGCCCGTTCGAATGCCTGAGCCTCGAAACCCATTGAGGAGACGAGGTCTACAATTCCCTCCCTGGCGGATTGGTCGTCATCCACAATCGCGATAACCGGTTTCTTGTCCATTTATTATTGGTCCTGGCTGGTGACTGATGGTAAACCACATGTCGCGCAAATCTATTGTCCGGGCGGCAAGCGGATGTTACCAACGGCCAAGTCGGTTGGCCCGAAGGACGTAGCGCACTAAGCCTTTGGTTTAGGCGCTAAGTTTTCGCTTTAGGTGCGGACACGCCAAGCTTGTCCGCCATTCGGACCAGGTCAACCAGGGATTTTGCCTGCATTTTCTGCATCACGTGGCTGCGGTGGACCTTGACGGTCATCTCGCTGAGGCCGGTCTGGAAGCCGATTTGCTTGTTGAGATTGCCGGATACGACCAAGCTCATGATTTCACGCTCCCGGGACGTCAGCGAGTCGAACCGGGCCCGAAGTTCGGTAGCGAGCGCGTTGTCCTGGCGATTGGCGCGGTCGCGCTCGATTCCGGCCTGGACGGCGTCGAGCAGTTCCTGCTCATGGATCGGCTTCGTCAAGAACTCCATCGCTCCCGATTTCATCGCCCGCACCGAGATCGGAATATCGCCATGGGCACTGATAAAGATCACCGGAAGTCGAATACCAAGCTGCCCCAGTGATTGTTGGAGCTCCAATCCGCTGCGTCCCGGTAGCCTCACGTCGAGGATGATGCAACCGGGCGCATCAGGGCGCTTGCTGTTCACAAATTCCTGGGTCGACGCGAAAGTCTGGACACCAAGTCCAACCGAGCGGAGAAGATCCGAAATCCCCTCGCGCACCGAAATGTCGTCGTCGATAATGAATACGATCGGTTGGGGTTCAGTCATTTGACGAATTCCCATGAAGGCCAGTGATTGTCACGATTCGATTTGGCACGACTGAATCAGTTACTCATTGTTTCTCTTCCTGCCAAACAGGGACGGTAAACTGAAAGACCGTGCCACGTGGCTGGTTGGGCTTCGCCCAGAGCCGACCGCCATGAGCCTCGATAATCGACCGGCTGATCGGCAGCCCCATGCCCATGCCCGTGGGTTTGGTCGTATGAAAAGCCTCAAAAATCCTGTCGAGTTCGGCTTCGTCAATCCCCGGCCCGGTGTCGCGGACGCTTGCCAAAACCTCGTTCGGCGCAATCTGCTCGGTCCTGATGGCCACTTCGAGCAGATGATCGTCGACCGCGATCATTGCCTCTTTGGCATTCATGACGAGATTCAGGAGCACCTGCTGCAGCTCGATCTGGTCTCCAATGACCGGAGCCAAACCCTTTGCGAGCTCGGTGTGCAACATGATGTTCTGGCGCTGGAGCTCGGGACGAATCAGCGATGCCGTTTCAATGATAACATCGTTGATATCCAGCCGAACCCTCTTTGCTGGCGATTTTGTAGCGAGCGCGCGAATCCGTTTGATCACCTCGTTGGCGCGCATCGCATCTCTTATGATTCGTTCGACCGCGCGGCGCGCCGCCTCAATGTCCGAGACGTTGTTCGCGAGATAGCGAAGACACGCATTTCCGCTACTGACCACCCCGGTCAAAGGCTGGTTGATTTCGTGCGCAATCGAGGCTGTCAGTTCGCCCATGGTCGTCAGGCGGCTAATATGAGCGATTTCCGCCTGCGCAACGAGAAGCGCATTTTCGGCGCGCTCTCGTTCGATGAATTGACCGATCTGGCTGCCTATCGTAGCCATTGCGTGAATTAGCTCCTCGTCCGGTACCCTGATCTCTCGGTTGACAAAATCGATTACCCCAATGACCTCCCCCTCCAGCAATATCGGAAAGGCGAAAGCTGCGTGAAGGCCTTCGCGCGCCGCAACGGTTGCGCGGAGAAAGCCTGGGTCATCGGCAACGTCAGCAACGCATGCCGCAGCCCGGCTGGCCCAGACCTTGCCCGGGAGCCCGACACCGCGTTCGAAGGTGCTCGCCCGAGTCGCGGCCTCGAATTGCGTGGCCTCCAGCGAAGGCTTGTGCCAGAACTGTTCGCAACGCAGAACCCCGGCTCCAAAGTCGACGCGCCAGAGTGCGCTCATGTCCCAATTGAGGCATTCACATAGTGCCTGGAGCACTCTCGGCCTGGCCTCCTCAAACGTCGCGGCGTTCGCGAGTATCTGTGCCACCCTGTGTTGCACGACAAGGCGTTGCTCGACGCGTTTGCGGTCCGTGATATCGCGCGCGAGGCCCAGACCGAAGAGAGCGTTGCCGTGTTGGAATCGGCGAACCCGGATCTCGACCGGAAAAATGTCCCCGTTCTTGCGCCGGTGAAGGGTCTCAAAGGTTATCGTTTCTCCCGAGCGAACTTGCTCGGCCACCCGGTCGAGGGCCGGAGCGTCCAAACCGGCATCAAAGTTGCGCGGATGCATGCCGATCAGTTCCTCGCGGGAATAGCCCAGGCCTTCGCACGCTTGGCGGTTAACATCGAGAATGATCCCCTGATCGTCATGAAGGAAAAAGGCGTCCGTGGCGTGATCGACGAAACTGCGAAAGCGCGCCTCACTCCCGCGGAGCTCGTTTTCGGTTTGCCGAAGTTCGGTGATGTCCTGCAGCACACCAAACTGACGCACAGGCCGCCCGGACTCGTCCCACGTGACGTCGCCTTGGCTATGCACTGTCCGGATGCTGCCGTCGGGGCGGACCACGCGGTATTCAAGATCGTATCGTCGGCCACCGCGCAACGCGTCCGCCGCAGCCTCAGCTGCTCTCGCACGGTCTTCCGGATGAATCAAATCCAGCCATCGCCCATGCCAATCTGGCAGGTCGACCGGCTGCACTCCAAACGTCCGGCAAACCTCGTCTGAAAGAGACACGCGATTAGTAATGAAGTCCCGCTCCCACCAACCCACATGCGCGATGCGCTGCGCCGCTTCCAGTTTCTTCTGGCTGTTACGCAACTCACTCTCGGCCCTCTTGCGCTCGGTGATGTGCCGACCGACCCCGCGGTAGCCGATAAAACGTCCGGTCTTGTCAAATATCGGCAGGCCAGAAACGGACACGTAACGCATGCCGCCGTCGGGCGCGGGCCGCGCGAGTTCGAAGTCTCGGAATGGCAGATGGGCATCGAGGGTCTCCCGGTGCTTCCGCCAGGCCTCCGCGTCAGGCTCCAGGTACGGCACCTCCCATCGGGTCTTCCCGATTTCGGAGTTCGGTTCCGGCGCGTCGGCGAGCCCTTCCGCAAACTGTTGTCGAATGAAGCGATGTTCCGCATCCGATTCCCAGTACACGTCGAAAGAGAATTGTATGAGGGTGCGAAAGCGCTCCTCGCTCGCGCGCAGCTCATCCTCTGCCCGCTTGCGCTCGGTGATGTCGCGGTCCAGGGAAAGGGCCAGCATTTGGCCCTCATGCCAGAGCGCCCGGATGCGCACCTCGACGGGAAACACGGTTCCATCCTTTCGGCGATGACGACCATCGTAGGTCACGATTTTCCCACCCCGGAGACGCTCCCGGATGCGTTGCAGAAGCGCCGGTGTCAGATCCGGACCATAGTCGAACGCGGTCATCCCGATCAGTTCGTCGCGGCGATAGCCCAAGCCTTCGCACGCCTGGCGATTCACATCGAGAACGGTCCCAGCCTCATTGTAGAGAAAGAACGCATCGGATGCGTGGTCCACCAAGGTGCGGAAGCGCGCCTCGCTCGCGCGCCGCTCCTGCTCCGCCTGTCTCAGCTCCGTGATGTCCTGTAGAACGCCAAACTGGCGCAGAGGTCGCCCCGAGCCGTCACAGGTGACATCGCCCTGGCTGTGAACGACTCGCAAGGCCCCATCAGGACGCAGCACCTTGTATTCCACGTCATAGCGTGGCCCCCCAGGGCGTAGGGCGGCCCCAGCGGCATCAGCTGCTCTCGCCCTGTCCTCGGGGTGAATCAATTCCAGCCATGGCACAACAGGCCGCACCCCCAGGATCCGGCCAACCTCGTCCGAAACAATTAGGCGACCGGTAATCAAGTCACGTTGCCACCAACCAACGTGTGCAATCCGCTGCGCCTCTTCCAGCTTGGCCTTGCTCTCGCCTGACTCTTGCTCCGCGCGCCTGAGTTTCGCCGTCAGCGCGGTCACGATCAGCGATGTTGTGAGGAACATCGCGAGCCTCACGGCATCGTCCGCACTATCAATGCGAAACTCGAACAATGGCGGCGCGAAGAAGAAGTTCAGACAAGCTGTCGTGATGATGGATAGAACGACCGAGGCGATAAAGCTGCCCAGCAGCGAAAGCAGCACGACCAGAATCAGATAAGCAAAGGCCGTCCTCCCCACGTGAAAGCCGAGCTGAAAGCAGACGAAAGTGATCAATGCCAGGCCGGCGATACCCAAGAGCAACTGGGATGCGGCGGCCGGTAATCGGGGTCTCCGCTTCTGCGTAATCCGCGTGCCAAGCACGCCCCCAAAAATGCTCACGACAGCTTCCTCATTGAACCCAAGCGCTCCGTTCGTTCGGCTCTCCAGTCCGGGAAGCCGCGTGAAGAGAACTCATGATTCTCCCAGGCAGGCAGGCAGGCCCGCTCGGGGTCCAATTGGTCCTTGAGTGCAGGCGGGCAGTGGATGCTCCACCGCAGGCAGGACGGCGAGCTAGTTGTACAGGCTCCGTTAGAGTCCCGGCGCGACAACCGGGAAAGGATTCGCTCGTCGTGTTGCCATGATACCTGTGCGTCGCCATCCACCGTCCCGACCCGACGACGGCACAGTCCGCTGCGGGCAACGGACAAAGGACCGCGTTCGAGCGCCCGATTCATGTTGGCCCCTCAAAGCCGGCCGATGTCTGGAAACGCCGCTGTCGCCACAATTTCCAGGTTTCGGTACAGCTAACTTTGATCTTACTCAAATTTCGGTCCATTGCATGTGCCGGGCGTCAAAAGATGCGCCCTGTAGACCCACTCGAGGCCCGGACGGCGGGCTCTCTTTTTCGGCTTTTGCGAAGTATATCATTCATGAGGTAGAACGTGCACTGCACAAAGCAGTACATTGGGGCTTGGCGATAGCCAACAAGACCTGCACAAAAGAAACGGAACCCGCGAGAGGCGTGGATCGCGCCGCCGTGTCTCGTCACGCAGAGTTGCCTCTGACGCCCCTTGGACCTGCGACATTATCATAACCTGCGGTAAACTGGAGCATCCGCCGCTTGCTGCGGCTCGTCCTCGGCGCTCTGCTCCTCTGGCCAGTTTGCCCGTGCGATTGAGAGTCTAAAGCTATGGTGAGTTAGGCCAAGGTTTACATTTCTCTCCCATCTGATTATCCCACCACCCCCTGGGCAATTGGCGCGGCTCTCCCCTCGTGGTCATGTGCCACGAACAGGCGACGACACGCAACAAATCGATGACCATCACATCGCCAACTGGGCGCAGGATGGAGCGAGGCGTCAATCTTTCAAGCGGTCCGCCTTTCACCAATGCCACGCTGAAGAAATCTGTTCTGCATGGAAGGAGATATGCGATGGTCAAAAAGGCTTTTCTGATCCTTTCCGCGAGCGCAATTCTCGCCACTGGTGTATTCGCGCCAACTGCTACGCTAGCACAGTTACCCGGCCCTCCTCCTCTCCCTGGGCCTGCCAGCCCCCCTCCCGGGCTTGGCGGCCCTCCTCCCGGGCCTGGTGGTGGCCCTCCTCCTCAACTCGGTCTGGGTGGTCTTCCTCGTCCCCCCGGCCCTGGTGGCACTCCTCCTCGCCCGCTCGGCGCTCCTTCTGATTTTGCTCGTCTCGGCGGCCCCTCAGGTTTCCGCGGTGTTGATCGAGCTATTCAGGGTAATGGTCGCGATTTCCAAGGCCGGACGGCAGGCTACACCGAGGGCCGCTCAAGCGGCTACGGCTACGACCGTGGCGGGTGGACGCGCCGATGGGGACGTTACGGCGCGTCTGTCTACGGCAGCTACGGCTACAGTAACGGCAGCGACAGCTACGCCTCCGCAGACGGCTGCTACTATGTCTACAGCCGATACGCCAGACGGCGCGTTCTGGTTTGCTCCCGGGACTAAAGCCGGCATGATGCAACCGTGGCGCCCGCATCGGGGTGCGTCATCCAGCAAAGGCATTTGCGGACATCCTGTTCGCACCGGTCACGAGTTTGCTAGACAGCAGCTGCGTCCTGATGATTAGCGCGCTTGATCTCCGTCAATCTGGCCGGAAACGCGGCGGTTAGTTTGGTTCGGCGAGACAATGGAGCATACCAATGCAGGTTACGATGAAAGCCGCCGTTGTAAGGAGCTTTGGCAAGCCGCTTGCGATCGAGGATGTGCCGATTCCCACGCCCGGGCCCGGTGAGGTCCTGGTCAAGGTAAGAGCCTGCGGCGTCTGCCACACCGATCTGCACGCCGCCTCCGGCGATTGGCCGGTTAAGCCGGCGCTTCCCTTCATTCCGGGTCACGAGGCCGCCGGGATCGTGGCTGCGCTCGGGCCGGGGGTCGACACTCTGAAAGTTGGCGATCCAGTCGGCGTCGCCTGGCTGCATGATGCCTGCATGCGGTGCGAATATTGCGAGACCGGCTGGGAGACACTATGCGAGCACCAGCATAACACCGGCTACAGCGTCAATGGCGGCTTTGCCGAATACGTCATCGCTTCGGCCGCCTTTGCCGCGCGCCTGCCGGCAAGGGTGGATTTTGCGGCGATCGCGCCGATCCTGTGCGCGGGCGTGACCACCTATAAGGGATTGAAGGAGACCGAAGCCAGGCCCGGCGAGTGGGTAGTGATTTTCGGCATCGGTGGCCTTGGTCACATCGCTATCCAATATGCGAAGGCGATGGGACTCAAAGTTGTCGGCGTCGATATCGCA
>Ga0126379_10002679_pt1 | contig 11384 bp, 6 predicted proteins | sample PanSoiMetPlot_24_FD_92640 | JGI IMG/M metagenome (GOLD analysis project Ga0126379, IMG submission 92640) | Tropical forest soil microbial communities from Panama - MetaG Plot_24 | ecosystem: Environmental > Terrestrial > Soil > Tropical forest > Bulk soil | place: Panama | collected 2016-02-17
ACGTTCTCGATATCATCGCTACAGTTTTTTTGATTCCAGAACTCAAGGGCAAGCACCTCGAGTGAGTTTCGGCACAATTACGCGCGCGTGTACGCGCGCACGCTCGAAGAAAAGAGTTTCCGGAAACTAGTCCAAAGACCTTACAAACCGCTACGCGTCCGCACACGTTAAGCGATTACCGGGACCGATTCCACGCGCGCATGCGTAAGATGTTTGCAAAACTCTGTACGAGTTTCGCGCCTATTACGCGCGCACGCACGCGCGCGAGGCGTTCGGACAAATTCGGACACGGAAACTGCGTAATCGTGCGCGAAAACAACAAAGCGACAATTTCGCCTCTTCGCAGATAACCACTGTTTTACGACATATTTGCAGCAGAACTACGCAACTACGCGAAGTCGCTAAAGTGGGTTCGACTCCCGTACGCGCTGCCACATTATTTCCGTACGTCTTGCTTGGGTAATTCTCCCTCGTAACGGCGGTGCGGCCACCCGTGTACGCGCTGCCCTTCCGAAGACCCAAATCGGCAAGACATCCCGCCCCAAAATGTCATAGTTCCATCGCAGCAACCAATGAAGCGCTTTCTGCCTTTCCTCATCGTTGTGTTTTTCAGGATAGACCGCGACTGTTCGGATCGCGGCGCATTCAATGTTTGAGGCAAATTCACCGCGCGGAACACCTGTCCTCGCCTACGCGATTCCAATTCTCGCGATCGCGGCCCCCGCCCTCGGTGGATCGACCACATTGTGGGCAAAGGCAATCATCGCTTTCGCGACGGGGCTCTTGTTCATTCTCTATCCACCGAAGCGATCGTTGCGATGGCTCGCGATTATTTTTCTGGCGATTTTCGCGCTGGCGTTGATGGCGTATCTGCCGGCTAGCTGGTTCGGATTTCCACAATGGCGGCTGGATCTGACAAAAATGGACGCGCAACTGCCGGCGACTCTTTCTCCGCAGCCGTGGCTAACGCTGGAATCCATTTGCCTGTTATTGCTCGGACTGGGCTGGGCCTACTATTTGATTGTCGCGGATTGGAGCTCCTCGTTTCGAGAGCGCGCTCTAGTCGTGTATTGCTTTGGAATCCTCGGTCTGGCCGCCACGATGAGCGCGGCCTTTGCCCTCCAAAAGCGCATTCCGTTTTGGAACGACGCTAGTGGGTTTGGTTTTTTCCAAAACAGAAACGAGACCGGCAACGTTCTCGCCTTGGGCGGAGTGATGATTTACGCGCTCAGCCTGCAGCGATGGCAAGAGGGTCGAAAAGACTGGTGGCTTTGGTTGATCTCGGTGTGTCTCATTCTTTGGGCGCTGATTGTTAATTTTTCCCGCGCAGGGATTGTCCTGTTCTTTCTCGGTGCGCTCGGTTGGCACTTGTGGTGGCTTTTTTCTTCAAAGGAAAAACGGCGACCGGCATTGTTGTTGATCGTGCTCGTGCTGCTCGGCGTGGTCCTGGCATGGAACGGAAGCGCTATCCTGGCGAGATTCAGAAACGAAACCGGCGATTTCTTTTCGCTTTCGCGCAACGGCCGTCTCGCCATCTACCGGGACAGCTTTGAATTTCTCAAGCAATCGCCCTTTTTCGGCATCGGTCTGGGAAACTTTCGCGGCATTTTTTCGTCCCAAAGACATTTTTTTGTTTCGAAAACGGAATCGATCCACCCCGAAAGCGATTGGTTTTGGACCGCAACCGAGATGGGCAGCCTCGTTTGCATTCTCCTGTTGGCTGCGGTTGCGATTTGGTTGCGCAACTGTTTTCCATTGCGAGCCGGGACAAGGCGAGCAATTCGAGTCGGAGCAATAATTTGCGGACTTTTATTTGTTTTTCACGGATTTCTGGATGTCCCGGGTCATCGCGTCGGATCGCTTTGGCCAGCACTGTTTCTGTGCGCTGTTGCGATTAATTCGCAGCTCAATCTCGAAGAATCCCGAATCGCGCGACGCGGTTATCCGATCTTGGGCGGCGTGGTCATGCTGATCGCAATTTGGTGGGGACTGTCGATCTTCACGGCGACGAGACCACCGACAACAAGTGTTGCTGAGCGTCTGCGTGGTCAGGTCGAACGAGCCAACAACGAAGGAAATTATCAAAACGCGATTTCGCTAGCCGACCAGGGGCTGGCAATCGCGCCGCTGAATTGGGCATTCTATTACGAACGCGCTCTGGCCGAGGCGGCATCGTACGCGCCCCGGTCAAAAATAGAGCACGACTTTGCGATTGCTCGGTATCTGCTACCGAACTGGCCGGATCTCGCACTTAACGAAGGTCTGATCTGGTTGAGCGTTGGAAACGCGGACCTCGCCTTCTCAGTTTGGGAAGAATCGATGCGCCGATGGCCCGCAATTGCGGCAGAACTTTACAGCCGGATGTTCGATTCGATCCGGACGAACGTGGATTTGCGAGATCGGTGGCGGCAACTCGGTCATTTTGATCCTCAGTGTAGGCTAATTCTGCTCCAAAATTCCGAGCGTTTGGAATTTCAACTCGAACTCGAACGGTTGCTGGCGGAGGATCCCGAACTGAGGTCTTTTCCGCCGGCGAAATTAAAAGTCCTATTCGAAATCTGGTTCAAGCAAGGAGATCAGCTGGCTCTGATCGAAACACTCAAACAACATCCCGACTGGAAAAAGGTGGCATGGCGGGAGCTGGCGCGTTCCTATGCGGATTTCCAAGATTATCACGAAGCTTGGAAGGTCGCCGAAGAATTCGGGACGCCGCCAAAATTGCCGCGAGGAGATTCGAACGAACCTTTGGAGAAACTGAGCGCGCGCTTTGTCCTTGATCGCACCAATGTCCAAAACGGCCTCGACCTGTATTTGGCACAGAAAAAAAGCGGTCAAAACGACGCGGCACTGGCCACCCTTCGACAGCTGACCGCGGCGCCAAACGCTCCGAAATATTTATGGTATCTTGAATCTCAGCTTTGGGCGGAAAAAGGAGATTGGCCGACAGCATGGAAGGCCTGGGCACAGTTTGAGCTTGCCACCGAGCAGTGATGCTGATGCTGGAGGCAATCTGCGCTCGTTTTAACAGGCCAAACCCGGACAGTCGCTGCCCGTTCCGGCCGCTATTCCTACAATCATCGGCTTTCTTAATGCCCGTTTGCGCACCCTCGATGATCTCGCGCCTATTCATGCGGTCCGACTCCGTTCGATTACGCGTAATTCTAATTACTATGGCGGCACTCTTGTTTGTCATCCGGCCGAGCTTGGCGCAAGAAGTAGTCACTTCGCCTTCCGAGAGCGACGCGCCCACGAGTTATTCGAGCTCGACTCAGAGTGCACTTCAATCTTTTGCCCAACCAACTAATCCGGGCGTCCATTACGTTCTTCACGGAGCGAGCGACGTTTCTTCCGAACCCCGCCGGTTCCAGTATGGTCTGCAACTCGCGTTTCGTGGCGTTTATGACGACAACATCAACATTACCAACACCGGCCACATCTCGGATTATTATTTTACATTCGAGCCCGTGCTGACCCTCGGTTTCGGTGACATCGATGGACAGGAAAACAATTATCTTCGGCTCGATTACTTGCCGGCGTTTTCTTTCTTTCTCGACCATTCCGAAAACAACGCGTTTCAAAACGTGATCGATCTGCGAGGTCTGCACAGCTTCGGTCGTCTCACCCTTACGCTTTTAGAAGAGGTCGCGATTCTCGACGGCACCGATCTGCGCAGTTTATCCAACCAGACTTCTCCGGGAACAAATCCAAATCTGGACGTGGCCTCACGACAACAATACCAAACGTACCAAACGCGACTGAACGCGAACTACAATCTCAGTGGCAAAACTTTTTTGAGCGGCGGGATTGATTCGCTCATCTATGACTACAACTCGTCCAGCCTCTTAAGTTCAGGGGATGTTTCTGGAAATCTTTTTATTAACTACATCTATAGCGACAAACTCGTCGTCGGACTCGGAGGCACCGGTGGTTACAATTTCGTGGAGAGTCCAAACCCGGACGAAACGTTCGAACAGGCAAACATACGTTTGAGTTATCGGGCCACCGGTAAAGTGGCCTTCAATTTTTCAGGCGGCGTCGAGTTTCGCCAATTTCAGGACAGTTCGCGCGACACCTACATTTCTCCGGTATTTGAACTCAGCGCCATCTACACGCCTTTCGACGGGACTGCGATCGTATTGACTGGGACGCGGCGCACTTATAATTCCGCAGTTATCGGTGGACAGGATTTTGCCGGCACGAATATCGCCGCCAGTTTTCGTCAACGATTTCTGCAGAGAATTTATCTGGGCGTCATCGGCGGATACGATAACTCCGATTATTTCAGCACGGTCAGCAGTGCGAGCGCGAACCGAGTGGACGATTATTATTTCATCGAGCCCTCGGTCGATGTCTCGATCACTAGGTTTTGGAGCTTCGGTGCGTATTATCTCCACCGCCAAAATGACAGTTCGTTGTCGAGTTTTAGCTTCAACGATAACCAAGTAGGATTTCGAACCGCGCTCGTATTTTGATCGAATTTGTGAGGCCCATGAAAACCAGAATTCTTCTCATTCTGATATTGCTTCCAATGGCGAGCTTCGCCCAAAGGAACCTGGACGAGGGTGTCTCTCCGATTGCCAAACCAGCTGCCTCCGCGCCCTCGGTTGATCAGGCGCCGACGATCGCACTTAGCGCGCCGACTGGTTATGTGCTGCGAGCGAACGATCAAGTGGCGGTCGAGGTTTTCGGAGAAGACGATCTGCGCACGCTTGGACGCGTGAATGGCGAAGGGAACCTTAGCCTGCCGCTCTTGGGTTCGGTCCACATTGGCGGACTGACATTGGCCCAGGCGACTTCACGAATCACCGAATTTTATGGGCGCGATTATCTAGTGAATCCAAAAGTGAACGTGACCCTAATCGGCTACGCAAAACGGCGTTTCACGATTCTCGGCCAGGTCAACCGGCCCGGCAGCTACGAAATGCCTGACGGTAGCCCAGACGGAGTCGATCTTTTGGAAGCCATCGCGATGGCCGGTGGCTACACGCGAATTGCCGCCCCGGAACGAATCAGCGTCAAGCGTCGTGACCAAGTCATGCGAGTTGATGCAAAGAAAATTGCGCGCCGCGGTGGAAGTGAAAACGGCTTTCGCGTTGAGCCGGGCGATACCATCACGGTTGGAGAAAGTCTCTTCTAGCAAATGAGTGAATCAAAAATTACACCCATTGTCTCGGAACCAGGTTTGCCCGCGGTCGTGACATCACCTGTTCGTGGGTTCGCCGGCATTGGATTGGATACTGAGTCGCCGCGCGGAATCGATTTTCGTCATCTCTGGCACGTTGTGCAGGAACGACTCTGGCTCGTTGTCGCTTGTACCGTCGCCGGCTTGGTTCTCGCGCTCGGTTATCTGGCACGCACGCCAAGATTGTACCAGGGACACACGGTCCTTGAAGTTGAAATTGCCGAACCAAGTCTGCTGGCCAATGAAGATACGGCGGCGCGGATCCGTTCAATGTTCCTGGCCAGCCAGGAAGCTCTGCGAACGATTGAACAGAATCTCACCAATCGAACGCTGCTTGCCCGCGTCATTCGCGCGGAAGATTTAGCGGACGACGGCGGCGCTGCGTTGTTCGGCAAAAGTAAACCTCGTTCGACAACCGCGACCAACCAGACCACCGAGAATGCAACGCCCGCGGCTTCCGGTTCAGAACGCGAGCCTGCATTTACACCGACTGAAGAAGCACTCGCCGGAGGTCTCGCTGGCATGGTTAAGCCAGTTATTCGTCGCGGCACGCGGTTGATCGATCTTTTTGTGATTAACACGGATCCGTGGATGGCGCATCGCCTTGCCGAAGCAGTCGGGCGCGAATACATCCGCTCATCCATTGAGCGCCGTGCGTCTTTCAGTCAGGAGACATTGCGATATCTTTTGGAAGAGGAAGAACGGCTAAAAGAAAATCTGCAGAAGAGCGAAGCCGCGGTAGCTGAATACAAAGCCAAGACACCGGACGCTCTTCAACTTGGTGGTGGCGCAGCGTCGACCGGAAGCGGCGCGGGAGGAGGGCGTGGCGGTTTGGTCGAAGACAAACTGCAGGAGCTAAGTAGCAAATTACTCGCCGCGAAAACAGACCGACTTCGACTCGAAGGCGAGTTGAAGCAGGTAGAAGACGCGGGCGACGACATCAATTCGCTTCTGGCCGTTCCAAGCATCGCCAATGCTCCGAGCGTTGCCGAGAAAAGGCGTGAGATGAGCCAGCTCGAATCGTCGATCGCCGCGCTGTCGCAGCGTTATAAATCGAAGCATCCGCGAATGGTCGCGGCCAACGCCGCTTACAACGAAGTTAAAACTGCGTTGCGGCGTGTCGCACTCGAGCAGCCGGCTGTATTGCGCAACGCGGTCGAACAAGCGCGCATTTCTGAAAAGAATCTTGAGTCGGAGACCCAAGATCAGGAGAAGGCCGCGCTCGCGTTGAACAAAGCGGCAATCGGTTATCAACAACTCGCGCGGCAGGCAGAAACTGATCGAGCCCTCTACGAAAGCGTGCTCCGGCAAATTAAACAGACCGACGTAACAAAGGATACGAAAGCACATGCTGTCAGCGTCGTTGAACATTCGCCCATTCCACGAACAGCGATTAGTCCAAACAGTACAAAATCGGTCGCGCTGGGACTACTGGGTGGACTTGCGGCCGGACTTGCTATTGCCTTTGGATTGAACACGCTCGACCGATCGATTCGGACAGTCGACCAAGCTGAATCATCGCTCACCTTGCCAGTACTTTCGGCCGTGCCGGAAGTAACGCGCGAAGAAAAAGCTAACAAGGAAAGCCAAGACTCGAGAGCATCAGGTAGTGCAACCTATCGATTGATGGCGGAAGCGCCGGAAGGACCGGCCGCTGAAGCCTTCCGTAACTTGCGCGCTGCGCTCTCGCTTCTCGGTCCAGAGTCGGAACGCAAGGTTTTTCTTTTTACAAGCGCGCTGCCAAGCGAAGGAAAAAGTTTTACGAGCGCCAACTATGCGCTCGCCCTTGCCCAGCAGGGTCACCGTGTGCTTTTGCTCGACGGCGACCTTCGCCGCCCAAGTTTGCACAAGATTTTTCGAAAAATTCATCAACCGGGAAACAACAAGGCCGATCTCGAACCGGATCCGCCGGGCATTGTTGATTATCTCGTCGGCGCAGTTGCATTGCGAGAGGCGGTGCGCGGAGTGGCGGCGAGCGAAGTGGATGTTCTCGGTGGTCGCGGCGGCCCGCGTCCCACAATCACTGCGACCGGCGGCGAGCTTTACCTTCTTGCCGGCGGTCAACGTGCACCAAACCCGGCTGAGCTATTGAGTGGTACGCAATTCGCCAGACTCGTTCGCGAATCTTCGCAATATTTCGATCGAGTAATTATCGACACCGCGCCAATTCTGGCGGTCAGCGATACATTGCTAATGACGCCGTACGTGCAAAGTGTTTGTCTCGTGGTGCGAGCTGCCAAGACTGCTCGCAATGCCGTCCAGCGCGCGCTCACATTGCTGGGCGCAGCGGGTAGTCGCCCGGCCGGAGTTGTTCTCAATCGCTTACCGCGCCGTCGCGGTGCGGGTTACTATTATTACTACGCCTCTCATGGCTACGGTAAGGGCGAAGGTTCTTACAGCGGCCAAGGCTATTCGGGGCGGATACGTTTCAAGAACACGACGATAGACGCCAAAGTTCTGTCGCCATCTAATTCGTCACCTGCCCTTGCCGAAGAGCATGATGTGAACGGTCTTTAGCGCAATCATCGCGTCCAGCTTGAGAGAATAGTGGCGGATGTAGTAGAGGTCGTATTGGAGTTTATTGAGCGCGTCCTCTTCGCTCTCGCCGTAAGGGTAGTTCACCTGCGCCCAGCCGGTAATACCGGGTTTCACCAAATGTCGAAAATGATAAAAAGGGATTCGGTTTTCATAGCGCTCAACGCATTTATCCCATTCCGCGCGTGGACCGATCAAACTCATATCGCCTTTGAGCACGTTCCATAACTGTGGGAGCTCATCGAACCGCAATTTCCGCAACCATTTTCCGACTGCGGTAATGCGCGGATCATCTTCGCGCGTGTAAATTTCGCCATCCGCCCCCTCGACGCCGTTCATTTGCATGGTGCGAAATTTGTAGGCGGTAAATTTTTGACCTTCGCGTCCGACGCGCACCTGTCCGAAAATTGCGGGACCGTTGCTTGTCAATCGAACGAGCAACCACGCAATCACGATGATCGGCGAACTGAGGATCAACAAGACCGCAGAGGCGACGAGGTCGAAGAGCCGCTTTAAATAGTTATAAGGCGAAATGCACGCGAGCTGGAACCCCATCTGCAATGGCCAAAACGGATCGATCGTGTGCATCGGAACGTGGCGCCAGTGCGCTTCGTAAAACGATTCGAGCGTGTAAACGCGGGTGCGTTGAAATTGGGTCCGTACCAAACGCTCAATCAAATCTTGTCCCAGTCGATCCACGCTTTCGGCCAGAATCACGCCATTGTAGCGTGGATCGAGATTGGCAAGCTTCGCCGCAATATCGCCCTGAATAACTGGCGAACCATCGCCCGCGATTGTGGATCCGACGCGCGTCGAATCGTTATCAACAAACTCGAGTTGCTGTTGGTTCGGCGAATGCTTGTAAGCGTTATAGAATTGTTTAGCCAACTCTCCGCTGCCGACGACGAGAAATGCGCGTTGCGCAGCCGAAGCAACCACTGCGCGGCGAAAAAATCGCCGATAAAGCAGCGAGATCGGCACAAAGAGCACAAAGCTGATCAAGAGCACGCCTCGACTCGGCTTCATATCGCCTTGATAGGCGGCAGCCGAATAAATCAGGAGCGAGCTAATGATGGCCGCCGCGGTGACAGCAAGAACGTGCTCGGCCGTATAGGTCAGACCACGCGTTTCCGTGTTTCGATTGTAACCGCCGACAATGTAAAGCGCCTGCAACAGGACGAGCAGGCTGACGCAATCGACCAGCACGAATTCAAATGGACCGACGAAAAACGCATCGCGGCGAACATATCCAACGAATCCATAGAGCAGGACCCAGCAGACGACGTCACAAAATGCAGTCGTCACGCCGGCAATCCAATCGTGACGATGCCGGACCTGGGAAGTGATTGGCTTTGGTTGTGCGACCGCGGTCGGCTGCAGCCGCTCCTGCCAAAGCGGATTTTCGATCCCCTCTTCGACAAACAGATCCGTTTGGTCTGATTTTGAGCGCTGAGCGAACATGAAGTTTTCTCGTTCTAGAAAATACGAAAATTCAACCGTACAACATTTGCCGGAACCATATCAGCAGGAATAAGTCCACTCTACACATTGCCCGCAACGCCCTCCGCCATTTCGATCTGATTCGCGGTGACAAAACTCTCTAACGCGAAGAGGCACCACGACCGATACCAGCTCTTAATTGGAATCGGGCTCTCCAACTCGATCCGGTGGAAAACGTCGCCCCATTCTCCGGTTAGCCAGTCCTTGAACGGAAACATGAAACCTTGCTTTGGTCGCCCGCGGACCCACTCCGGAATTTCCGGGACAGCGGAAAGAAGCAGACGCTTTCCTTGTGCCAGACGCAGGCGGGCCGGTATTCGCCTCAAACCTTCGATCAGTTTCACGTCCACAAATGGAACTCTCAGCTCCAGGCTCCAGGCCATGCTCATCACGTCGCTATCGCGCAAAAGCTGATTGCGCATGTAGCGCGCGACTTCGAGATAACTGACTTCGTCCTCGAGCGTCGGTTGCGCCGGAACAAACCACGACAGCTGCGAGTCTTCGCCTTCGGCCACGCAACCGAATCGTGGCAGTAGTTTTGCGACTTCTTTGGGCGTGAAAATTCCGCGCATCGCCCAGTACGCAGAGGAAGTAATCGGAAGATCCGTAAGAAAGTGACCGAGCCTATTTGTGCGCGCCGAAGTGAATCGCTGCTGCAACAATTCGCCCACTCCGGTTTTGACGGGTTCGAGGAGGCGACTCACTCGAACCATTAGCGGCACAATTCGAAACGAACGATAGCCGCCAAACAATTCGTCGCCGCCCAGACCCGAGAGCACCACCTTCAATCCGTTGTCATGCGCGAGCTTCGACACACAAAAAGTGTTGAACCCATCGATGCTCGGCTGGTCCGATTTTTCGAGAAAGGTCGCTAACAAAGACTTCGCCGTCCCCGAATCGAGTCGCCAGTCGGCATGTTGAGTGCCGAAATGTTTTGCTGTCCTGGCCGCAATATCTCCCTCGTTGAACTCCGGATTGTCGAACGAAATGCAAAATGTTCGCAACTGCTCGCTCGTGCCGCGCGATGCTAGTGCCACCAGTGTTGTCGAATCGATACCGCCGCTCAGGAAGACACCGACGGGAACGTCACTTACCAAATGACGCTGAATTGAATCGACTAGCGCTGCGCGCACAGAACTCGCCGCCTCGCCCTCTTCCACTCGCTGATCGCCAAACTGCAGGTCCCAGAATTTTGTGATGCGCGTGTTGCCGACGCGCCAGATCATGTAATGACCGGCCGGCAGCGCAAATACGCCGTCAATCAAAGTTAAAGGCTCGGGCACCGCACCAAAGAGCAGATATCCCCTCACCGCTTCCGAACTAAGACGCCGCGGTACCAGACCGGAACCCAAAAGCGCGCGCACCTCTGATCCAAAAAGAAGGGCGCCGTCGCGCTCGAAATAATAAAGCGGCTTGATACCGAGTGCGCCGCGCGCAATGAAACATGTTTTCTCCAGGTCATCCCAGATCGCGATCCCAAACATTCCGGCGAATTCACGCACGCAATCCGGCCCGTAGAGCGCATACATTCGCAGGATCACCTCAGTGTCCGAACCGGAATCGAACGTCTCGCCTTCTCTCTCCAAGTCCGCGCGAAGTTCTTTGAAATTGTAGATCTCTCCGTTGAAGACGATCGTGTAGCGACCGTCAGCAGTTTGCATTGGTTGATGTCCCGCCTGAGTGAGATCCTGAATTGCCAGGCGGGTACTCGCCAAAGCCGCGACCGTATCTTTCGAGATGAAGTGACCGCGATCGTCCGGTCCACGGTGATCCAAATCGTGTTCAAAGCGCCGCAAACGCGCCTCTAGATCGTCGCGACTCAGCCCCGCGTTAATGATTCCGGCTATTCCACACATGATTTTGTCGATCTTTGAAGCGGCTGGAGCACCGCCTTCAACGTGCTGCGAAACCGATCGTAACCGTAAACGTCGATGACGCGATCGCGAAGCAGTTGTCCTATTTCGTTATTCTCGGATCGGTCTTGGTGATGAATGGCGTTCTGCAAGGATTTCGCAATTGCGTTAACATCGTCGGGATCAACCAACGCTCCAAGCTCACCGTTCAAAACCGCGTCGACCGACCCATCCTTGTTGCCGGCCACCACCGGTTTGCCGCATCCGAGCGCTTCCAAAAAAACGATCCCGAACCCTTCGCCTTTGCTCGGCAT
>Ga0126379_10002680_pt1 | contig 11383 bp, 7 predicted proteins | sample PanSoiMetPlot_24_FD_92640 | JGI IMG/M metagenome (GOLD analysis project Ga0126379, IMG submission 92640) | Tropical forest soil microbial communities from Panama - MetaG Plot_24 | ecosystem: Environmental > Terrestrial > Soil > Tropical forest > Bulk soil | place: Panama | collected 2016-02-17
CAGCCAAGCACCGACTGGTTTTGGCACTGCCCTCCATAATGATCCGACTGCAGGGCAAGTCACGAGCCACGGCTTTACTGACAATGCAACACTTGCCGCCGACATGGGTGTCTTCATGGAAGAAGAAGACATTGGTCAAGGCGTAGGACCGACTTACAACGCCCGCGCTTGCGTGGATTGTCACGCCACCGCGAACGTTGGCGGCACCAGCCAGGTGACGGAGTTGCGCGTCGGCCATACCGATAGCAGCGGCAACTTCGTGAACCCCAACATTAGGTTGGATAACTCGAACGTGACCGTACCGGGTCGCTCCCTGGTCAACGATCGCGCGATCTGCGACGCAGCTGTCGAGAAAGTGCCGGGCTCAGAGTCCATCAACGCTCTGCGCGCTACCACCAACACACTCGGCGACGGATTTGTCGAGGCCATCGACAGCAATACGCTGAACGAGATCTCGGAAAACCAGCCCCGGCAGACCGGCGGGCAGATTCACGGCCAGTTCATTCAGGTACCAGTAGCGGAAGCCAACGGCGCAGTCCGTGGCGGACGCTTCGGCTGGAAGAACCAGCAAGCCAGCTTGCTGTCATTCGCCAGCGATGCCTACTTGAACGAGCAAGGCATTACCAACCGCTTCAACCCGACGGACGTCACCAGTGTCTGCGACACCGTGGCCGATCCTGAAGACCAACCCGGCGCGGACGGACTGGCGGACATCGACCACCAGGCTCGCTTTATGCGCGCCACGATGGCCATCCCGCGCGATGCCGCGCAGGCCGCCACCTCGGATGCGCAAGCCGGAGCGCAGATTTTCAACTCCATCGGTTGCAACATCTGCCACGTGACGTCGATTACGACGGCCCCGGCGGGGACAAAGATCAATGGCGGTGCCTTCACGGTGCCGGCAGCGCTAGGCGGAAAAACCATCCACCCGTACAGTGATTTCCTGCTGCACGACGTGGGCACCGGCGACGGCATAGTGCAGAACGGCGGTCAAGACACGGCCAACAAGTTGCGCACCTCCCCACTGTGGGGACTGCGCTTCAAGAGCCGTTTGATGCATGATCTGCTAACCTTCACCCGCAACAACGCGATCCTGCGTCACGGCGGCGAAGCTACGGGAGTCACCAACAACTATCGTTCTCTGAGCAACACTCAGAGGAGCCAACTGCTTGCATTCTTGCAGTCGCTGTAAACAAACCTTGAGCAACCACCGGGCGGAGTTAAAAAACCTCCGCCCGGGAATTTGGGGTTAGTGTGTTTATAACTTGAACTGCGTCCAAAGTTTGACTGCCACGGGCATTTCCCTTTTTCTTCTGAACCAAAATGGTCCAGGGATTAACGAAATAAGCACAGTCTTCAACCCGCTCTAATATTGTTAAAAATCCCTCCTTAACAATCTTTAATTCTCATTTGACACTCAACGTCAATTTCTGTACCCTGACGCCCGTCTCTGGAACGCTTCAGTTGGCCGTTTGAGCTTTCCGTGAGACTGCCCAAAACTTTGTTTCCTGTCCCGTCCACACTTGGCAGACACCTTCATTAATTGTCTGCAGTACGGCTGAGTTCTCAAACGGATCCCCCATTTCCGGAAATTTTTAGGAGGAACTCGCAAATGACGAGGAGAAATATCCCCGTTTTGTTGTGTCTGATCACTCTGGCTGCGGCGCTCGCTATTGTGGGCGGCGCCCAGTCCAGCCAAGCACCGACTGGCTTTGGCACTGCCCTCCATAATGATCCGACTGCAGGGCAAGTCACCAGCAACGGCTTTACTGACAACGCAACCCTTGCCGCCGACATGAGTGTCTTCATGGAAGAAGAAGACATCGCGCAAGGCGTAGGTCCGACGTACAACGCCCGCGCTTGTGTAGACTGCCACGCGACCGTAAACGTTGGCGGCACCAGCCAGGTGACGGAGTTGCGCGTCGGCCATACGGATGGCGCCGGCAATTTCGTTAATCCCAGCATCACGCTGGACAACTCCAACGTTACCGTTCCCAATCGCTCTCTGGTCAACGATCGCTCGATCTGCGACGGGGCCGTAGAGAAGGTGCCAGGCTCAGAGACCGTCAACGCTCTGCGCGCTACCACCAACACGCTGGGCGACGGCTTTGTCGAAGCTATCGACAGCAATACGCTGAATACAATCGCCAACAACCAGCCGGGTCAGAGCGGCGGGCAGATTGCCGGCCAGTTCATCCAGGTACCGGTAGCGGAAGCCAACGGCGCAGTCCGTGGCGGACGCTTTGGCTGGAAGAACCAGCAGGCGAGCTTGCTGTCATTCGCCAGCGATGCCTACTTGAACGAGCAAGGCATCACCAACCGCTTCAACCCGACGGACGTCACCAGTGTCTGCGACACAGTGGCCGATCCTGAAGACCAACCCGGTCCGGACGGACTGGCGGACATCGACCACCAGGCTCGCTTCATGCGGGCCACGCTGGCCATCCCCGTTGATGCGGCGCAAGCCGCCACCTCGGATGCGCAAGCCGGAGCGCAGATTTTCAACGCCATCGGCTGCAACATCTGCCACGTGACGTCAATTACGACGGCGCCGGCAGGGACAGTGATCAATCAAGGAGCGTTTACCGTTCCTCCGGCGCTGGGCGGCAAAACCATCCACCCGTACAGTGATTTCTTGCTGCACGACGTGGGTACCGGCGACGGGATCGTACAGAACGGCGGCCAAGAAACGGCCAACAAGATGCGCACCTCACCGCTGTGGGGACTGCGCTTCAGGAGCCGTATGATGCACGATCTGCTAACCTTTACCCGCAACAACGCGATCCTGCGTCACGGCGGAGAAGCCACGGGAGTGATCAACAACTATCGTGGTCTAAGCAACACTCAGAAGAGCCAGTTGGTTGCCTTCTTGCAATCGCTGTAGGTAAGCAATATGCAGTAGCCAATGCGGCGAGGCGTTGGAGTAAAATGTCTCGCCGCAGTTAACTTTCGCGCCACTTCTCAGGGGAACGTGCAAATGAGTCGGATGTGGAAGAAGGCAGCCGGATACGGCGCCATGATCGCGTTGCTGGCGCTGGTGAGTTGCAAACAAAGCACACGTGAAGGGCGGATGGAGAAACCCATTCCCGTGAGTACGCCCGCACCGCAGAAGGGTCCTGAGTCTCCGTCGCCCCAACTCGCGCCGCCCACTGAGGCGGAGGTGGCCAGCGCGTTGCATCGCGTCTTTGGCGATGATCTGTTGCTCGAACAGGCCCAAGGTACGGTTTTCATCACCGGCGATTTCAACGGCGACGACGCCCAGGACCTGGCGATGATCGTCCATCCCGCGCCAGGGAAGCTTGCCGACATCAACGGTGAGCTGGCCAACTGGATCATCCAGGACGCGGACGTTTATTTCATTGCGCCCCCGACCAACCAGCATGTCGTCTCCGTCCCCGTGATTCCGGCGGCGAAAGTGAAAGAAGGAGAAGTGCTGCTGGCCATCATCCACGGGTACGGCGGCCAGGGTTGGCGCGACCCGCAAGCCCGCCAGGGATACCTGGTGAAGAACGCTGCCGCAACTCTTCTGCGCCTGGGACCTTCCATCGGTGAGAAAGCCATCCGCCAGATGCATCTCCCACAGCGGACCGAGATCATCTACGAGCAGCGCAACAAGAAAAAGGGTTTTCTTTTCTGGACCGGCCAGGCCTATGCCTGGCACCCGAGTGAGGGGTGAAGGATGAAATCCGCTAACCTATCCGCCCGTTTGGGGATTCTGCTTCTGGGATTCATCGCACTCGCGCTGGCCACGGTCGCGGCGGCAATGCGCGGACCGTCCACGCAAGAAGAACGCCAGCGCGTAGTAGCCATCACCCACAAGCTGGAAAGCACGCCGCTCGATCCGACTCTCTATCCGGAACGCGACTGGGCGGAGCAATGGTTGCTTGACGTCCCGGATGTGCGCATCCTCACCTGCACCGGTTTGCTTCAGGACTTGCGACGTCCCAGGTACAAATACCGGACGGAAATGTGGGATCAGCTCCGGCTAGCCAGCGCCGTGTTCATCATCGAGCATCCGGATCAGGCCGGCGACCGCCGCGCGGAGAGCCTGGCCGGAATGCAGAGTTTGTTGAAAGCCTATTCCGCGATCGTCAAGACCGATCCACAAGCCCACTCGGCGTTCCTCGACGATCTTCTGGTCAAGCAGAGCCAGGGCAAGCTCCCCGACTTCGTGCGTGACGCGACCAAGCTGTGTAAGTTCTAAAGAAGAGTTGGTAATTTCGTAAGTTGGTAATTGCGTAATTGACAAACCAAACTGCGGACGGTCTTGGCAATTACCCAGTTACCAAATTACCCAATTACCAACTCTTGATGCTCTTGACCACCTCCCTGGTCTTCATCTATAACTATTTCCCGTCTGGCGTTGGGAAGGGCGGTGAGATTCCGCTACTGCCGCGCAACTGTAATCGCCGAGATCGAAGCAACAGCCACTGTCCGCCGCGGCGGATGGGAAGGCGCTCAAGATCGTTGAGGCGTAAGTCAGGAGACCGGCCAGATGCCCATCCTGTGGGCGTTCCGGCTTCGCTGGAAAGCCGGAAGCTTTCTCAAGAAGTTCCTTTGGAGGCTGCCGGTAGTTGTGCCTCCGCGAATAGCAACCCGATCAACTCCGCCTTTCGAGGCGAAGGAGACTTGCTATGAAATCGCTTCGTCGTGTCGCCGCCGTTCATTGCACCTGTGGCACCGGCACTCTTGCCGGTGCTTGCGTGCTTCAGAAGCATATCTCGGCACGCGCAAGAGTGTCTCGAGTCACCACTGAATTCGCTACGTTTCGCGACGATTGTCGGTCATTGCGATCCGCTGGACGTAGAGACGTGGCACCGCCACGTCTCTCTGCATGCATCACCGATCATGTGTCGTTCGGAGAATTCACGTCCCATCAAGCGTCCTGGGGTTCAAATGTGAGACGCGGCAAAGCCTCCACCCCAGCCCAGGCAAAACCGGCCTGGTCTGGGGACCCCGGTGCCGCGTCTCTACGGCCATCATCGATCGGCGCGTTTCTTCAAGGTGCTCTTCTCGTTGTGCTCATGCTGTTTTCCATTCCCGCTTCCGCCTCCGGCCCCGGCGCAGTGCGCGGTGTGATCACCGATCCGCTGGGCGCCGTGGTCTCGGGAGCCACAGTTGTGCTGCTTCAAGGAAACCAGCAAGTCGCCGTCGGGGCTACCGACGGCCAAGGCAACTTTCAGCTTCCCGCTCCGTCTCCGGGGCACTATCGTGTGCGGGCGTCAGCGCCTGGTTTCGCCAGCCAGGACAGCCCTCTCATCTATATAGGCGGCGGCAGGTCGGCGCAGCAGAATCTGGCTCTCAAGATCGGCCCGGTCACCCAGGAGCTGGTAGTTTCTGCCACGGGGACTGCGGTGCCGGATTCGCGAACAGGTGCTTCGGTCTCCGTTATCCGCGCCGACGAGTTCGCCGAGCGGCTGGACGTGCTCGAACCGCTGCGGCAAGTTCCCGGCGCGCAGATCCTGCAAGCCGGCCAGCGCGGCACGCAAGGGGCGATTTTCCTGCGCGGCGGCGACAGCAACGCCAGCAAAGTGCTGGTGGACGGGATTCCGATGAACGACATCGGCGGCGTCGTCAACCTGGGAACGCTGGCGACCACAGGCGTCGAGCGGATTGAGGTCCTCCGCGGGCCTAACAGTGCGCTGTTCGGCTCCGATGCCATGGCCGGCGTCGTTACCCTGACGACGCGCCGCGGCGTCACGCCACTGCCCGAAATCTCGTACGCGCTCGACGGAGGAAACTTCCACAGCCGCCACCAGGACGGGGACCTGGCCGGCGCGTTTCGCCGCCTCGATTACTTCGGCGAATTCTCCCGCTTCGACACCGACAACAGCATCCCCAACAACACGTTTAACAATGCGACCTACGTTGCCAACCTGGGGCTGGCTCTGAATGCCACCACCGAACTGCGCCTCACCGGACGCTACACCACGACGACGCTGGGACAGCCCAACACCATCCAGTTCTTCGCCATCCCTGACGATTCTTCCGAGCACGACCAGGACGGCTATCTCGGCGTGACGTTGCAGAACCAGACCACCCCGCGCTGGCACAACCTGCTGCGCTACACCGCCACGCGCTTGCGCATCCAGGATGTGAACCCCACGCCCACCGGGATTCCATTCGACAACGGCTTTGGCTTCGGCCTGAACTATCTCGGCCAGACGGTGACCATCCGGGGAGCCAACGGATTCAGCACGACCGGGCAGGCCATTCTCGATTTCGGCGGCGTGTACCCCATGGTCACCAGCGGATCGACCAAGCAGGACGCGGCATATTTTCAGACCGACTGGAGCTTCAGCCCGCGGATCCTTGGGCTGCTCGCTTTCCGTTACGAAGACGAGCGCGGCTTCACTCTGAATTTTGGCAGCAAGACGCCGGCGAACCGCAACAATTTCAGCACGATCGCCGAGGTGCATGGCAGCCTGGGAAGCCGTGTCTACGTAACCTTGGGCGGTAGCGTCGAAAAAAATGCTGTGTTCGGCGTGGCCGCGGTGCCGCGCGTCTCGGGCGCATACTATTTTGTCCGTCCGCGCAGCACGGGATTCTTCAACGGCACAAAGCTGAAATTTAACTACGGGCAGGGAATTCGGGCGCCCTCCATCTCTGACCAGGCGTTGTCATTGTTCGCCGTGCTGTCCGGCACTGCGAACGGACCGCAAAGCATCGCCCAACTCGGGTTGGTCCCGATCTCCGCGGAACGCTCCCGCAGTTTTGACGTCGGTCTGGAACAGCTGGCTTGGCGCGGACGGGCGAAATTTGCCGCCACGTTCTTCTATAACCGCTTCACAAACCAGATCGAGTTTGTCGGCATCCCCGGTCTCCAGGCGCTGGGCGTTCCCCTGGCCGACGCGCTGGCCACCGGCTTCGGAGCCACGCTCAACTCCGGTGATACTCGCGCTTTGGGCGCGGAGACCGAGATCGATCTTGCCCTGGGACACGGATTCAGCGTGCATGCCGCGTACACCTACCTGGATGCAACCCTCGAGCGCTCCTTCACCAATGACGCTTTCTCCTGCCTGCCTGCCAACCAGACGTTTTGCGCCTTCAACCCGGCGTTTCCCACCGTGCCGATTGGAGCCTTCGCGCCTCTGGAGGGTAGTCGTCCGTTCCGCCGCGCGCCGCACACTGGAAGCTTCCGGCTGGCGTATGCCCGCGGAAGATTGACCACGGCCTTCAGCGGGACCCTGGTCAGCCGCCGGGATGACAGCACATTCCTGAGCGATCCGTTTTTCGGCAACACCATGCTGTTGCCCAATCGCAATCTTGATGCCGCGTACCAGCAGTTCGACTGGAGCGGCAACTTCGCTGTGAGCCGTCGCGTGTCGCTCTATGCGGCGGTTGACAATCTGGCGAGCCAGCAGACCGCGCAGGTGATCGGGTTTCCCGCGTTGCCGCTGACCTTCCGCGCCGGGTTTAGGGTCAGGCTGGGGGGAGAGGCGTGGAAATGAGGAAGAATCGGGTGATCGGGCGAGCGGGTGGAATATGCCTTCGGGTCTCTTTGTTCGACAGAGTCGGCAGTCACGGGGTGGAGCAGGCCTTCTAGGCCTGCGGAAGGCTGCTATAATCTGCCGGCTTCAGCCGCTGAGGTGCGCTTTGTCTATTCCTCATCGAGGTGTGACCACTGAATCCACTTACTTTGTAACTGGCAATGTCCTCGAAAAAAGAAGTCTCTTTCAGGTTGAGAAGATTGCACGCCTGTTCATTGAGGTCTTGCTGAATTACAGAATGCAGAAGAAGTACCAGCTGCACGAATTTGTGGTGATGCCTGATCATTTTCACCTGATCCTGACGCCAACCAAAATCACTTTGGAGCGGGCCATGCAGTTTGCTAAGGGTGGGTTCTCCTATCAACTTAACAAGAGTCTGAAAGTGAAGAGAGAGGTCTGGCAACCCAGCTTTTTAGATCGGCGAGTGCGGGACTCGCTTGAATACCAAAAGTTCAAGGACTACATCTGGCAAAATCCGGTGAAGCGCCACCTGGCCTCAAAGCCGGAAGATTACCCTTACAGCTCCGCACATCCGTCATTCAGATCTAGCTTGGATCCAGTACCTCAGCGGCTGAAGCCGATCTCTGCAGCGCCTTTACCGCAGGCCTAGAAGGCCTGCTCCACCCTGTGACTACACACTCTGTGGAGCAAATCAGAGACGACCTGCTCCACCGGATCGCCATTCCATCGGGTCCGCTTCTTCCGATCTCTTTAGTAACTTGGTACGTGACCAAAGACCATCGACCTAAGAACAGGTGTCCCGGGACGCATATGAACTTATGATTGCTTACGGTTCATACGCTCCCCATGGAACTCGCGGACGATACATCACAAAGAGCCAAGTATTCTCCTACGTCCACGCCTGTCTTGGACGAGCTGCGTTCCTTGCCGCCGCGAAAGCGCTGGCGGCTGAGCGCAGGCGAGTATTTTTTCTTCAGTGGCGCAGTCATCTTGGCCATCGTAGGGCTTCCCTGGTTTCGCGGCGTCGCCGAATCCCTGCTGTCTAGCGGAATCATCGCCGCTGCTCTGATCACGTGCCTGGCAATTCCAGGCACGGCCTTGCTTGTGGCGCTGGCCGCGCATGAGGCCGGCCACTTTCTAGCAGCTTGGACAGAAGGTTTTCGCCTGGCTCCGGGGAACCCCGATGAATCCGCACCCGGCGCGTTTGCCGTCAGCAAAAAGCTTTATTCGTGTCAAGGGCTTCGCCTGGCGAAGCTCTCGCTTGCGCCGCGCAAACTCGATCACCTGCCGCGGCGTCTCCTGACAGTTGCCATCGGCGGACCTCTGGCCAGCCTGGCGCTCACGCTGGTGGTGGAAACCTTCGCTCAAGTTATGACCCCGGGACGTTTGACGGCCTTCAGCCTGCATGTCCTGTCCGGCTTTTCCTTCCTGGTAGGAGTGGCGGAACTGCTTCCCGATGCCGGCAGAGGAAACTTCTCTGACGGCGAACGCGTCCTCATGCTGCTCAAGAACGATGTCGCGGCCGAACGCTGGGTTTTCATCTTGCAGGCGCAGATGGCTCTGGCCCGCGGCGAACATCCCCGCACCTGGGATGAAGCGGCGCTGGTGAAAGCCGCCGCCTTCGATGACGAAAGCCGCGACGCGGTGACCGCGCGTTGGCTCGGCTACCTCTGGGCGGCGGAGCGGCAGGACATCACTGCCGCCACCAAATATCTGGAAGAGACGCTGGCGGCCCCGGCTGCGGCTTCCGCCGGGCTCCGCGACCGCGTGTTCCTGGAAGCAGCGGTCTTTCAGGCCTGGTTCCGTGAAGATGGCACAAAGGCGCGCTCGTGGGCTTCGAAGATCTCGACTCGCAAATTGGCCCCCTGGCAACAGCTTCGTTTGGCGACCGCCCTGTTGTGGTCGGAAGGCCGTCTCTTCGATGCCTGGGAGAAACTGGGCGAGTACTGCCAGCTTCTGCGCGGGGTTCCAGCCTCACCTGCGCGCGGGCTGGCGGAGCAGAGCGCAGCGGAATGGAAGGCACAAATGGAGTCGCGCATGCTGAGCCGCGCCTGGCGCGCCATGTACTCCATGTCAAAAGAAACCGAGCTTCCCGCTCTCGAGACGGCTGCTGCCAGTACCTCTGATTAGCCCGCACCTGTTGTTATTGCCCCCGAAGTTCGCACAATTCGTCTGCCCGGCAACAGCGTTGAGATTACTCCGCCATTCAAACCAGGTCCCAGCCAGGCGGTTGCTCGGAGAAAGAAACCGAGCGCCGGAGGCGCGCCGAGAGGGTAGCCCACGGCGCTAGCCGTGGGTAAAAAGCGTACGAGATTAGAGCCCCGGAGGGGCGACACAAGGAAGCATATTATCGAAAGATGACGTTCGAACCGGGTTCGGTGCCTTGCTAGAGAAACACGGCTTGGCATTCGATCCGCGGTACGAATTTTGGTGAAGACCCTGTGCCGCGCCTCTGGCGCTCCCACTTCTTTTCACCTACCCACGGCGTTGCCGTGGGCTATCCTGTGGTCGCGCCTCCGGCGCTCGGAGTGTTGTGTTGAGGTGATTTCTGGAAGCACCGCACCTCAGCGGCTGAAGCCGGCAGATTATAGCAGCCTGACCGCAGGCCTAAAGGCCTGCTCCACCCCGTGGAGGACGGAGCATCGCCGAGTCGAAAGGGTTGAAAGTCTGCTCCACCCCATGAAGGAGTAAGCCTCACACTCCAGGCCGGTGCCCACTTTGTAAAGAAATGAAAACGCAGGAGCTTTTCGCCCTCAAGACGAAAATTCTCTTCGTGGTACTATCGCTCTAGTGCCGTCGGCGACGAAATCCAGGCGTGGCAACGGGGCCAAGCCCCGGCGATATCATCGCGCTCCTCATCTGGTGATCATCACCGGAATGTCCGGTTCCGGTAAGGCTTCCACGCTCAAAGCGTTCGAGGACCTTGGCTTCTACTGCGTCGACAATCTGCCCATCCGCCTGATTCCTGGCTTTGCCGACTTGGTCAAGCAGTCGGAAGAGATCGAGCGGGCGGCGCTCGTCACCGACATCCGCGAAGGCGAGCAGTTGCGCAAATTGCCGGCGATCATCCGTTCGCTCAAGAAACAACTGCGCACGACGGTGATTTTTCTGGAAGCGGCGGACGAATACCTCCTGCGGCGCTTCAGCGAGACGCGCCGGCCCCATCCCTTGGGCAAAGACTCCACGGTGAAGAGCGCACTGCGCCGCGAGCGCCGCATGCTCCAGCCAATCCGCACCCTAGCCGACCTGGTGGTGGACACTTCGCGCTTCACGGTGCACGAGCTCCGTTCGCACATCACCGAGAAATTTACCGGGGGAAGCGCCGACAAGAACATCCTGATCTCCATCGTCAGCTTCGGGTACCGCGCCGGCGTGCCTAACGACGCAGACCTGGTCTTCGACGTGCGTTTTCTCCCTAATCCCCACTTCGTTCCTGAATTCCGCCCGCTGACCGGGCGCCATCCTCAGGTGGCGAAGTATATCCGCTCGTTTCCGCAGACCCAGGAGTTCATTGACCGCATTTCCGACCTGCTGGTGTACTTGATTCCGCACTACGTGCGCGAAGGCAAGAGCTATCTGACCATCAGCTTCGGTTGCACCGGCGGACAGCACCGCTCGGTGATGATCGCCGAAGAGGTCAAGAAGCGCCTGGCCAAGCCCGGCTACAGGGTGAAAGTCACGCATCGCGATTCGCCGAAGTAAGAGGTGTTTCAGGAAGAGTTCTGCCTCTAAGCAACCCTTGAGACAGATGCATTCTTCCGGGCCTTCCCGCTCCGCGACCTTTCATCTCGCGCGTTACCTTCACCTGCTGTCATGTTGTCTATAACAACGACGGCGGTGTCAAGGGCGTAGGGGAGCGTCGACGCCTTAGGTTTTGAGGAGGCGCCATTTCGCTCTCGTTGAAGGTTTCGGGTTTTTTTCACGATGACCAA
>Ga0126379_10002681_pt1 | contig 11382 bp, 9 predicted proteins | sample PanSoiMetPlot_24_FD_92640 | JGI IMG/M metagenome (GOLD analysis project Ga0126379, IMG submission 92640) | Tropical forest soil microbial communities from Panama - MetaG Plot_24 | ecosystem: Environmental > Terrestrial > Soil > Tropical forest > Bulk soil | place: Panama | collected 2016-02-17
CCGCGCCCCGAGATGATCGCGACCAAGTCGGAGGTCGCGCAGGCCATCGGCGATCCGCGGAGCGCCATCGTGAACGCGCTCACCGCGCGGCAGCACACCGGCGAAGCCGGCGCAAACTACGGCCGCCCGGGGCGCATCGCGGGGAGCGTCAACGTGCCCGCCCACCGGCTGCTCGACGCGGAGACGAAGGTCTTCCTGCCCCCGGGCGAACTGGCCGCGATGTTCGCCGAGACCGGGGCCGATCGCGCGAACCGGGTCATCACGTACTGCGGCGCCGGGATCGCCGCGAGCGCCGACGCCTTCGTCCTGGCGCTGCTGGGCCACGACAACGTCGCGGTCTACGATGGCTCGCTGTCGGAGTGGACGCGCGATCCCGCCGCGCCCATGGAGACCGGTCCCACCTCCCCGCCCGAGCTGAAGGCCGGCGCGCCTGGCCCGTAGCTCGACGACCGCTCTGCGGGTGAGAGGGGTCGTGACGGCCCCTCTCACCCTCCCTATCGCCTACTGGTGGCTGCCGTGGTTCTTGAACAGCGACAGGTCGATCGAGGCGCCGATCACCAGGTAGCCGAGCGGGTTCGGATGGATGTGATCGCCCAGGTCGTAGACCGGGTTGATGTGATCGGGGTCGTCGGGATCGCGGACCAGCGCGTCGAAGTCGATGATCGCGTCGTAGTCCGCCTTGTTGCGGGTCCAGTCGTTGATCTCGTGGCGGTATTCCGTCATCTGCGCCGTCCAGGCGGCGTTGTGCCTCGGGATCATGGTCACGCCGATGATCTGAAGCCCCGCCGCGTGCACGCGCGTGATGATCTGCTGCGAGCCGTCGATCACCTCCTGCGCGGTGGCCCCGCCGGCCACGTCGTTGGTGCCCTCGAAGAAGATCACCGTGCTCGCGCCTGCGCGGGAGAGGACGTCGCGGTCCAGGCGATCCACGGCGAGCGGGCTCGCGGCCGGCGGGTGGATGATCCGGTTGCCGCCGATGCCCTCGTTGACGACGCCGAAGCGCATCTTCGATTTGGAATCGATGAGCAACCGCAGCGCCAGGAAATCGTGCCAGCGATCGTAGCCGTCGAGCGTCGAGCCCGTGCCGTCGGTGATCGAGTCGCCGAAGGCGACGATCGACCCCGACGCCGCGTTCGACAGCACGTCCACCGCCGCCACGAAATACATGGCGGTCGTGGTGAGCGTGAAGGCGGCGGGGGCCTCATCCGCGGCGTGGTTCCCCGCCCCGGCCGCCGTCACGTACGAGGTCACGTGGGCGTTGGCGTGGCGAGTGATCGCGACGTTCGCGCCGGGAATGTAGAGGCTGACGGCGACGTCCTCCATGGCCTGGACCGCCATCGGCACGGGATCGCTCACGACCCTCGCGCCGGCCGGGATCGTGACGGCGGGCAGGCCGCCAAAGGTCATCGGCTGGTTCGAGCCCGGCACCAGCAGCGCGCCGTTGGTCCGCTCGCCGACGTACGCGGCGCCGATCACCAGCGGGGCGGTGCCGAACGTGTTCTCGAGGGTCACGCGCACCGCGGTGCCGGCGAGCGTCGGCCGCGTGATCATCCGGACGGTGGCATTCGTCAGTGTCTCCGTCGCCAGCCCTTGCTGGGAGGACCCCCAGGCCGCGTACCACTTCGCCGGGCTCGCCGCATCCGCCGCGCCGACCAGACCGAGCGCCAACACGGCGGCGAAGATCGTCGCCCGGACCATCCACCAGGAACGTCCACGTTGTCGCATCGCGACCTCCTGTTCGTGGGAACTGCGTTCGGTTCCGGCCGTGGGCGCGCCGAGAAGCGCGGCCTCCGGCCATCGCCGGCGCGCCGACGAGCGCGGCCCATCGGGCCACCACACGTCGGCGCGCCGCGGGCAGCCGCACTCGGGCCGCGCGCGACGTGCACTCCATGCCGTCGTGCGCGCGGCCGCGAGGTCGGCCGCTACGGTGAGAGACCGGCGCTGGCTACGCGCGGCGCCGGATCCAGCCGAACCGGGCGTTGCTCCGCTCTCCACCCATCTCCGCATACCGCGCGCGCATGCGGCTGAAGGTGTCGGTGGCGAAGCCGGGGAACTCGAGCAGCGTCTTCAGCGACGCGGGCATCAGGTCCTGGAAGTTGCCGGGCACCGAATGGTAGGACGGGCCGAACTGCTCCTTCTGCGTCACGACGCCGTCCCTGGCGCCCTTGCCGTCACTCACCGTCCCTTCCTTGAGGCCGTACAGCTTGGCCGAGTTGAGGCCGAGGATCTTGCGCTTTCGCTTCTCCGTGAGCTCGGGATACCCCCACTTCTGCCGGAGATCGTCGGGAATCGCGAAGCGCCACATCGCCTCGATCTGCCACTGCGGCGTTCCGTACCAGAGCGAGTCGGTGCCGAACACGATGCGGTCCTCGCCCAGGTATCTGAGCAACTGTCCGATGATGTGCGCCCACACGGTCGGAAACGTGACGACCGACGACGCGAACGTCGTCCCGACCTCGGCATAGCAGTTGTGGAAGCCCGATACGAGCTGGGCGTACATCGTCGTCCAGCTGATGTCGGGGACACCCTCGCGCGTCTGGCCGGACTCGAGCTCCGCCAGCGCCTGGTAGTCCCAGAACGCCGGCTGGATGCAGGAGTGGTACGTGATGAAGTTGAGATGGGGCCAGTCCTGCGCGGCCTTCGGCAGGTCGGTGGGGAAGCCGCGCTCCGGGATCGCGGGCGGCCCAGGGGCCAGGCCCTTGTGGACGCAGATGTTGCGGAAGCCCGGGTGCTGCTTCAGCTGATCCTTGTTCCTCATGATCAGCTCGAAGGTCGGGTACGCCACCGCCTCGTCGTCGTGGCGCCACATCCGCATGTCGCTGTTGGGATCGAAGTCCACCTTGGCGGAGTTCGTGATGTTGTAGCCCTTCCACGAATCGGGGTGGTTGTTGTCGATCTGGAACTGCATGAAGTCCAGGTTGCCGACGCCGGGCATCAGGATCCCGTGGGCCAGCATCCGCGTCGACCCGGCGATCGAGTTCACGAAGTCCCGCACGCCGGCCGTCTGCGCGGCGGTGAGGATCTCGCCCGCCTCAGACTCGGCGATGTTGCGCGGCGGCCGGGCCGGCTGGCCGGGCGGCGCAAAGATCGACCCCGGGGCGTTGCTCAGGATGGAGACCGTCGTCTGGCTCTGGAGGTAGAAGCTCTCGATGTAGTGGATGACGTCGAACACATCGGGAGGCAGCGCCGCGCCGATGAGCGCGGGATTCCACGGGGTCCAGGGGCTGCCGAGCTCGTCGAGCTGGCCCAGCGGATTGAACGGGTTAGAGCTGAAGCCCGGCGTCGTCGGCCCTTGCGCGATGGCGCGGAGCGCGCCGACGAGCTGGCCGCCGTTCATGCCGGACCGCACGAGGTGCGTCTGGTCGTCGAAGACGAACAGCTTGTCCGGGGCGGCGCCCGCGGCGTACGCGGCGGACTCGAACATCTCGATCGGACTCACGTTGAAGAAGCGGCCGAACACCTCGTTCATGGCGAGGAACGCGGCCGCCATGCCCCCCGTCCCGGCGAGGAACTTGCGCCGGCTGATTCCGAGCTTCTTCGAGGCGGCATCCGCCAGCTCGTTGATCCGGGCCTCGACCCGCTGCTGCTGTCTGGTCTGCGGAACCGGCATGTACTCGCCGTTCGACACCATCTGGGTGGGGATCGGCGATCGGAGCTCCTCGACCTCGTCAGCGGGCGTGCACTGCGCCAATTGCTCGTCGGTCAACCACGCGTCTTCGGCACGAGATCCTGGTACGCGATTGGACATCGTCGTCCCTCCGTTCGGTCGGGTCGTTTCTCCTCGGGCGTCAATACCGGTCGCCCTCACCTCCCTCCCCGCGCGCGGCACCTCGCGCGTCGTGATCCCAGCGCCCGTCGAACCAGGCGTGGTACAGGTTCCCGTCGAGCGCTCGCGCGAACACGTCCAGCCTCGGAGCGCCCCACGAGCAGGCGGCGACGCCGCCCGAGAACGGGATCGGCTCCATGTCCCCAGTGACGGGCATGCCGAGCGACGTGAACGGGCTCCACGCGTCGCCGCTCCAATGCCGGTGCAGCATGGAGCCGCCCGCGCCGCGCGCGAAGACGTCGATGCGTTGCGGTCCCCAGCTGCACGCCGCGGGCGGGCCCCCGAGCGGCGCCGGCGCGTTGACGACGGGATAGAGCGGGTCCGGCAGCTCGGGCGAGCCGAGCGAGCCCCAGTCGCTCCAGCCGGTGCCGTCCCACCACTTCATGACCAGGTCGCCGGCCGCCCCGCGCACGAACAGCGCCATGCGCTCGCGCCCGCAGCGGCAGGCGGCGAGCGCCGCCGGCAAGGGGACGGGGTGATCGGTTCCTCCGAGCCGCGCCCGGCCGAGACCGAGCGGCGCGAATCCGCTCCACGTTCCCTGCCGGAGTGTCGCGTGCAGCAACTGTCCGTCGTAGGCCGTCGCGAACAGATCCACGCGGCCTCCCGCGGCCGCGCAGAGCGCCGGCGGGCCGGCGACGCCGAGCGGAATCGCGACGTCACCCGCGATCGCCGCCGGCGCGCCGAGGCACTCGAAGTCGCCGGTCCGATCCGCGCCGACCCGCCCGTGGAGCAACTCACCGTCGGGGCTGCGCCCGAAGAGCAGGACGGTGCCCCCGTCTCCGGCGCAGCCCGAGAGTTGCCAGTCGAGGGGAATCGCCGAAGACGACCCGCCGGCGGCGCGCGGTACGCCGAGCGAGACGAGGGCACTCCACTCGCCGCTCTCCTGGCGCCGGCATACGAGATCGCCGTCGGCCGAGCGCGCGAAGAGCGCGAGCCGTCCTGGGCCGGTCGCCACCGCCAGCGGGCAGTAGAGGCCCGGTCCCAGCGAGCTCCAGTAGTTGCCCTGTCGCCGCGATTCCGGGGCCGCGGCCGACGCGGGGAGCGAGCCATCCATCACGACAGCGCCTGTGGGTCGCGCGGAGCGAAGGGGGCCTTCGCCGAAGGCCCCCTTCGCGCACACGGTCGCGCGCTATCGCAGCACGCCGCTGGCCGCGGCGGCGCTGATGAAGCGGTCCGCGTCCTCCTGGAGCAGGAACCCCTCCTTCATGAGGTCCTTCGCGGCCTTCTCCACGGCCCGCACGTAGCGGTCGTGGTCGCGATACCGCTCCTCCAGCGACTTGCGCGAATCGCCGCTCGCCTGGCGATCCGCCTTGGTCTGAGCGAACGGAGTGAACGAGCCGCTCAGGCCGCAGAGGTTGGGCGCGCGGAAGCCCGGCGCCCGCACGTTCCAGCCCGTGTTCGTCCCGAGCGGCACGCGAATTTCCATGGGGCGAATGCCCGCGATGTCGAGACCGTCGTCGTCGGGCTTCGGGACGAGGATGGGATAGCTCGGCCCGAGCGCGGGCGGCAGCAGGGTGAGGCGGCCGCCTTCGGAGTCGAACAGCGGACCGTAGTTCAGCAGCTCCAGCTCGTTGACCACGGTCGGGAAATTGACGCCCGGGATCTGGGGAAATGCGCGACGCGCCTCGTCGAGCGGGACGAGCGTCCCGTCCTTGACGCTGGGGTACCGGCTCTTCGGAGGCTTCATGCCGCTGTCGACCCACGCATCCAGCGCCATCAGCAGGGCGCGCACCGTGGGGCCGTGGTAGTTCGGGTTCGTCGGGCTCTGGCAGATCCCGGCAGGGCCCGGGAAGACGTCCGGCGGATTGTTGCCGCCGTGCTGGAAGCTCGAGAGGAAGTAGAGCCGGACGTTGTCCGGCAGCGCGACCGGGTCCCCGACGCCATCGACCACGTTGAGTCCGGCCTTCATCTCCCAGAACTCGTTGCCGGTGTCGCTCTGGAAGACCAGCGGGTCGGAGCCCGGGCGCTTGTTCAATCCGTCGTGAATCCCCGAGATCGGGTCGGTCGTGACGGCATGGGTGAACGGCGGGTAGCTGGTCGAGAGGAAGTCGTGCCGATCGTCCTGGCGCGAGTAGGTGTTCGGGTCCGCGAACTCCACGTTGGCGAAGAGGCGGTGCGTCCCCGGCTTGTGGATCCACAGGCCGTCGAAGACCTTCTGGTGGGACTCGCCCTCGTTGAAGCCCAGGTAGAGGAACTCGCGCTGGTACATGCCCGTCGACGACGAGCCGAACGAGTACGCGCGCCGGATGCCCACCGCGGTCGCGGTCCTGGCGAGCGGGTTCGGGTTGCCCACATCGTCGTGGGTCTGGTAGCGCAGGAACGAGCCGATGTCGCGCGTCACCGCGAAGGCGAGCCCCATCACGATCGGGTTCTTGGCCGGGTAGATCAGCTCGTAGAGCTTGTCCGCCCGGAAGCCGTCGAAGAGGCAGATGCTGCTCGTGCCGGGCACGAGCGACGCCTGACCGGTCGGGCAGGTGCCGAACGCCCACCGGCTCGGCGGGATGGGCACCTTCATGCCCTGGACGCTGTCGCGCACCGTCAGCGTCGAGTGGCGCGTGTCGGTGTCGGCGGTCTCGTAGGAGCGAAAGGACGGATCGCCCTCGAGGGTCAACGTGAACGTCCCGGCCTGCGGGATCGTCCGGTCGGAGTACTCGATGCGCACCGCCGCCACGATCGGGTGCCCATCGGGCTGGGTCGCCACGGGAAAGCTCGGAAACAGCCGGTTGTTGCCCGGCGCGACGTCCCCCTGCCAGCCCGCGTCGACGACGGTGTAGCCGAGCCGCATCAGGAAGCCGTCGCCGGCGTCGGCGGCGGTGATGGGATTGTTGATGCCCGGACCGCTCGGCACGTAGTTGAAGTAGCCGAGTGTTTGCTTGTTGCCGCGGTTGTTGATCCCGTAGAACAGCTTGCCGTTGCCCCGCGCCATGTCGGTCGGCTTGAGGATGAAGAAGGGCGCGCTGAACTCCACCATGCCGCGCGCGTTGCGGGGCGCCTTGTCGATGTTCACGATGACCGCGTTCAGGGGATCAGCGGGATCGACCTCCATGTAGGCCGTCCCATCGAGGCGCTGGTACGTGCCGACGTTGCCGAAGCTCGTGCCGTCGGCAAATGTGCGGGTCTGCTCCACGACGAACCGCACGACGCGTGCGTGGCTGGCGCCTGGCGCCGCCAGGAGCGAGCCGCCGACCAGGATGGCCGCCAGAATCAGCCGTCGCGATCTCTTGTGTCGTCGCATCTTCCCCTCCTCGCTCTCTCGGACCGCATCCGCTCCATGACCCCCTTGTCACGAGCACTGCCAGTCGCCGTCTCCCACCTCCCTTCGCAGAAGCGCACCGGCTGGGCCGGCTCGCGAGTATCACCGCACGGTGGCGCTCGATCGCATCACGCACACGACCGCCGCCACTCGACGCGGAGAAGTGACAGCGATGATAGGAAGGGCACGGAGACCCTGTCAAGCGAGGAGTCGCGGCATCAGCAACTAGCGTAGACCGAACTCGCTGATACGGTAAACTTTTCGATCGAGCGTCTGCGCTGATCGGTAAGTTCTACCGGATCAGTCCCGGAGGGCCAGCGCGGGCGCGGTCAGGGTCGGGCGGCTCACGCAGGCCCATGGTCGGGGCCCGCCAGCTCGCGCCGGCGGCGTGATCATGGCCCGTCGCCTCTTGCGCAGGCGTAGTGAGACCTGTCGCCTCGCGCGCAGGCGGCGTGATCAGGGTCCGTTGGCTCGCGCCGGCGACCTGATCGGGCCGCATCGCCTCGCGCGCAAGCGCGCGATCAGGGCTCTGCCAGATCGCGTGGACAGCGCGGTGTCAGCGCCCCGCCGGCTCGAGCGCGCCGCGCATCACGCCGAGCGCCACCGCGAGCCCGACGGGCAGACCGTCCTCGTTCATCACAAACTCGGGCGCGTGGTGCGGCGCGGGTCGGCCGTCCGACGGCTGGATCCCCACGCGGAAGTAGCAGCCCGGCCGGGCCAGCAGGAACACGCTCATGTCGTCGCTCGCCATGACCGGCCGCCCGTCGTAGACGCCCTCGTCGCCCACGACGCCGGCCGCGCACCGCCGCACGAACGCGCTCTGCGCCGCGTGATTGACCACCGCGGGCGTCGCGCCACCCTCGAACCGCACCTGGGCCTCGGCGCGGTACGCGCGCGCGATGTCGCTGGCGTACGCGGCGAGGCGCGACCGCAGGTGCTCGCGCACGCCCTCGTCGAAGGTGCGGATGGTGCCGCGCATCGTCGCCGTCTCCGGGATGATGTTGCCTTTTGTCCCGGACAGGATCTGGCCAACGGTGACCACGGCGGTCTCCTGCGCCGCGACCTCGTGGGAGACCAGGTGCTTGAGCCCGAGCACGATGTTGGCGGCCGCGGTCATCGGGTCGACGGACAGGTGCGGCATGGCGCCGTGGCCGCCCCGACCGATCACGTCGATGGCCCACGTGTCGCACGACGACATGGCCGGCCCCGGGCGCACCTGCACGTGGCCGACGCGCGTGAGCGTGGTGAGGTGCAACCCGTAGACCTCGTCCACGCGCGGCTCGTCGAGCACGCCGGCCGCCAGCATGAGCTCGGCGCCGCCGATCACCTCCTCCGCCGGCTGGAACACGAACACGGCGGTCCCGCGCATGTCGGCGCGACGCGCCGCCAGGATTTCGGCGAGGGTGATGCCGATGGCCGTATGGCCGTCGTGCCCGCAGGCGTGCATGACCCCCGGCGTCGCCGAAGCGAATGGCGCCTCCAGCCGCTCGGTGAGCGGCAGCGCGTCGATGTCGGCGCGCCACGCGATCGTGCGGCCGGGGCGGTCGCCGTGCAGGACGCCGACGACACCGGTCCCCGCGATGCCGGTGCGGACCTCGAGCCTGGCGGCCGTCAGGCGCTCCGCGACGATCTCCGCCGTCCGCCGCTCCTGAAACGACAGCTCGGGGTGGCGATGGAAATCCCGTCGCAGCGCGACGAGTCCGTCGCGCCGGGAATCGACTTCGTGAGCCCACTCGGTCGCCGCCATGGCCATGTCCTCCTCCTGGTCTTCCGATCTCGCCGACCCGGAGAGTCTAGCGCACACGGCCGCTCGGCAGCCGACGCCGGCCGGGCCGTCGTGCGCGGGCCGAATCCGCGACCTTGCGTTCGCAACGCGTTCTGACCCATGCTGACCCGGTTCAGCGCCCGCCCGCGGCCGACCCGGCTTCGCGAGGTCGAGGTCCGGCGTCCGGTGCAGCGGCGCACGGCTCGCGGCCGGCTGGCGGCCGCTACTCCTTCGCCGTTTGCCGCTTTCATTCACGACACCCGCCGGTCCAGACCCGGCGCACGGAGGAACGACCATGACCACGCCACGGGCCCCGCTCGCCGAGAGAGTCGCGATCATCACGGGCGCCGCCACCGGGATCGGCCGGGCCAGCGCCCTGCTGTTCGCGCGCGCCGGCGCGCGCGTGGTGCTGGCCGACGTTCGCCGCGCCGAGCTCGACCGCACGGTCGCCGAGGTGCGCGAGGCCGGCGGAACGGCCACGGCGGTCGAGGTCGATCTGGCCGAGGCCCGCGACTGCGCCGCCCTGGTGCAGGCGGCGGTCGACGCCCATGGCCGCCTCGACGTGCTGTTCAACAACGCCGGTGTCGGCACGATGGTCGTCGGCGGAACGGTGGAGACGATCTCCCTCGATCACTGGATCCTCGCGCAGGACGTCAACGTGCGGTCCATGTACCTCGTGAGCCGGGCCGCCGTGCCGCACCTGCGCACCGCCGGCGGCGGCGCCATCGTCAACACCGCGTCGGTCGCGGCCTTCCGCGGCCGCCCCGAGCGCCCGAGCCACGCCTATGCCGCCTCGAAGGGCGCGGTGCTCTCCCTGACCCGGGCGATGGCCGTCTCGTTCGGCCGCGATCGGATTCGCGTGAACGCGATCTGCCCGGGGCTGATCCGGACGCGCCTCACCGCGGACATCGCCGAGGGCGCGGAGCGAGCCGCCGCCACGGGCCACGGGATCCCGATCGGCCGCGTCGGCGAGCCGGAGGACATCGCGCGCTGCGCGCTGTTCCTCGCCTCGGACGACGCCTCGTTCATCACGGGAGCGCACATCGTCGTCGACGGCGGCGCGATGGCGCTGGCGTCGTAGCGGCGCCAGGCGCGCGAGGCGGTGGAGACGCTCTGGTCGTGCTACGGGGCCAACGGCCTCTACACGCGCGACCCGCTGCAGCGCCACGTGCGCGACGCGCTGGCCATCGGCCAGCACTTCTCGTTCAGCTTCGACATCGCGGGGGCGGCCTACGGTCTGGTGGCGCCGGGCGGCGCCTACGCGAGCCCGACGATGTGACGGCCACGCGGCGTTCGAGGCTTGCGGCGTTGGCGCCCGATGTGTCACACTGAGTCACATGAAGACGATCTCCATCCGGGAGCTGCACGAGCGCACCGGCGCCTGGGTGCGCAAGGCCGTCCTGTTGGGCTCGATCACCGTGACCGACCGCGGACGGCCCGTGGTCCGCATCGAGGCCGTCCCGGACGCCGCGTCCATCAACCCGTTTCGGGCGCGCCGACTTCGCCCGGGCTATGCCCGGCTCAGGGGAAGATTGACCAGGGGGACGGATAGCACGGCCATCATCTCCGAGGACCGCGATCGCGCGCCGCACCGGTGAGCTATTTCGACTCGGCCTACATCGCCAAGTTCTACCTCGATGAGCCCGAGAGCGACGCTGTGCGCCGGCTGGCGGAATCCCTGGGCGTGGTGCGTTGCGCCGCGATCGGCCGGGTCGAGGTGGCAGCCGCATTCCACAGAAAGCTCCGCGAAGGGGCGCTCGATCTCAGTGAGTTCCGCGAGGTGTCCGCCCAATTCGACGAAGACTGCGTCCAGGGCTTGTGGACCTGGCTGCCGATCACCGACGCCGTCTCCGCCACGGCAGCCGCGGCGTTCGCCCGGCTGCCTCGGTCGGTGTTCCTGCGGGGAGCCGACGCCCTTCACCTGACCTGCGCTCGGGAACACGGGCTTCCCGAGGTCTATACCAACGATCGCCACATGCAAGCCGCCGCTCGACACTTCCGGTTGAGGCCATTGACCGTTGGGCGGGTGTAGCGGGCGAATGCCGGTCGGAGTGGCGCCGATGGAGGTCCACCACGTGGCAGAGGGAGTGTCCCCATGAACAACTTGCGGGAGCGCGTCGCCGTGGTCACGGGGGCGGCCAGTGGCATCGGGTTCGCCCTGTCCGAGCGGTTCACCGCCGAGGGAATGAAGGTCGTCATGGCGGACGTCGAGGCCCCTGCTCTGGCCGCGGCGGCCGGCCGGCTCCGGCATACGGCGTCGGCCGTGCTCGCCTGCGAGGTGGACGTGTCCCGCCCCGACGACGTGGAGCGCCTCGCGCGCGAGACGTACGCGGCGTTCGGCGCGGCGCACGTGCTCTGCAACAACGCGGGCGTGGCGGTGATCGGCGCGGTCCACGAGCACACGCTCGCGGACTGGCAGTGGGTCATCGACGTGAACCTCTGGGGCGTGATCCACGGGGTGACGACGTTCCTGCCGCTGCTCGAGCGGAACCCGGACGGCGGGCACATCGTGAACACGGCCTCGATGGCCGGGCTCGC
>Ga0126379_10002682_pt1 | contig 11381 bp, 13 predicted proteins | sample PanSoiMetPlot_24_FD_92640 | JGI IMG/M metagenome (GOLD analysis project Ga0126379, IMG submission 92640) | Tropical forest soil microbial communities from Panama - MetaG Plot_24 | ecosystem: Environmental > Terrestrial > Soil > Tropical forest > Bulk soil | place: Panama | collected 2016-02-17
AGGCATGTTGATAGCCTTTGTCTGCACAATCACTTTTCTACCGGCTGCTATAACGCTGTTGCGACCGCCCGGCGAAAGCGCGGAGGTTGGCTTCCGATGGGCTCGACCGTTAGATGAGGTTGTCCGTCGCCACCGCCGCCCGATGCTGGTTCTGTTCGGCGCCTTGGCGGCGCTGGGGATCAGCCTGCTGCCGAGGATCGGCTTCGATGCGGACCCGCTGCACACCAAAAACCCGCACACCGAGGCGATGCAGACGCTCTACGATCTCGGGGATTCGCCGCTCACGAACCCGTTCACGATCGACATTTTGACGCGCAACGCCACCGAAGCCGCGGCTCTGGCGGAAAAACTCGGGAAATTGCCGCTGGTCTCGGGAGTGGTATCAATCAACAGCTTTGTGCCGGACGACCAGCAGACAAAGCTGGCGCTGGTCGCGGATGCCGCGACCCTGATCGGCCCAAGCCTGCTCTCGCGGGATCCGCCCCCGCCGCCGACTGCGGGTGAAATCCGTGCGGCCGCGAAGAATGCGGAACAGAACATCACTCCTGCGTTGTCAAAACTGCCCGACAATCACGTCTTGACGGAGATTTCCGGCGATTTGGCCAAGCTCGCGGTTGCGCCCGACGCGGTGGTGACCGCGGCTGAGGGGGCGTTGATCCGCTTTTTGCCGGCGCAGCTCGATCTGCTGCGCACCTCGCTCGAGGTCGAGCCCGTCACGTTACAGAAGATCCCGGCGGATCTGGCGCGCGATTGGATGCTGCCGGATGGACGTGCACGGGTGCAGGTGTTGCCAAAAGCCGAGGCAAGGAACAGCAAGGGGCTTGCCGATTTCGTCGCCGAAGTGAGCACCGTCGCGCCCGATGCGGGCGGCTCCGCGGTCACGATAGAGGCCACCAGCGCCACGATCGTGGGCGCCTTCCGCTCCGCGGCAATCGCCGCTGTCATATCGATTGCGGTCATTCTCTACATCGCGTTGCGCCGCGTCCTCGACATGTCGCTGGTGCTGGCGCCGCTGTTGCTGTCTTCGCTAATGACCGTTGTCGTCATTGTGCTCATAGGATTGATGCTGAATTATGCGAACATCATCGCGCTGCCGCTGCTGCTCGGTGTCGGCGTCTCTTTCAACATCTACTTTGTAATGAATTGGCGGGCCGGGCAGACCTCGATGCTGGGATCAGCCACAGCCCGAGCCATACTTTTCTCGGCATTGACGACGGGCACTGCTTTCGGCTCGCTTGCACTCTCTCGCCATCCCGGGACGGCCAGCATGGGGACGTTGTTGCTGATCAGCCTCGGCTGCACTCTGGTGGGGAGCCTCGTCTTCATACCGGCGCTCCTAGCGGCCGTCCCGAGACCCGGGCAAAAGCGGGTAATGTGCCACTCACTTCGGGAAAGCGACCCCCGGTAGCGGCGGCCGTCGGGTAAGGTTCACTCGACGGGCTTGGCGGATCGCCGGGAATTTAGCAGCGGCGAGGATTTCGCCGATCGGACCAATTTCCTGCGAGGTTCGGGCCGAATGCCGAAATGTGCCATGTATCTGGCGTAGCGCTCCCGCTCGAGCGCCGCGTCAAGACCGTACTCCTCGAGGCGAGACCCGTGCGCGCGATAGCCGCCGTTGGGCTTTGCTTCCACCAGCCGGCCTATTCGAGCTGCCGTATAGGGCGTTAGGGTCTCTCCAAAATGTTGGTAAAGTGCCGCCACCGTGCCGACCGGATCGCTCACCAAATCGAGGTAGTGGACATGGAAGATCGGCTCCTCGAAGTGCTGCTCCTGCGCCGCGGAGATCATCAGCTCGGTCGCGGCGAGCCAGCGCTCGCTGTCCTGACGGCCAATCTCGGCCTTATCGATGCTGCGGGTAAAGGGCCGTCTGAGCGTCTCGGTCAATCGGGCGACCGACAGCAGCACCGCCAGCGGATCCCGATGAACGAACACCAGCCGCGCATCGGGATATACCGAGCGGATCGCGGCAAGGGCGAAAACGTGGTCGGGACATTTGAGCACCCAGCGTCGATTGCCGCCGGCCTGGTGCTGAAGATGCTGCAGAAACCGTTTATGAAACCGATAAGCCTCGACATGGCCGGTATCGTCGAGCCATCGCCGATAGCTCGGGATTCGATAGGTCGAGTCGAACCGCAGACTGGCGAATACGTGTGCGGTTATCTCTGAGCATTCCTGCGGAGAATTCGCATCGATCGGGTGCATGCGGCGAAAATCCGGCGCGAGCAGGCCAAATAGCCGCAGTTGGCGGGCTACCCTCAATCGCCGGAAATCCGGACCGAGCCCCTCCGATGGATAGGGATGGATCAGCTGCCAGACTCGCGGCACGAGATTGGCGGGATCCTCGGTCAAGAGACTGTGCAGAAAGGTCGTTCCAGAGCGCGGCAACCCCGAGATAAAGATCGGCCGAGCAACTGGCTGATCCAAAATTTCGGGCGCTTTCCGCTCCTCCTCGCGGAGCCTCAGCAGGTTCGACAGGAACCGCGCGACGTCCCAGCGGGTCGCGATCCGACCGGAGAAGCTCAAATCTGCTTCCTCGAAACAGGCGCGCAGAAAATTTTGCAGCGGGCCGATGAAGGAGGTATCGCCAAACTCTGAGAAACCCGTGCGGCGCCGTGCGGATGCCATCAGCTCATCGGCGCTCAGCGGCGCGCGCGAAGGCGCAACCGTTTCGGCCAACGCGTTTGCGACCTGGAAGACGGATCTTTGCGGCATCGGCAGCCTTTCGGTCCGAGCAAGCCTGAACTGTCTCTGGAGGCCCGAGATGCCCAGGTCGCAGCTTAACCTACGGTCCTTTCGTCACAATTGCGATGCGACCGAACCTCGCGGGATCAGTCGCATTGCGACGAACGCCTGCAATTCTTCGCCGTGCTCACCCGCATCATCCCCAGGTGAACCGCAGAGGCGCACCGTCGGTGCTATGGAAATACAATTTCGACGCGCCGGTTTTGCGGTTCGCGCACGCCCTGGGCGGTTGGGACCCGCGGGTCGTTCTCGCCACGGCCGCTGACCGCCATGTCGCTGCGCGCAACGCCGGATTTCGCCAACGCATTGGCGACATTGTTGCCGCGCCTCAAGGAGAGCCGTTGGTTGTAACCCGACGAACCGGACAGATCTGTGTACCCGTTGACCTGGATGCGGACCGAGCCACCCGCCTTGTACACATTCGCCGCCTGCCGCACGATGTCCATACCGGTGGGCGTGATGTCGGCGCGGTCCCAATCGAAGAATATGAGGAAAACCTGTGCCAGTCCCGGCGGCGGCGCAGCGGGTGCGGCGACCGGGATCGGAGGCGGGGCTGGCGGAGGGACAAAACGGTAAATCAGGCTCGCGACGAAATTGTTTGTGTTATAGCCGGAGCGGTATCGCAGGTTCGTGTTGGCGATCCTAAGTGTCGGCTGCGTCGTTGCGAGATAACGGTAGTCGAGATCGAGCGTCAGTTCCGGGCTGATATTGTAGCGGATGCCCGCGATCCCCTGATAGCCGAACTCCCAAATGCTATCGTTGATGAACTGCCCGATCAGCGGCAGCTTTACCCCGTCGGAAATCTCCACGGCGCCGATCCCAAAGCCAAAATGCGGCGTAATCGGATAACCCAACGTGAAGTCATACAGCACATTCGTCATAACCGCATTGGTATGCCGATTGCCGCTGATCCCGCTTATGGGAAAACCAAAAAAAGAGAAGTTGTTGGGAACATTGTTGTGGCGATAACTATATTCCTCCTCGAAACGCCACGGCCCCCACTCATAACCAACGCGTACACCGGCATTAAACCCACGGTTAAATTTGAGGTTGGTCGAAAATAATCCGGGCACGGTGATGGGCTGGTCCGGCAACCCGGTCCAGCCCCCTTCAGCGCCGATATAGATTTGTGCCCGTGCCTGAGGGGCGAACAATGGTGCCATGGAGAACAGGCACAATCCTATAGTCAAGCAGAGCCGCGTTGACGTGGACATTCTTCTTCTCCTAGACGGAAGCTGACGCCTGCACCGGACAGAAGCTGTACCGACCCGCAGGTAGTCTCGATCGGGTGCCGGAAGTGTTGACCCGGTTGTGGCTAACCGTTACGGATCACGAACGCCATTGCATCGACCCCCCGAGAAGGTGTCCCCATATCTATTCCCCCGAAACCTTAGGATTCTATGGCATAAACCTTAATTCTATTTAACAGCGATGCCGGCTAGGCGCAAGAACGCCTTCATCCTGCGCCGAAACCGCAGACTGATTGTCATGGACGGCCCCGCGAGCGCTGGTTATCGTGCCCAACAAACGATCCTCGCTGCGTGGCTGGTAGTCATCCAGCCATGAAGCGTTCATTGGCTTTAATAGGGGAGATGCTGTGAAGCTTCGATATCTGCTTATATTCGGCAGCTTGTGTGCGGGTAGTGTCATCGGCAGCTGGCCTGCTCCAATCACCGTGCTGCACGCCGCCGCGCCGCAGAAAAAGCCGGCTATCAGTGAAGAAGCCAGTGCAGCGCTGTTACGCATGGGCCAGACTTTGCGCGCGGAGCAATTCTCGTTTCAGGTACGGACGATAAGGGTATACACGACGGCGAACGGTCAGCCGCTGCACATCTTTCATACGATGAAAGTGATTGCGCATCGGCCGAATCGATTACTCGTTGATGTGACCGGAGATGACGGTTCGAGCAAGCTAGTGTTTGACGGCAGAACGGTCACGGTTTATTCGGCCGAACAAAAAAGATATGCGAGCATTCCGATCCCGGAGGGAACGATCGAGGCGATGATGAAGGAGGCGATGGGCCGCCTTGGCGTCGACTTTCCGCTCGCCGATTTCCTGACTGAAGCTCCAAATAAAGCATTCCTCACCGGTGTGACTTCGGGAAGCGTGATCGATACTGTGACCATCGACGGATCCCCGTATCTCCATCTCTTCTTCTCCCAGCCGCCTGGCATCGAGCTTGAGTTGTGGCTGGAAAAGAACGAGCAGTCGCTGCCTCGGCGGCTGATCGTGACCTATCGCAATTTGCCCGGCCAGCCGAACTTTATTGCCGAGTTCTCGGATTGGAACTTCAACATTCACCCCTCCGATGCGGAGTTCACGTTTCAGCCACCGCCGGATGCGGTACAAATACAGCTGAAGGCTGAGGCGCCGGCTGCGCCGCCTGCCAAAGGCAAGGGCCGCAAGCCATGAAGCCGCTGGCCGGCAGCTGCCTTGGTCTCGCGCTGTCGGCATGGGCGGCATCGGACGCATTCGGCTGGGGATCGATTCACGGTCCTTATGGCGGCGCTGCCTATCGCGGTCCGATGGGACGCACGGCGGTCGTCGGTCCCCGTGGTGGCGCAGCCTATAGCGGTCCATACGTGGGAGCCGCGCGCGGGCCTTATGGCGGGGCTGCCGTTCGGGGCCCTTACGGTGCCTATTATCATGGTCCGACCACGGTCTATCGCGGCGGCGCCTATTACGGTGGCACAACCGTCGTAACCCCGGGAGTTGGTGTCGCCGCCGGCGTAGCGGCCGGCGCCGCAGCCGGGGCCGCGGCTGCCTCTTCAGCCTATGCGGCTCCGACCTATAACTATTATCCGCCGCCCTATTACTATCCACCACCGACAAGCCAACCTGCCGGCCAACAACCACCTCAAGCCCAACAGCCAAGTCAGGCCGCACCGACCCAGGCCCAACAACCCAGTCAAGCGCAATTAGCTGCGATCCGGCAGGCCTGCCGGTCCGACTACATGGCCCATTGTTCCAATGTGCCGACCGGCGGCCCGGCAGCGCTGAATTGCCTGCAGCAGAACGCCCAGACCGCCTCGGCGCCATGCCAGCAGGCATTGAGTGTGATCGGCGGTGGCACCCGGTAATCCGACGTAACCCGAAGTTCGATCCGTCAGGATACGGTGTTGCGCAACTGATGCACCCGAGCGCGGTGCTGTTTCACGCCCTCGTATTGCCGCTCCACCATCGAACGCACATCGGCCGGCAAGTCTTTCTTCAGAGCGTCTTCATATGCGCTTTTCGCGACGTCCTCGCCGCGCTCGCATTCCGTCAGAACGGCGTCTTCGCTCATGCTCGTAATTGTGGATTTGAGGTTGATCCAGCTGCAATGCGAGAACCCGAGACCGAGCCGCGCCTCTCCGGATCCCCGCCGAGGCGGCGTACTTTGGCTTGCAGCTCGCTGACAGCCTGCGCGCAGCGGCTCGCAGCGTGCTCGAACATCTGTTTCAACTGTATGCTCTTCACGCCGTCTGCGCAGGTGCGAAAGCCTTCCTCGCCATCCCTGCTCGTTTCGATCAGGTCGTTCAGCGTCGCGATGACTTCATTCTTGTCCATAGCCGATTTTCCTCCGACAAAGCGCTTTGCCGGATAACATGGGCCTCAGGAGGTTAGATCCGGGCGGCGATAAGGAAGCAAAATGACTGATCTGCTCGAGACAAAGGAAGACGGGATCGCCTGGTTGACCCTCAATCGCCCGGACCGGCTCAACGCGTTCTCGCCGGCGATGCTGCTCGGCTTGGGCGAAGCATTGCAGCGCCTGGGCGGCGACGCCTCGGTCGGCGCAATCGTCGTTACCGGCGCCGGACGCGGGTTCTGCGCCGGCGGCGACGTGAAGACGATGGCGAGCCGCGCCAGCCAGAGCTTTGAGGAGAGGGTGGAGGGGTTGCGGCGAATGCATCAGCTGCCGTTGCTCTTGCGGACCATCCCCAAAATCGTCATCGCGATGGTGAATGGTCCGGCAGTCGGCGCCGGGCTGGGGCTCGCGATGGCCTGCGATCTGCGCATTGCGGGCCGTTCCGCGCGGTTCGGCACCGGCTTTGCCGGGGTAGGCTATTCCGGCGACTTCGGCGGCTCCTGGACTTTGACCCGCCTCGTCGGCACGGCAAAGGCGCGCGAACTTTACTTTCTCGGCGACATCATCGACAGCACGACCGCCGCCTCGCTTGGATTGGTCAATCGCGTGGTCGAGGACGAGGCGCTCCAGGACGAAACACGGGCGCTCGCTCGGCGCATCGCCGCAGGGCCGCGCGTCGCCTACGGCTATATGAGCGCAACCTGTTCGCCGCCGAAACCGAGCCCCTTGCCGCTGTGCTCGAAATGGAGGCGGTGCATCAGGCGCGCACGGCAATGACCGAGGATCATCGGGAGGCGAGCAAGGCGTTTGTCGAAAAACGTCGTCCGGTCTTCAAAGGCAAGTGAGTATATGGGCAAACTCGACGGCAAGGTGGCGATCGTCACCGGCGCGGCGCGCGGGCTCGGCCGCGCCTATGCGAGACGGCTGGCCGGGCTGGGGGCAAAGGTCGCGGTCGCCGATCTCAATCTGAGGTCTTATGAAGAGTTCGAGGCGGAAGCCAAAGACATGACTGCCGAGAGCACGGTCGCCGAAATCGCCGCTGCGGGCGGCGCGGCTTTGGGCATCGAGCTCGATGTCTGCGATCACCAGGCGGTTGAGAGCATGGTTCAGCGAGTCGTCGCGGAATGGGGCCGCGTCGATGTGCTCGTCGCCAATGCCGGAGGAGGCCGCGGCCGTCCGGTCGACACCAAAGCGAGCATGCTGGAGCCGGCGCTCCTCAACCTCGTGACCGGCATGAATTTGTTCGGCACCGTTTACAGCTGCAATGCCGTTGCGTCATTCATGAAACAGCAGCGTTCGGGCAAGATCATTACGGTCAGCTCGGTGGCCGGCCTATCGCCCTCTCCCGACGGCGGCTACGCCCATTACGGGGCTGCCAAGGCTGCGATCGCGCACTATACGCGCTATCTGGCTCAAGAGCTGGGTCCTTACGGGATCACCGCAAACTGCATTGCCCCCGGCGTCATCGCCACTGGCAGGATCATGCAGACCGTTATCCCCGGCAGCATCAACAGCAATCGGGACAGGTCGGAGCAGGTCGCTTTGCGCCGGCTCGGGACGGTGGAAGATTGCGCCAAGGTCGTCGAGTTCCTCGCTACGGACCTCTCCGACTACGTGACCGGCGCGGTAATCCCAATCGATGGCTGGCTGCTACGATCCTGAACCCTCGCCGCGCCCGGTAATTTCTTGTTTTAACCACCTATCGGGCCGTGCGATCATCCCCGGGTCGCAATCATAAACCGGAGGTCGCGATGGCGAAATATATGCTGGTCAGCTTCAAGACCTGCCCGTGGGTCCAGCGTTCGGCGATCGTATTGCGCGAGAAAAAGACCGAATTCGAGCTCCGCCACATCGAACCCGATAATCGCCCGGACTGGTTCCTTGCGATTTCGCCGCACAAGAAAGTGCCGGTGCTGCGCATCGACGACAGAACCTCGTTGTTTGAATCGAACGCGATCAATGAGTACCTGGATGAAACGGTCGCACCGCGGCTCCATCCCGAGGACCCGGTCGAGCGCGCGACCAACCGCGCCTGGACCGATTATGTCCCGACTTTCGCCAGCGCTGTGACCGCGACCGCTTACGCCGATACCGAAGCGGACTACAACAAAGCTGCAGAGCAAATCCCCGTGCCGTTCGAGCGGCTGGAGAAGGCGCTGGAAAAGCAGGGCAGCGGCCGGTTTTTCAACGGCGCCAGATATTCGCTCGTGGATGCGGCCTACGCGCCGTTCCTGCAGCGTTATGTCTTTCTCGATCGGGTAAAGAAGCTCGGCCATATCGAGAAATTTCCGCGCCTCAAAGCGTGGTGTGAGGCGCTGCTCGATCGTCCCTCGACGCACTCTTTCCCGCCCGACGAGTTCGAGGCGATGTACCGCGAAGGCCTGAGGCGCCGCAAGAAATGGGTTTCGCAGTTCATCGAGCCGATACGGGCCGCTGCAGAATAGCTGGCCGCTCGTAATAGGGGGCGGCGCGAGGGATCGCGCTGCGCTCTCCCGTCATTCGTGATACGAGCGTGGCCCGAGGGGTCACGCGGGCCCAGGTAGGCGCTGCTTCTGCAGAGCGATGCCAGGGTTGAAACGTGACGAATGCCGCCTGGTTGGAGAACCCCTAATGGCTCAGCCATCCTCCGCGGCTCGCAAGAGCCGCGAAAAATTTCGACCACCGCGCAGGATAACGATTACGCTTCATGTCAACGGCGTCGAGCGCAGGTTGACGGTCGCGTCGTGGACCACGCTGCTTGACGCGTTACGCCACTATCTAGATCTCACTGGAACAAAAAAGGGCTGCGACCACGGCCAATGCGGCGCCTGCACCGTCCTGGTCGACGGCCGAAGGATAATTTCGTGCCTCACATTGGCCGTCATGAAGGATGGCGCGCAGGTAACGACGATTGAAGGCCTGGCACAAGGAGACACGCTGCATCCATTGCAGCAGGCCTTCATTGAGCATGACGCCTTCCAGTGCGGCTACTGCATTCCCGGCCAAATTTGCTCCGGCGTCGGTCTGATCGCCGAGGGTAGGGCGCGCACGCCAACGACATCCGCGAGCTGATGAGCGGCAACATCTGCCGGTGCGGGGCGTATCCCAATATCGTCGCGGCCATCGAAGAGGTGATGCTCGGAAAAGCCGCGGAGAAGCTCGGGGAAACCGCGCGATGAACAATTTCGAATATGCACTTGCGCTCGATGTCGCGGATGCGCTGCGCCTGATCGCAGCGGACCCCGCCGCAAAATTCATCGCGGGCGGCACCAATCTCATCGACCTGATGAAGGAGAATGTCGCACGCCCGTCGCAATTGATCGACATCACGCATCTGCCGCTCGATAAAATCGAAGAGACCTCGGACGGCGGATTGCGGATCGGCGCACTGGTCCCCAATAGCGATCTTGCCTTTCGCTCGCAAGTCGAGACGCGCTATCCACTGCTCGCGAGTGCGATCCTCGCGGGTGCCTCGCCGCAACTGCGCAATATGGCTTCGACAGGGGGCAATCTCCTGCAGCGCACGCGTTGCTTCTATTTCTACGATACAACTACGCCCTGCAATAAGCGCGAGCCGGGCAGCGGCTGTTCCGCGATTGCCGGAATCAATCGGATGCATGCGATCCTGGGAATGAGCGAACATTGCATTGCCACGCATCCTTCGGATATGTGCGTCGCGCTCGCCGCCCTTGAGGCGCGCGTGCTCGCAACCGGCGCGGGCGGCGAGCGAAGCATTGCATTCAGCGACTTCCATCGTCTGCGCCACATATCGACAGCAATTTGCGGGCGGACGAGATCGTCACAGCGATCGAACTGCCGCGCAAAGGCTTTGCCAATAACTACACCTATCTCAAGATCCGTGATCGTCTGTCGTACGCCTTTGCTCTTGTCTCTGTTGCGGTCGGTCTGGAAATCGAGGAAGCGACAATAAAAGAAGCGCGCCTCGCGCTTGGCGGGGTCGCGCACAAGCCGTGGCGCGACCGTCAGGCCGAAGCGCAGCTCAGCGGCGCGCCGGCTACGCGAGAGAGTTTCCTAAGCGCCGCCGAGCGATGCTGAGGGACGCGCACGGCTCCGGCTACAACGACTTCAAAATCGAGTTGGCGCGGCGCAGCATCGTTCGAGCACTGGCGCAGGCGGCGCGCGGGACGCCGCAGTCGCAAGCGGACAAGCGGGTCAGATAAGCGGGAGAGTGCGATGACAGCCACCAACCATCTCGGCAAGCCGACATCCCGCATCGACGGCCACGCAAAGGTTACGGGCGCGGCGAAATACGCCGCCGAATACAATGTACCCGGCCTCGCGCACGGTTTCGTCGTCTCTTCGGCAATTGCCAAAGGTCGGATCAAACGCATCCACACCGATGATGCGCTTGCGGTCGAGGGCGTGCTCGATGTGTTTACCCACGAGCATCGGCCCGCGCTCGCGCCGTCGGACGAGGAATATAAGGACGAGGTGGCGCCGCCAGGCTCGCCCTTTCGTCCGCTTTATGCCGACCAAATTCACTTCAGTGGTCAGCCGGTGGCACTGGTCGTAGCGGAGGAGTTCGAGATTGCGCGATTTGCCGCTTCGCTGGTCCGCGCCGAGTATGAGCCGCAGGCGCATGTTACTGATTTCGACGCCCAGTACGAGCGCGCGATAGGTTCGACGCAGCCCCATCTCCCGATCCGCGGCAATCCCGCTGAGGCATTCGACCAAGCGGTCGTGCGTGTCCAGGCCGAATATCGAATGCCGGTCGAGCACCAATCCGATGGAGACGTTCGCGACGACGGCGGTTTGGGAAGATGACGGCAGGATCACCGTCTTCGACAAGACGCAGGGACCGCAGAGATTCGAGGATTTCCAGCGCGATTTCGTAAACTGGTCAAGCCTGCTCTACCGCTGCGCGAGCAGCGAGCTCCGCCAGGGGATCGTCAAGCTCGACCAGAACACGCCTTGCGACATGCGTGCGCCGGGCGGAGCAGAAGGGGTGTACGCGATCGAATGCGCGATGGACGAGCTCGCCTACGCGGCAAATGTCGATCCGCTCGAGCTGCGGCTGATCAACTATTCCGATAGGGATCGGATCGAGGACCGACCCTATAGCAGCAAGCA
>Ga0126379_10002683_pt1 | contig 11381 bp, 12 predicted proteins | sample PanSoiMetPlot_24_FD_92640 | JGI IMG/M metagenome (GOLD analysis project Ga0126379, IMG submission 92640) | Tropical forest soil microbial communities from Panama - MetaG Plot_24 | ecosystem: Environmental > Terrestrial > Soil > Tropical forest > Bulk soil | place: Panama | collected 2016-02-17
AGAAAGTCGTGGCGCCCACCAAGTAGTGGAAGACATTCGGCTGGTAGGCAAGCTTTCCGCTCAAATCGAGAGCCGGTGTGCGCGTTGCCTGGAGCCGGTTGCAAATGCAGTGGCGGAAGAGTTTGACCTGATCTACCGCCCGCAGGGCGTTGACACTCGCAGCGAAGAAGCTTCGATCAGCCGCGCGGAAACCGAGATTGGTTACTATCAAGGCGAAGGGCTCCTTCTCGAGGACGCCTTGAAAGAGCAAATCTTGCTGGCGCTGCCGGCGAAACAGATTTGTAGTGAACGTTGCAAGGGTCTCTGCCCGCACTGTGGGCGTAACTTGAATACCGAAACTTGTGACTGCGCCGGGGCCGTGTCTGACCCGCGCTGGACGGCGCTTGAAGACATCCGCAAGAAGCTGGAAAGATAGATCGACGTACAGTTTGTTGCTGCTGGTGGGTCAGTTCTTGTAACTGAGCCACTACCGAAAGATAAGCAAAATTCAAAAAAACAGAGATAAAATGGTGCGCCGTGTGGGGGAACCCTCGGCCCCAGGAAGGTTGAGACCCAAAAATGCCAAACCCAAAACGGCGGCACTCTAAAGCGCGCACTTCGCGCCGCCGCGCCCATGACTACTTGACCAGCTCGTCTCTGGCCGAGTGCCCGAATTGCCATGAACACAAACTGCCGCACCGCGCGTGTCCGAAATGCGGCTACTACAAAGGCCGGGAAGTGATGGAAGTAAAGGAAACCAAGTAAGCGCATACTCCAGTGGAAACCATCATCGCTCTCGATGCCATGGGGTCGGACAGGGCGCCCAAACCTGAGATCGAAGGGGCGTTGCTGGCGGTTCGTCATTATCCCGGAGTCCGGGTGTTGCTGGTGGGACCGGAAGAACGGCTCAAACAAGAGCTGGCGGCCCATCCCACAGCCGGCAGCGCTGCCCTGGAAGTTGTCAACGCGACCCAGGTCATCGGCATGGATGAAAAGCCGGTGCAGGCAGTGCGCAGCAAGCGCGATTCCAGCATGCACGTGGGCTTGCGCCTGGTGCGCGAGAAAAAAGTTGTAGGCTTCGTCACGGCCGGGAACACGGGAGCGGCCATGGCCACCGGCAAGATGGTGCTGGGCGCGTTGCCCGGCGTCGATCGTCCCGCGCTGGCCAACGTCTTTCCGACTTCCACTCGCAAGCCCGCCATTTTGATTGACGTGGGCGCCAACGTCGATTCCAAACCCCACAACCTGGCCCAGTTCGCGGTGATGGGCGAGATTTACTATCGCGCCATCTTCAACAAGCCCAAGCCCACCGTGGGCCTGCTCTCCATTGGAGAAGAAGAAACCAAAGGCAACGAGCTCACCCGCGACACGTTTTCGCTCATGAAGGCGCTGCCGGTCAACTTCATCGGCAACGTGGAAGGCCGCGACCTCTACAACGGCCGCGTGGATGTGATCGTGTGCGACGGTTTTGTCGGCAACGTGGCGCTCAAAATCTCCGAAGGCCTGGTGGAAGCTGTGCGATTTCTGCTGAAGGAGTCGTTGACCTCAACCATCACGGCGCAAGTCGGCGCGCTGCTGTCGCGCAAAGCCTTTACCGACTTCGGGCGCAAGCTTGATTACTCCGAGTATGGCGGCGCCCCGTTGCTGGGCGTGAAAGGTGTGGTCATCGTGGGCCACGGGCGCTCGAACGCCAACGCCATCAAGAACGCCATCCGCGTGGCCAAGCAGTACTACGAATCCGGCGTCAACGCCCGCATCGAACAAGACCTCGGTAAGGCCCGCCGCGGATCCGAGCCGGCAGCCGATTGACCTCCAATGAACGCTTCCACGATCGCTTTCCTCTTCCCTGGTCAAGGATCACAAGCCGCAGGCATGGGCAAGGAATTAGCCGAGCTTTATCCCTTGGCGCGGCATACATTTCAGGAAGCTGACGACGCCCTTGGCTTCGCCCTCTCCCGGCTTTGCTTCGAAGGCCCCGACGACCAGCTCAAGATGACAGAGAACACGCAGCCGGCCATCCTGACCGTGAGCACTGCGGTGGCCCGCGTGCTGAAAGAAAAAGGCGTGACGCCGCGGTTCGTCGCCGGGCACAGCCTCGGCGAATACTCCGCGCACGTGGCTGCCGGTACGCTGAAGTTTTCGGACGCGGTGCGCACCGTGCGTAATCGCGGAAAGTACATGCAAGAGGCTGTGCCTGCAGGCCAGGGCGCCATGGCCGCCATCCTGGCCATGTCCCTCGATCAGCTACGGCAAGTCTGTGCCGACGCGGGGCAAGGCGAAGTGGTGTCGCCTGCCAACATCAATTCGCCTGACCAGATCGTAATCTCCGGCAGCGCCAAGGCTGTGGAGCGTGCCGCGGAGCTTGCCAAACAGCGCGGCGCTAAGCGCGCCGTCATACTTCCGGTAAGCGCCCCCTTCCACTGCGCGCTGATGCAGCCCGCGCAGGACCGCTTGGCCAAAGATTTGCTGGCTCTCCAATTTTCTGACCCCGCGATCCCGGTGGTCGCCAACGTTGACGCCGAGCCTAAGACGTCCGCCTTCGACGCCCGCAACGCCTTGATCCAGCAGGTAACCGGCGCGGTGCGTTGGTCAACCTGTGTCGCGAAGCTAATCACACTAGGCGCCAAGGTCTTCATCGAGGCCGGCCCCGGCAAAGTCCTTACCGGCCTGATGCGCCAGATCGACCGTGCCCAGACGGCAGCCAACGTGGAAGACGAAGCGTCGTTGCAGAAGACGTTGGGCGTGTTAGCGGCTGCGCCAGACTAAGTATGTGTGGCACCGGCACTCTTGCCGGTGCTTGCTTCTTTCTTGAAGGACGCAGCGCACGGGCAAGAGTGCCCGTGCCACACAATCATGCTCTCTTCGAATGCCGTTCACACAGCCTGATCATTTCTTCTCTTTCTGCTCCCTTGATTCCCGTGGCCAAACCGGGCTCACCAGTTCCATGCGCCAGACCGGGCCGCCCAGTGCGAGGGGGCCCTCCATCTTGATGAATGCAGGGGCTTCGCCCTGGAGAATCCACACGTGGGTGTCTGGCGGCTCCTTCCCCAGTAGGGACGCGAAAGCGCCGGTGAGCCCACCAAGTTCGGCTTTCACCGCGTAATGCATGGCTTTGTGGGTACCGCTGCCGGTGGAAAACGTCTCCTCGCCTTGGGGAGTAATTCCTAGCCTGACCAGCTTTGGTTTCGGCGTCGCAACCACCATCGACAATTTGATCTCCGGCGTGTCAGGGCGGACATTCTTCAACAAGACCGGGACAATGCCATTGGCTACGTTGGGCTGCAGCTGCAAGCGCTCGGTTTCGGTTTTCTCCTTGCCACCTTCGGTGTAAGTGACAGTAGATTCCCCAGTGGAACCGTTGACCTGCAAATCCAGCGGATGCTCGAAGGCCGGCCCCTTCTCAATCAGGTGATCGCTGAGCAGTCGAAAGGAGCCGCGTTGTGAAAAGATCGCGGTATCGTCATAGGTAGAGCCGTCTTTGAAATGAAAAATCAACCGGCTGGTCACGCGATCGCCGCGGATGTTCTGGATCAGGTCGCCATCGGCGAGATTCGCGCCTTCGAGAGTGCGTAGTTCCAGAAAACCATGGACCAGGCCTTCCGGGTGCTGGACCGCTACTTGCCCTTCTTCTGGCCGGCTGCTGTGGAAGATCGCCGCGCACACGATCACCACAAATACACATAAGGAGATCTGCTTTCCAGAGCTCATGATGTTACTGATGCTCCCGGCGGGCTCTCCGTGGCCCTGTTGGAGGCACGTTACGGCAGTCGTTACATTGCCGATTCCCCCTTCGCGTCATAGCAAAGGCAACAAGAAAAGAACCGCGCCAACGACACAACGCCCGGCACACTGTTGCGGAAATAATCGATAGATGCACATTGCCCCGTTTGGTGAACGAGCATATGATGGCGCGGCATAGTTCACCATCGGCGTTGCGCCGCGGAGCGAATTTCGCTGCGAACTTGCCGGGTTGGAGGGGCTTCCATGATTCGTGCGCTGCTTCCGTTACTGCTGGTGTTGTTCCAGGCGGGTGCGCAAACTGCGCTGAAGCCTGCAATCGAAAACGAGCGTGTGGTGGTCTGGGACGTTCCTGATTCCGCTGCGGCTCAGCCTCTCGATGCCGTTGTGATCTCGGCTTCAGGCAATGCGGCGTTTCTCCCCAAAGGCACCCCGCCCAAGATCTCCGGACGATCGATCGTGATCGATCTGAAAAATCACAATGTGCCTCCCATCGAAAACACGAGCGGCTATCCCCTGGCATTTCCTCGTCCGGGCGTCAAGAAGATTCTGGAGAACGATCGGGTCATCGTCTGGGACTACTCATGGGCTCCCGGTGTCCCCACCCCGATGCACTTCCACGACAAAGACGTCGTGGTGCTTTTCCTGGAAGACGGCGACCTTAAATCGACTGCTCCCGATGGACAATCTGCGGTGAATTCTTATACGCCGGTAACAGTCCGATTCAATACCCGCAATCGTACGCACTCCGAGACTCTGGTTAGGGGAAAACAGCGGGCAATTATCACAGAGCTGAAATAGGTTCCAGGCGCGATGAGAATGCCAGGAGAAGACAGTGTACGAAGTGATTCTAAAACGGTTTGAAAAACCCGATGAAACCAGGACATTCGAGAAAGGCAAGTTCGAACTGGTGCGGCTTGGCAGCATGACGATCGGGCGCGCGACCTATGAGCCAGGCTGGAAATGGTCGGTTCATGTCGGCAATGGGGCCAAGAGCTGCATGGTGGAGCACGTCGGCCTTGTGATTTCAGGTCGCGCAACTGCCGCGATGGACGACGGCCGTGTAATCGAAATAAACGCAGGCGACGTGTTCTACATCGCCCCGGGTCACGATAGCTGGGTGGTCGGGAATGAGCCTTATGTGTCGTTGCATTTCATGGGCGCTAACGAGTACGCGCAGAAGAAAGCATGAACCGCCGCGCTCATGAGAGAAAGCCAAAGACCCTTACCGCGGATTTGCGCGGATGAACGCCGATTTCATCTGGTCAAAGAGCCAATAGCTACGAGCCAAAGGCTGAATGCTAACGGCTAAGTGCCAATTGCTGCTTCATCGTGGCGCATGGCACAACGCTTGATAGGGCGAGAATGTGATGGCCTTGCTCTTCTTCTCCACCCACAATGACGTCGGTTCTGAGCGTTTGTTGACGATCACCGTCACGATCACGCCGCTCGCGGAGCCGGAGCTACGGGTCTTGAACTCGGTGGAGCAATCAATGGAGTGCGAGGTGATGGGGCCGTAGTCGCCGGAGGGTCCCCAGTCCAGCTTGAATTGCGGGAAGGTATATTCGTCCTTGTACTTCTCGGGATGCTGTTTCCAATCAGGGTCGGCTTTCCATATGCCGTACGCGGTTTCAAAATCCTGGCGCTGCAGGGCCTCAAAAAACTTGTTGACCACACGCTCTTCAGGCCAGTAGCGGAAGAACCACCAGAAAATTGCGCCGGCAATCAGAATAACTACCGCCAACCCGATCAGCCGCCAGCGCCGCTGTGCCGGACGGGGATCGTATTCTTTTGCGTCCATCAGGGCCATGAGAAAGTTTCCTCAGAGTGTACGTTTGAACAGCGCGGTGGAAAAGGCAAACATCACGAAAGCGAACACACCAAGATACAGCAGGTCAGACCAGATTGCAGCGAATCCCACCCCTTTGAGCAGGACCGCCTTGAACCCGTGCACAGCGTAGGTAAAAGGATCAATCCAGGCAATCCAACGCAGCCATTTGGGAAAGGCTAGCACTGGATAAATGGCTCCACTGGGAAAATACAGCAGCGTATTCAAGATGCCGAACATGGCGCGCGGGACGAGCGGATCGTTCACGCGGACCATCATCAGGAACATCATGGCGATGAACGCAAAGGACGTGCTCGCGATCAGCAGTATCAGCCAGAAAAGGTTCACCGGCTGAAACGCTGAGCCCACTCCGGCAATGAGCGAGCCGATTACCGTAAGCACAATACCCGCGCCCATGGCTTTAAGCGCGCCGGCCAGGTTCAGCCCCGCCACCAGCTCCATCTTGGTGATCGGCGTAACCAGATATCCTTCATGGACGCCGCGTGCTTTGTCGTCAATGTACACGATACCGCCACCGATCATCACGCTGACGAACATGGCCAGGGCGATCGAGCCAGGCAGAAGATATTTCATGTACTCGTTATAGGGATACAGCTCGACCACCTGCAGCACGATCTGCTGCACTACGCGCGGCTCCACGTCCGGCTGGTTGAGTGCATCCACCAGCTCGGTCATGGTGTTTTCGAACGTGGAGGTCATGAAGTTGTCAGTGTTGTCGAGCACCAGGCCGATCCGGGGACGCGCGCGCATGTATACGTCGCGCGAGAACTGTGGTGGAATGACCAGGCCGGCGTTGAGCTCGCCCTTGCGGACGTCGTTCACCATCAGCTTCTCGTCGGTGTAGACGATGGGCTTGAAGGTACGTGCGTTGCTCTCCACCGCGCGCAGTGATTCGAGGATGCGCACCGCTTGCGGGCCGTGGTCATGGTCCACAATGCCCAGCCTGGCATCGCGGATCTTGCCGCCGAAGGCGTTGCCGAGCACGATCAGCTGTACCAGGGGAAACACCATAGCCGCCATCATCAGCGCCGGCGAGCGGAAAAACTTGCGCAGATCGCGCTCTACGATGGCCATCATGCGTTCGCTGCGAAAGAATTTCAGCACGGCTCACTTCCCCCAGACCACCGGCGATTGATAAAGCGGCGCGTCGGCCAACTGGTCGCGCAGCTGGCGTCCGGTGTAGTGGACGAACACGTCGTCAAGTGTGGTGGTCTGCACGGTGAGCGATTTGATGGCAACCCCCGCGCGCACCGCCGTCTCCACCAGGTCGGTTGTGGTTCGGGAACCATCGTCGGTAAGGATGCGGTACATCTCGGCGCCCTCCGGCTGCACGGAGTTGACTCCCGCAAGCTTGGTGAGCGTCTGCTGCCAGTCTGCGGGCGGGTTGAGAAACTGCGTCTCAATTACGCTGGAGCCGGGTATGCTGGCCTTCAACGCGCGTGGCGTATCGAGGGCCACCAGCTTGCCGTGATCCACGATGGCAATGCGGTCGCAAAGGCGATCGGCTTCGTCCATGTAATGGGTCGTGATAAGCACCGTGAGGTTGCGCTTCTGCTTGATGTTGGTGATCATCTCCCACACCGCCACGCGCGAGACGGGATCGAGACCGGTAGTGGGTTCGTCGAGAAAAAAAATCCGGGGGCGATGCACCAGACCGCGCGCGATTTCCAGCCGGCGCCGCATTCCCCCGGAGAGGTTTCGCGCCGGAGCGTCGCGCCATTGCGTAAGATCAACCAGAGCCAGCAGCTCGTCGATCGACCGCTCACGCTCTGCCGCGGGAATTCCATATAGCTTGGAATAGATGCTGAGGTTCTCCCAAACCGTGAGATCGCCGTCGCTGGTCATGGCTTGCGGAATTACGCCGATCGAGCGCCGCGCTTTGTTTGGTTCCTTCTGCACGTCAAAGCCTTCGATAAAAGCCGAGCCGCTCGTGATCTCCAGGAGCGTGGTCATCATGCGGATTAACGTGGACTTGCCGGCGCCGTTCGGCCCCAACAGCCCGAAGACTTCGCCTTCTGCCACGTCGAAAGAGACACCATCGACAGCCGTGAAGTTTCCGTAACGCTTCACGATATTCACCACTTGGATGGCTTTCGTCACCGCGGCTGGGGCTTCGGACATCACGAGCCTCCGAGCTTGGATTTCGGCACCATGACTTCGGCCGTCATTCCCGGCACGAGCGTCTTCTTAGCGTTGTCCACCGCCAGCTTCAGCCCAACGGTCTTGATGTCGCGCTTGCGGCGGTTCACGTCACGCTGCGTAGCAAAGTCAGCTTCGGGAGCCTTGAAGATGACTTTTCCGGTGACAACGTCGCCGGAAGGCAGACGCACCTTGAGCTCATCACCGAGAGCGATCTTGACGGCGTCGGTCTCCGGGATCGACGCGCGGACCCACGTATCACTGAGATCGGTAACGATAACGATGGCTTGACCCGGATTTACGACTTCTCCTTCGCGCGCCGCGCGGACCGTAACCGTGCCGTTCACTGGCGCCGTGACCTTGGTGTATCCCAAGCGGGCTTCCGCGGCTTCGAGCTGCGCCTGCGCATTCACCGCCTGCGCCCGCGTAGCCGCGACCGTGCTTTCAGCGGCGGTGGCCTGGTGCGTGCGCGCCTGTGCCGTGGTCAGATCGGCCTGCGCGGCGTGCACCTGATCTTCTTCGGCGCGCACCAGCGCCTGCTGCGCTTTCCATAGCGCCGCAGCCTGATCGGCCTGCTGCTGAGAAACGATACCCTGTTGTGCAAGCGCAATCGAGCGCCGGGAGTCAGACTCGATGCGCTGCAAGTCCGCCTGCCCTTGCGCCAGCGTGGCTTGCGCGGCGCGCAGCCGGGCCTGCGCGTTCACGACGGCGCTGGACGTTTCGCCGGTAGTGCTGGCTTCGGTGGCGCGCGTTTGAGCTACCTGATTCCGCAGGCTGTTCAGAAGCGCGGCGGCTGCCTGCCGATCGGCCGTGAGTTCCTGCGAATCGAGCACGGCGATCGTCTGACCGGCTTTCACTTCGTCGCCTTCGTCCACGGCCAGCCGCTCGACGCGTCCCATGATCTTGGGGCTTACGACGACCTGGTTGGCGTCCACGGTGCCGATCAGCACCAGATCGGAGGTCCGGTCGGTGGAAAGGAAGTAGTAGACCGCCGCGATCACCAGCAGCAGACCCAGGAATCCGAAGAATTTGTTTCTCTGGCTCACTCGCCCTTCCCTTTTCCCGCGCGCGCAGGCACGAACAGCGCGGCGGAAACAAAATCGAGCACTGCCGCGCGGCGCGCCGCAATGCGTTCCGGCGAAACCGGATCCCCCGGATTCATGACCTGCTGCGCCGGGAGGCTGATGAAATAGAAAAGAATGGCGCCCAGGACGGAAGTCAGCGTCTGCGCGGGATCGACTTTACGAAACTCGCCGCGTTCGATGCCCTCGCGGATCAGGCTGACCAGCCTCAGATAGTTTGGCTTCGCGTAACGTTCCAAAATACGGCTCGCCACCGGCGACAGCGTGCGTCCCGCGCTCCGCATGAATTCCCGCTGCACCAGCCTGGGATAGAGGGGGGCGCTGGCAATGTAATCGAAGTGGGCCTGGACGTAGTTCAGCAATCGCTCGCGCGGCGGCGATTCCTCGTGCTCCAGCACCGCGGTTACCCGGTCCGCCAGGCCGGAGAAAACCTGCTCGAGAGCCGCCGCGTAAAGGCCCTCTTTGTCCTTGAAGTAGTAATAGAGTAGCGCTTTATTGACACGGGCACGGCGGGCGATCTCGTCGGTCCGGGCGCCGGCAACGCCTTCATGGGCAAACTCTTCCTGGGCTGCTTTGAGGATGGCAGCCCGCGTCTTCTCCGGCTCGCCGCGCGAGCCGGGACGCCGGATTTTAGGGGTAACACGCATTTAACTAACCAGTTAATTAGATTATCCAACATGGTCTTGGTTGCACGCAAATTAAAATCTCTTTGATGGGGATGGTGGGCCGCGAAAATTGCGGAGGAATCGCACAGCCTCAACGTAGAGACGTGGCACTGACACATCTCCAATGCCGACAGGGCATGACCTATCCGGCAGCGTCGGCGATGGCCCTGTTCTGATTCTCGTGCCAAACGGCTCCTCGTTTGAGAACAAGACGCGGCGGTGCCGCGTCTCTACGCGATGGTCTTCTGGGCTCCCGTTCACGATTTCGGGGTGTTTGTTAAAATCATCTGTTTGCCCACTCACCGTTGCTCCACCAGGAATTGAATGTCTGAAACCATGCTTGCCGTTGTGAAGCCGGCGCCCGCGCCGGGAGCAGACGTGCGTCAGATGCCCGTCCCGCAGATCGGGCCGGACGACGTGCTGGTGAAGGTGAAGGTGGCCTCAGTCTGCGGTACCGACCTGCACATCTACAACTGGGACCCGTGGGCGCAAAGCCGCGTCAGGCCGCCGTTGATTCCAGGGCATGAGTTCTGCGGCTACGTCGTCGCCATAGGGAAGAATGTCACAAGCGTGAAAGAAGGCGATTTCGTCTCCGCGGAGATGCATGTAGCTTGCGGCAAGTGTTACCAGTGCCGCACCGGCGAAGCCCACATCTGCCAGCACGTAAAGATCATTGGCGTGGATTCCAACGGCGCTTTTGCCGAGTTCGTGAAGATTCCCGAGTCCAACATCTGGAAGATCGATCCCAACATTCCTCCCGACTACGCCAGCGTTCTCGATCCGCTGGGCAACGCGGTGCATACCACGCTGGCCGGCGAGATAGCCGCCAAGACTGTGGCCGTGATCGGTTGCGGACCCATCGGGCTGTTTTGCATCGCGGTAGCCCGGGCTTGTGGCGCCAGCGAAGTGTATGCGCTTGAAATCAACGAGCATCGCCGCAAGCTTGCCGCACAGATGAAGGCCGACCACGTACTGAATCCCGCCAAAGACAACGTCTATGAGCAAGTGATGGCGGCCACAGGAGGCATCGGCGTGGATGTGATCCTGGAGATGTCCGGCCATCCTGACGCCATCCGCCTGGGCTTCAAGATCCTGCGGCTCGGCGGCCGCGCTTCCCTGCTGGGAATTCCTTCCAAGCCCATGGAACTGAATCTGGCCGACGACATTATTTTTAAAGGCGCGATAGTCCAGGGCATCAACGGCCGCGAGATGTACAAGACCTGGTACCAGATGAACGCGCTGCTCAAGGCCGGCAAACTCGATATCGCGCCGGTCATTACTGACCGTATGGCCATGGCGGATTTCTCCAAAGGCATGGACCGGCTGAAGAGCGGCGAGGCGAGTAAGATTCTCTTATACCCGAACGGAGTACAAAAAGGTTAGCCGCAGATTGACGCAGACAAACGCAGATCGGGGTTTGGCCGCGAATTCGCGCGAATCCATACGAATCAAAGCAAAGTATGTGGGCTTTCTCTTGCTTTTACTGGATTCGTGTCCTTTCGCGTTGATTCGCGGCTCTTCTTCTCCTTGATCAGCGTTCATCCGCGTTAATCTGCGGCAAAAAGGAACTGAACGATGCCAGTGACTACGAATCGCCCCCAACTCTCGTACCTGACCGACCAGATGAACGACCTGAGGCAGAAAGGCACGCACTTCTCCCTGCGTGTGCTCGAAGGCGAGCAGACGCCCGAGTGTAGGGTTGACGGCCAGCACGTCATCAACCTGGCCTCAAACAATTACCTGGGGTTGACCACCCACCCCAAGCTGAGGGAAGAGGCGACCGCGGCCACCAAGAAATACGGTGTGGGAGCAGGCGCGGTGCGCACCGTGAGCGGCACCATGACCATCCACATGGAGCTGGAAGAAAAGATTGCGCGCTTCAAGCACACTGAAGCCGCCGTGGTCTTTCAGTCCGGTTTCACCGCCAAC
>Ga0126379_10002684_pt1 | contig 11379 bp, 12 predicted proteins | sample PanSoiMetPlot_24_FD_92640 | JGI IMG/M metagenome (GOLD analysis project Ga0126379, IMG submission 92640) | Tropical forest soil microbial communities from Panama - MetaG Plot_24 | ecosystem: Environmental > Terrestrial > Soil > Tropical forest > Bulk soil | place: Panama | collected 2016-02-17
CGGGTCTGGTGTCCGCGTCGGCACAAAAACCAGGCTGCCCTTCTTGATCTGCAAAGAAAAGCCGAAGTCGGGCAAAGCACTATTTTAGCCGCGATTCGGCAATCGTAGTTTTGCTCTACCGCAAAGGCGACGATGCAATCGCCGACTACTGGAGACAAAGTGCGTCGAAACGGTTGGTTGAGTCTCTTATCGAGAACTGTGGCTGCGATTCTTTTTTTTGAGCTATTGTCAGGCCTCGCCATCACCTTCGGTCCATTTCATCCTGTTATCGAATGGAGCATCTTGCTGCATACGATTGTTGGTGTCCTCGCTCTTGCGCCACTCGTTTGGTATTTGATCTTCCATTGGAGGGATTATCGGAATCAGGCGCTTTCGGATGTGCTACTGCTCGGCTATGTCGGTCTTGGTGCGCTGACCGTCTGCCTTCTCTCCGGATTGCTCGTAATGGGGCAAGCTCTTCTGGCCACGAAGACCGCGCCTTGATTGCGCTACACGCACTTGACCTCAACGTTGTTGGCATTGGCAACCACGGGTCCCCACATTCTTATCGCCTGGTGGCGACGGCGCAGAGTGGAAGCCTCTGAGGGTGCAGCAGGATGGTTAACCACCGGAATCCTCGCAATTTTTGCCGGAATCGCGATCCTTGCCGGATTGACATTCGCATATTCGGGAACGAAATATCACAATCAGTTCCCACGCGACTACAACTATGCTTTCAGCAAGGACCGGCATTTGCGCCGAGTTTGGCCCACACATCAACCAATGGCGCATTCGATCCGCGGTCGCTTGCCGGATCCGCGACCTGCGGCGCAAGCGGAGGTCACACCGAGATCTACAAAGAGTGGAAAACAAGCGCCCATCGTTATGCCGCGATGGATCCCATTTTTCAGGGAATCCAGAGTGTCATGGCAAAGCAGAACGGACCAGAGTCGACGAGATATTGTGGCGGCTGCCACGATCCGATCTCGCTATTTTCAGGATCGAAGAACATCTTTGTCGAAAACCTGACCGGATCACTCGGATACGATGAAGGAATTTCCTGCCTGGCCTGTCATTCCATTCAGAAGACTGATATTCAAGGAAACGCGAATTATACGATGTGGCAGGCGAAAGAATACCTCTGGCAATGGAGCAAGGATCACTGGGCAGGCGCGATGGCGCGGAACTTCTTAATCCGGGCGTGGCCCGCGCAGCACAATCACCTGAGCAAGCGGATGTACAAGAAGCCGGAGTACTGCGCCGCCTGCCACAAGCAGTTCATCGATCAGGAAGTTAACCGCGTCGGCTGGGTACAGTTGCAAAACCAATACGACAACTGGGCGGCCAGCCACTGGAACCACAAAGGCGATGCGCGGACGACAGTCGAATGCCGCGAGTGCCACATGCCGCTGGTAGACTCCAGGGATCCAGCGGCGGGCGATTCCATGGATTACAACCGCACTCCTGACGACCACAAACACCGCAGTCACCGCTTCTTGGCCGCGAATAGCTTTGTCCCGGCATTCCTGCACCTGGAAGGAGCCGACAAGCAGGTTTACCTGACGACCGCATGGCTCGAGGGCCATGTCGAGATTCCTGAGATTCGCAACAAGTGGGCCGAAGGGCCGGTCGTGAAGATCCGCGTTGAAGCCCCACCCACAGCTACACCGGGCAAAGGCGATTCCCGTAAGAGTGGTGACGACTTCAAACAAAGTGGGCCATGACTACCCCACTGGACCACTGGACATGATCCAGAGGTGGGTCGAATTGCGCGTGCAGGCTGCGAGCGGGCACGCGGTTTTTACGTCCGGGCACCGCGATGAGAGAAACTTCCTGCCTCCGGGCACCTTTCTGTTCAAAGCTGAGCCGGTGGATCAATACGGAAATCTGATCGACCGGCACAATCTCTGGGAATGGTCGGCGTCCGCTATCGCCGTTCGCTGTTTCCCGGGTATTCGGACACCGTCGAATACAAGGTGATGTGCCCGTCAGGCGGGCCTAGTCTGCCAGTTGCAGAAATCAAGCCAAACACTGATTTTCTCGTACCTGCGGGCGCGGGGGTCGGGAAAATGCATATTGATGCCATTCTGCACTACCGGAAGATTGATCAGTTCTTGCTCAACTACGTCATGGGGGAGAAGTCGGGACTCACCGCGCCCGTTGTAGACATTGCGAGCGCGACGGCGGAGGTTTGCGTAGCCAAACCGAGAGATCTCGCGAAATGTCAGTAGGAGTCTTCGTTCCCGAAAGGATCAAAGGCTCACGCCGGTTGCGTCGCGTTGCGTGGACGCTTTCCGGGCTGATTGTGCTGTTGCTCATCGGCTCGATCGTCGCCTGGCGGATTCATAAGGAAAATGAGCCAGAGGAATACACACCGGGAGAGGGCTCGAGGGATATCACCAGCGTCCTTGAGCGCAATGCACCGGCTAGCACACCCGCGAAATCTGGATCATTAAACACAGCGAGATCTGAATCGTTAACTAAGGAAGTTCCGCCTCGCCAACTACGGTCCCGCACGATTGATCCTTTGGTCAAGACAGGAACCACGCTGCCGACAGGTGCTCCTGAGCCACTGTTTACGGACGTGACAAAGGCAGCCGGCCTCGGCTCTTTCCATCAGTTTGACGGTCCCCGGTCTTCCCAGTTACCGGAAGACATGGGTTCGGGTGTCGCCTGGGGCGACTTTGACAACGACGGTTTGGACGATCTGTTCGTGGTGAGTGGGGGCGGCTCTCTGGATTTGCCAGATTCGCAGCTGGCACCTTCGATGCTCTACCGCAACCTCGGCGACGGGCGCTTCGAAAGGTGCAGGATTTCGACCTAGCCATTCTTGGGATGGCCGCCGCTTTCGGAGACTACAACAACCATGGTTGGCTTGATCTGGTCGTCACTGGCTACGACACTATCATTTTGTTTCGCAACGACCACGGTCACCTGGTTCGCGATAAGAACTTTCCCCTCACTCAAGGGATTCTGGACCGGTGCCTCCTGGGTTGACTACAACCGCGATGGCTACCTTGATCTTTACGTTTGCGGTTATGTGAAGTACAAACCCTACGAGCAGAATGCAGCCACAAATTCGACGCAATTTGGACCCGAAGTACCCTTCACATTAAATCCCGCCGCATTTGAGGCAGAACGAAACCTGCTCTTCCGCAACAACCGCAACGGCACGTTCACCGCGGTTGCAAAAAAGCTTGGCGTAGATAATCCCGATGGGCGTAGCCTGAGCGCTCTCTGGCATGATTTCGATGGTGACGGCAGGCTTGATCTCTATGTAGCCAATGATATTTCGGAGAACAAGCTGTACCTAAACCGTAACGATAGATTTGTTGATGCTGGCCGAAACGCTTGGGTCGAGGAATACCGGGGTTCGATGGGGCTTGCCGCCGGCGATTTCGACCGTGATGGCGACGATGATCTGTTCATTTCGCACTGGATCGCGCAAGGATACGCACTCTACCAATCTCTGCTCTCCGAGCAGAAGGGAATGCCCAACGCATCGGAGCTCCACTTCACCGACGTCGCCGCCAATATGGGCATCGGGCAGCCTTCGTTGCAGAAGATCGGCTGGGGCACAAGCTTCGTCGACATTGATTCCGATGGTTGGCCCGACCTGATCGTTGCCAATGGCAGCACGTTCGAGCAAAAGGAGACTTCGCCGCGGCAACCTGGTGGCGATGCCGTCATTTCTGTTCTGGAATGCGCGGGGGAATTTCTTCTACGAACTGGCGCCCTGGAATCGCTCGCTCTCTCAGCCTCATGTCAGCCGCGGGTTGGCAGTCGCCGACTATAACAATGACGGTGCGATGGATGTGGCGATCATCGATCATAGCGAGGGCGTCCGCCTGCTGCGCAATGACATTCCTCAAGGAAACTGGGCTGAATTTCGCCTGCACAACCGCGTTCCGCCGAGCGGTGCGCCGCTGGGTTTTGGTGATGGGGTAACCGTAACCGCCTGGGTGGGAGGTGTTCCACTACGTGGCACCGTGGGCAGCTCCTCGTATCTCTCGCAGGACAGTCACCGGATCCATATTGGACTAGGCACCGCTACAAAAATTGATCGCCTGGAGGTTCGCTGGCTCCGAGGACAAAGCGAAACCTGGACAAGTCTCGGCGAAAACCAAATCTGGGATATCACACAAGGCGAAAGAGAAACCAAGCCTTTCGTTTCGCGTGCTGCGAATACGGTCAGGGTCAACGCTCCGGTTCAGCTGGACAAAACGAGCCTCATTCGCTTTTGGGACAAGCAGCATATCGTGAAGCGCTGGCCCTCAATCCGGAGCACGAGGATTCCCACTACTACCTGGCCAATTGCCTCGTAGCCCTGGGAGATATTCCCGCTGGTATCGCCGAACTCGACGAACTTGCTCGCATTAATCCCCAGAATCATCGCGCCTTCCAAAGAAAAGGAGAGTTGCTGGCTGCATCTGCCTCGTCTCGGAGGCAACTGGACCAGGCGCGCCAAACTTTGAGTACAGCGATCCACCTGAATTCGGAGGAGACAGGGACTCTGGTGCTGCGGGGCGAAGTGTCACTGGCCATGAACGACTTCAGCGCAGCAGAGCAGGATTTCGCGCATGCTTGTCAGATGAATCCGCGCGCCGCCAATGCTTGGTTTCTTCGCGGTTTCATAGCCTGGAAACGAGGGGACTATCGACAGGCATTAGAGAGGCTGAACGCGGCGCGCCAGGCCCGCGGTCCGGATTGGAAGCCCTCGGGCTCGATGCGGGAAGGCGATGTACTGCGTCGCATGTACAGCGAATCGGGATTCCTTAACGTATTTGAGCGGCAGTGGGACGGCGCTCCAGATCCAGGTCGCGCGTACTCTGCTCTGGATGCATACCTTCATCGCCTGCGGTAACGCGAACCTGGGGTTGCCAAACGCAGCAGGGCTCTTCGGCGAATGGGTCTCCGGTCAGCGCATAAGCTCGGGCCCGTGATCCTCCGCAGACCTCACGGAATTCACAGATCCCACACTTGCCCTTCAGGTTTGAACTGTCCCGCAGCGCCTCGAATAGCGGCGAATCCCGATAGAGTTCGGTCAATGTTTGCTTGCGCACGTTGCCCGCAGAGACCGGAAGGAAGCCGCTGGGGAATACTTCTCCGAGATGCGAAATGAACACGAAGCCCTTTCCATCGTTGATGCCGCGCGGAGCACGCCCAATCCCATCGGGTGTGCCAGCGCCGAGCAATGCCGGCAGAGATTGGGCATTGCCCTTGCGTTTTTCTTCCGTCCGGCGCTGAAGAAGATATCGGCGGTAATGCTGCGCTTCCGTGCTCTTGATATCGAAGGAGATGCGTCGCGAGGTTTCGTAGAGCTTCTCAAATACCTGCTCGAATTCCTTGGCTGAAATCAGATCGATTGCCGAGCCGCGTCCGGTCGGGACGAGGAAGAACACACTCCAGAGTACGATGTCGAGTTGTTCGAGCAACTCGATCATGGAGTCGAGGTATTGGAGATTGTGGCGCGTGATGGTGGTATTGATCTGCAGCGGCAAGCCAACCTCGCGTGCCCATCGAACGGCAGCAAGCGTCCACTCATAAGATCCCGGCACGCGGCGGAAGGCATCGTGAGCCCCAGCGCCCGGCCCATCGAGGCTGACCGCGAGCCGCACGAGGCCGCACTCTTTTAGCTTGTGGATCGCCTCCCGCGTGAGCAGAGGCGTCGCGCTGGGGGTAAGAGAAATCCGCACTCCATTAGTCGAAGCATGTTTAACCAACTCAAAAATGTCAGGCCGCTTCAATGGATCCCCGCCGGTTACGACGAAAACCGGCGCCCCAAGTGCCTTTACTTGATCGATAAGATGTTTTGCCTCTTCCGTATTCAGCTCCATCGCGCTCCGCAGAGGCTGCGCACAGGCCCGACAATGCACGCAGGCAAGATCGCAAGCCTGGGTGCTTTCCCAGATCACGATGAATGGTCGCTCAGCGAAATCCACTCGAGGTTCCATATCAAGCTCCTTGATTCACCCTGACAGATCAGATATCGCATGCCTATGACTGATGTCACACCGCTCCATTTACAAACTTTCATAGCTGTGACTTATGTCATTGGCTTCGGGACGTCATGCTCGCAACATGGGCAAGAGGTGAGAACCATGAAGGCGAGTGAAATCACGAAAGACACCAGCGTGGGGGACATCGTAAGGCTCTGCCCGGCTGCTCGGCGCATCTTCGACGAGCATGGGCTGAAGGGATGCGGAGGCGAAAATGGTCCCAGCGAGCCACTGGCGTTCTTTGCTGTTGTCCACCAGGCGAACGCAGAGGAACTGCTGCGCGAGATCAATGCCGAGGTGGCAAATCCAAACCCGGGACCTTACGTTTATAAGACGAGCCTCGAAGATTACGTCTACCGGCGCTTTTTCAAAGCCGGAGTCGCCACGGTCTTGACGGTGGGCTGTCTGTGGGGTGCGATCAATCTGCGCCAGATCGCAATGGGTAAGAGTTTCCTCCAGCTTCATCTACTGCCGTCGATCCATGCGCATGCCCACGCCATGATCTTTGGCTGGGTGGGAATGTTCGTCATGGGTTTTGCCTACCAATCGTTCCCACGCTTCAAGAACACCAGGCTGTGGCGGCCCGATCTCGCGAATCTAAGCTTCTACCTGCTTGCAGCCGGAATCGTGGCAGGGATGGTTGCGGATATGTTGTCGCCGTCGTCGATTGCTCTCGGGTTGGGCGGAATTTCCGGAGTATGCGAGCTCGCGGCGGTGGTGCTTTTCATGATGGTGTTGTACCGCACGGGGCGCCAATCGATTGGGCCGCACAATCCGTACGAGAAATTCATCGCCACCTCATTGGTGTGGTTCCTTTTAGGCACGGCCCTCGAAGCGGTGTTCTTCTTCGCCAGGGCTACGGCCCACTCGCAAGAATCGCAGATCCTGCGGATGGCCCTGATTGACGGTCCGCTGCGCGACGTCCAATTGCTCGGCTTCGCCGCTCTGATCATTGCAGGCGTGAGCCAACGTTTTGTGCCGCACTTCTATGGCCTCGCAAAACCTGCGCAGGATCGCCAGGGGCTGATCTTCAGACTGATGAATGGCAGCCTGATCATGAACATCAGTAGCTACGTTCTGCTCCTCACCACACGTAACCTATATTTCGCCATTGGTCTTGAAATCGCTTATTTGTTGATGCCCATATGGGCAGCCTTGCTCGCCATTCAGGTCGGTGTTTTCAGGCATCCGTCTCAGCCCGACCGGACTTTCAAATTCTTCCGTGCCGCCTATGTCTGGCTGCTGCTCTCTTGCGGCATGATGCCTTTTTTCCCGCTCTATGGAGTTCTCACGCACCAGGTGTTCGCGCACTCGTACATGGGATCTCAGCGGCACGCCTTTACCGTTGGTTTTATCAGCATGATGATACTTGGAGTATCGTCCAGGGTGGTGCCGATACTGGCAGGCATCGACGGGAAAAGCATGAACTCACTATGGGCTCCGTTTATTCTGTTCAACCTAGGCTGCTCGGGACGAGTGTTGTTGCAGGTGCTCACTGACTTCGTGCCTAACCTTGCTTACCCACTGATCGGATACACGGGGCTTATCGAGCTCACGGCCCTCGTGTGGTGGGGCGTTGAACTTTGGCACACGATGAATCTGGCTCGGAAGGGCCGGACGGCATCGATGATCATGCCTTTCCCAGCACGGGTGCGTTAGTGTCAGCCGGCTCGGGATAGCCTTCAGTTTCAGCATGATTTCGTAAAATAAGCTGTATGCCACAAGCCAAGGTCGATCATGCCCAGACGCTCGCGAGGGTCGCAGTCTTTTCCGGTCTAGCGGAGAATGAACTTGCCTTTCTCATTCAACGCGCCGTCCCGCGCCATTACGCTGCAGGTGAAATCGTGTTCAGCGAAGGCGAACCATGCTCGGGTTTATACGTCGTAGAGGCCGGACACATTCGCATCTTCAAGAGTTCGTCCGGTGGCCGGGAGCATGTCCTGAGCGTCGATGGTCCCGGCAGTTCCGTAGCCGAACTGCCGGTCTTTGACGGTGGCAACTACCCGGCCTCGGTAGCTGCGATTGACGAGGCTACTTTGCTGTTTATCAGCAAGCAGGATTTCCAGGCTCTCTGCCTCGCTCATCCCCAGGTGTCACTGAAGGTCTTGCGTGTCGTCGGAGCGCGTTTGCGAAGGCTGATCGGAATTATCGAGGAACTTTCCTTCACGACGGTGCGCCACCGGCTCGTCTCGTTTCTCTTGCGTCAGGCCCAGAGGGAAGGAAGGCGTACCAATGGCGGCATCGAGATCGAGTTGCCTTCCAGCAATCAGGAATTCGCCGCCCAGATTGGAACCGTGCGCGAATTGGTGTCGCGCAATCTCAGCCGCCTGCAGGCGGACGGCATCATCGACATCGATGGCCGTAACGTGATTATTCGAGATCTAAAGGCCCTCCAAAACGAAACTAAGAACTCTGATTAGCCCTCCGGCGCATGTCCCCCTTTCGCCCTTTCGCGTTCACAAATCCCGGAACGAGAGAACCTTCGCGTGGTCAATCGCATGGGCCTCGGACGCCGGCCCTCGACGCCGTTGGGTGCCGAGCACGCTATCTCCGAAGTTCCTCAAGGTGCAATGGCTTTTGTCACAGGTATCGGCAAGGGCAGCATGCAAAATAACCTGGTGAGCGCGTGACAAAAGTCATCGTTCCGTGTCCCCGCCTCCGCTAAGGTCAGAACATAGCAACTTGCACATCTCGATGAAGCGGGTTGCGAGGAGAAACTACGATGAGCGTGAGCACCGCAAGAACGGTGCGCGAGTTGGCCCTGGAGAATCCGGAAGCCACACACGTGTTCGAGAAAGTTGGGATCGACTACTGTTGCGGTGGAGGTAAGTCGCTCGAAGAGGCATGTGCTCTGGCGAATCTGTCGGTGGACGAGGTCCTCGATTCCCTGGAACTCGCTGAGGAAGACGCCCGTGCAAAGCAAAAGGATCGGAACTGGCAGATAGAGCCCTTGGCGGATCTAGTTGCGTACATCAATGGCACGCACCACAAATACACACGGGAAGAGATCGCGAGACTCGGGCCGCTACTCGACAAGGTGGTTTCCGTACATGGCAAGAATCACCCCGAACTGCAAAATGTCTGTGCCGTCTTTCGCGGGCTGGCGCAGGAACTGACTATGCACATGCTGAAAGAGGAAGCGGTCCTGTTCCCCTACATCGTCCGCATGGAGGAAGCTGTCATCCAGAGGGAGCCGGTCCTGCCTTCACCGTTCGGCAGCGTGCAGAATCCGGTGGCGATGATGATGCACGAACACGACTCAGCTGGCGATGCATTGCGGACGATGCGTCAGGCCAGCGCCGGATACGCAGCGCCGGCGGACGCGTGCATCAGCTACCAGACGCTGTATAAGGCACTAGCGGATTTTGAGAAAGATCTACACCAGCACATCCATTTGGAAAACAACATCATGTTCCCCCGCGCCATCGAGATGGAGCGCTCGCACTGAGGAGGAGGAATAGGAAGGTGTCTGCTTTGGCAACCTGCACTGAAAGCCTAGGCGGCCGTGTGCTTTCCGCCGCGGAGATTTTTGAGATTAGCCGTGCACGGGAGAGGAGTCTTTCGCGCCTGCTGATTCTCTACATCACCACTGGTTTGGCATTCATGTTGCTGCCCGGCACCTTCCTGGGCGTTTGGAACCTGCTAGCGATCAGCAGCCATCGAGCGGCGGACTCGGTTTCGGCCGGCTGGGTGCAGGCGCACGGACACGCACAGATCTTCGGGTGGATCGGCACCTTCATTCTTGGCATTGGTTTCTACTCGATTCCAAAGTTGCGGCTCATGAATCCGTTCGCCCTGTCGGCAGCGTGGACATGTTGGGCCCTTTGGACCGCAGGCATCAGCTTGCGGTGGCTCACCGGCGTCTACCAGTGGCAATGGCGGGCAGTTTTGCCGTTCTCAGCAGTGCTGGAACTCGCGGCCTTCCTCATTTTCTTTTCGTCGGTCTCGGGGCACCGGCCGAAAGATGCCGGCAAGAAATCATTGGAAAAATGGGTTTTGGTAGTGATCGCCGCGTCCATCGGCCTGCTTGCCACGCTGGTCGTCAATTTCGGCACGACATTATTTCTGGCCGTGCGCGGCACCTCCCCCGAGGTACCTACCGCATTCGACCAACGTTTCCTGGTGATCGAGACGTGGGGTTTCCTCGTTCCGTTTGTGTGGGGTTTCAGTGCTAAGTGGCTGCCGGTCTTTCTGGGATTGCGCCCCAATCGCGGGCCATGGCTTCTCGGGGCAGTGGGAGTAAACTCCATCGGCGTGCTGATCGCAATGGTAGGCTGGATCAGACCTGCAGCCGCAGCGCTGTTTTCTGGAATGCTGATTTCGGTGTGCGCCCTGCGACTATTCGAGTCTGCCCAACAGCCGTCAAAGACCAAGGGGGTGCACTCGAGTTTTCCGGTCTTTGTTCGGATGGCATACCTCTGGGCCATTTTGTCGGCCGCGCTTGGAATATGGGCTTCGATGATTCCGGACTCACATGGGATCTTGGGTGCATCCCGTCACGCTTTGACTGTCGGCTTTCTGGCCACAATGGTTTTTAGCATCGGACAACGAGTTCTGCCGGCGTTCTCTGGCATGCGCTTGCTCTTCAGCACCAAGCTGATGTTTGTGGCGCTCGTGTTGCTCACAATTGGATGCTTTCTTCGTGTCAGCTCTGAAGTCATTGCCTACCAGGGATTCGGCAACTGGGCCTGGAAGTGGTTACCCGCTTCTGCCATTACCGAAATGACTGCTGTTACGGTTTTCGCGCTCAACCTGATGCTGACTTTCAGCAGTCGTCCGCCATCCTCGGAGACTCAACAACCCTCGAGATGACACAGAATGTGACGGTTCTCCGGGGGTGTTGCCGGCTTCCGCTTTCGCACGGCCCGACCCCCACGACGTGATCGTGTCTGAGTAGTCGAGTTAGAATCGAAACAGAGACGATGTGAGGAGCGAGGAATCGGTGCAATCGGGGAACTCTCAGCAAAGGCACTTACTGCTTGGCACTGCTTCCTTCACCCTTTGCTTTGCAGCCTGGGGACTGATCAGCGCCTTTGCCCCGCGCTTCCGCCAGGCGCTTCAGTTGTCCGCCACCGAGACCGCTTTCCTGGTCGCGGTGCCGGTCCTACTTGGTGCCCTAGCTCGTATTCCCATGGGCATGCTGACGGACCGGTTCGGCGGCCGCATTGTTTTTTTCGTCCCGATGTTCTGTGTGGCCTTGCCGGTCGCTCTGGTTCCGGTTGCGACTGGCTACCGAAATCTCCTCGTCGTGGCGTTCCTGCTGGGAATGGCTGGTTCCTCATTTGCTGTCGGGGTCGGCTACGTCTCTCGCTGGTTTTCCATGGAAAGCCAGGGGAGTGCGCTCGGAGTCTATGGACTCGGGAATATCGGCCAATCGGCCGCAGTATTTCTGGGCCCCCTC
>Ga0126379_10002686_pt1 | contig 11366 bp, 10 predicted proteins | sample PanSoiMetPlot_24_FD_92640 | JGI IMG/M metagenome (GOLD analysis project Ga0126379, IMG submission 92640) | Tropical forest soil microbial communities from Panama - MetaG Plot_24 | ecosystem: Environmental > Terrestrial > Soil > Tropical forest > Bulk soil | place: Panama | collected 2016-02-17
CGGCCCGGTCCCTGAGGAGGTGCGGCATCTTCTCAAGATCGTCGGTATCAAGCTGTTGTGCCGGCGCGCCAACATCGAGAAGATCGAGGCCGGTCCCAAGGGCGCGGTGGTCCAGTTCCGAGACAACGTCTTCGCCAACCCCGAAGCATTGGTGGGCTTTATCCGCAAGCAGGGTCCAGCCGCCAAGGTCCGTCCGGACATGAAGGTTGTGTTCTTTGATGACTGGCCGCGCGCCACCGCACGACTGGAGGGCGCCGAACGCATCCTGCGCAGCCTGGTCCGACTCGCCGACAAAGCCCAGGCAGCGTGACGACCGACCAGGGATCGGAAGCCCCCCTCGGGGACGAGCGGCTCCGCCTCATCACCCTTCGCTTCAGCGAGACGACAGCGTGACGCCGGCGTCAGTCCGAGGGCGCGCTCACAATCTCCGATTGATTGCGTCGCGCGTACTCGAGCGCGGCTCTCCCCAGGGCGTCAGCCAAGTAGCTGGGGTCTTGGGCTCCGGCGACCGCAAGAACGTTGCCGAAAATAAAATAGGGCACCCCGTCGATCCCGGCATTCTTGGCGACGTTCGCTTCGGTCGCGACACGCTCTTCGTCGGCGTCAGTTGCGAGCAATTGGCGCACGAGTTGGCTATCCATGCCGGCGTCAGCCGCGGCTGAAACCAGCACCTCCGGATCGGTCAGGTCGGCTCCCTCGCTAAAGTACAGCTCCATCAGTCGCTGTTTCACCCGACCAGCCGCGCCACTCGTGCGTGCCCACAAGATCAGTCGGTGGCAATCGAGGGTGTTGGGTTGGCGGCTGATCCTGTCGAGGGAATAACTGAGGCCTTCCGCGGCCGCCGCCACCACGACTCGTTGAGCAATAGCCTGATAGCGCTCAACCGAGCCGAATTTGGTCTTTAGGTAGTTTGACCGGTCAATCCCCGCGCGGGGGATCCACGGATTGAGAAAATAGGCCCGCCAACGCACCTCGGTATCGATATCGGGTCGCATCGCCAGAGCCGTTTCAAGCCGGTGCTTGCCAATAAAGCACCACGGACAGACAACGTCGGACACGACGTCAATCGGCAGCACTGGGCGAACGGTGTGTTGTGACAGCGACGTCGACATGACCAAACCCTCGGGTCTCCCAGACCCAAAGGTAAGGCTGAGATCAGCCTGTCGCAACCGCGCCTGGTGGACACGACACTCTGGCAAGCAAGGTCCGCGGCGTATCGTGGCTCTTGAAAGCCGCGATCGTCACAGTGGGATCAAGCTGCCGGCGATCGTGACCGGCGAGCAGAGTCGTATGTTTGAGTACGCTGGCGATCCGCCTCGCCACCACATGGGCGGCGCGTTGGTCGGTTTCCGTGAACGCGACCAGAATCGTGCCATCGTCGTCGCGGCAACCGAAATCGACCCCGCGAACCAGTCGGGCGACGATGCGCGCCGCGTCATGGCTGGCACGCCAGTCGGTCAGGCTTGCGAGCGAGAACCGCGCCAGCGACAGCGCCGTCCCATATTTTTCCGCGTCGCTCATGGTGCGGGCAAGGTCGCGCAAGAACGCGTCGCTGCTGTGTAGCCCCGTGTCGGGGTCAAGCGAACCCTTGGCGTCGAGTGATGCCATCATGCGACGCAGGCGTCCCGTAAACGCCCGCAGGCGCAGCAACGGCATCAGATGATCGATCGCAGTCTTTGGCTCACCTGCAACGTAGATCAGATTAGGCAGCTTTTCGGGGTCGATCCCGCCCGCCACGCCGTCGGTCACGACGATTGGAAGATCGCGAAATCGGGCGTCCGCCGCCAATTCATCGACGAACCCCATCACGATCCGCCTATTAAAGCCGTCGCCGATCACCAAGCCATCAATGTCACGGGAGCGAAGTAGGTGGCCGGCGGCATCGAGACTGAGCGCCCCGACGAGACCTGCGCGCTCGCCGACCGCGACCACGAGGGCCGGATAGCTTCCCCCCCGACCCGCGACCAGAACCGTCGCATCTTCGAGGGGGTCCCCGCCAGGCATAGCGGGTGTCCTTCCGGCTTCCTCAATCAACGCCAGCCGTCTGAGCACCGTGGCGTGAAGTGTCCGTACACGCAGCGCCGCCCGGAGTCGCGCCGTCAGTCGTCCAGGACGGTCATCGGCGCAAATCAGCAGGCCGAGCCGTTCGGGGCTCGTGCCATCAGTGGTCGCAAGGATCGGCACATATGGACGATCTCCAGCCCAGTCGTTTGGCATCCCCATCATCGGATCAAGATCGGCGGCCGGCGGTTCTGTCAGGACGATGGCGGCCGGCTCGATCTCCGCGAGCCTGGCAGCAAGCTCGGTGTGGGTGGTCTCAATGATCGGGAAAGCCCCCGCGCCGGTCAGGCTCGAGAGCAGTTCGGGAACCGGACTGTCGGCGACGACAAAGATCGGACCTTGAAGCGACATGCGAGCTTCCAGAGCGTCACGAAAGCTTAGCCGCGTTCTCGTAAACGCTCGGTCAACGCCGACGTGCTGTCCGCGTGCTAAGCCGTTGATTGACTCTTGGTCTGGCGGTGCTCACCGAATGCCGCCGTGAGCAGTGGCTGAGCGCCTTGTGCGGCCAGCGCCCGCCGCACGGCCTGACGATCCGCCGCAACCCCCGCAAGCCGCTGGCCAGTCAGGGCGTCGGGCAACGCGGCTACCGACGACTCCGGGTCGATTCTCGCCACCGTCTCCTCAAGTTCGCGCAATGGCACCCGGTAGCCCCCGACGCTCACAATCCCCGACGGGGGACCGGTAATGACCATGCGATTCGATGCGCGATCGAACCGACATGGATAACCTGTGTCCACAAATCCGCTTTCATCAATTTTGAGCCGGAGCGGACCGCCGCGCTCGGTGCCCAGTGGGAACTGATGGCGCGGAACGATGGCGCCGCGCAGCGCCAACGTGCCGGCCTGGCTTCGCGTCGCTTCAACCCGCAGCGTCGCGCCCGCTGGATAGCGCCCCATGGAAGGGAGAGCGGGGCCTTCGGGATGACCGTTTGGGCCGCGGCGACTGGCAACCACGGCGATCTCGCCAAACGCCCAGAGGTCGACAATGGTGCGCCCCGGATCAGTCAGCAGTGGGTTGGCGGGCGTCAATCGTTCCGGCGTCCGCCACAGGGCGAGCACAGCGGCCGGCCCAAGCAGTTGAGCATCCGCGAGGGTCGAGAGCAGCGGGCCGGGGACCACGGCGAGTGTGCAGCGTTCGCGGTCGCGTTGCAGCGCGAAGACATCGGCCGAGAATGGGTGTTGCAGCACGAGTGTTCCATCGCCCACAAGCCACGGGAGAACCCCACAGGCCAGTCCGGCCAGTGAGGCGACTGACGCCGCGGAGATGATCCTCGCACCGGCGCCGGCCGCTCCAAGTTCGGAAACCACGGCTGCCCCAGCGGTAACGAGTTTCGCATTGCTCCGCGCCAGAGGAATGATGCCCTCGGCTGTGACTTCGAACGTGACCACGGCGATGTGGTTGGCGGGATCGCCCCAGCGCTCCCCCGGCGCAACCGCTGTGGCGGGCGCATCAAACACGTCATTGAGCGAGATGACACCGTCGGGCAGGAGATCACCAAAGCCGAACAGGAAGCGGATGGCGAACGTTTCCGCCGCCACATGGGCGGCCATGTCCCCATGATCGACCGTCCCGACGCGGCGCGGGACGACAAGGGCCCGGGCACCAATCCGCCCTAGGGCGCGGACCATGTCGACCCGACGCCACAGTAACGGCACAGGAACCGCAATCAGGCCCGCTCTGAGTACGCCCAGCAGCACCAGAACGCTTTCAACCACATTCGGCAGTTGGATCGCCACTATGGCGTTTGCCGGTAGCCCGCAATCCAAAAGACGCCGTGCGATGGCGGAGACGACGCGGTCGGCCTCTTTATAGGTCAGACGCCGTACCGGGCCGTCCGTGAAACGATAACGATCGGCCGGGTCGACCAGGGCCAAACGCTCTGGCGAGCGGGCAACCGCAGCCCGAAACAGCTCGTCGAGGGTCGGCAGACGCTCCGAACCCGAAGTTGTAGGGGCTGTGTGCTCACCGAGAATCACGGTCATCAAGCCTCACGGATTGGGTGTCTTGGTCCACCAAGTCTCCGGCAAATAACCAAATAACGACGTTCGCGCGGGTCGCTCGATCTTGGCCCAACGCGCAATCCACTGATCGTGAAGATGAAACAGGGGAACGACATAGAAACCGGAGATTAGGACCCGATCGAGGGCCCGGACCGCGGCAACGAAGTCACCACGGTCCTGTGCACCCAGCATCGCGGCAATCATGGCGTCGATAGCCGAATTGCGCACCCCCATGTAGTTTCGGCTTCCCGGCTCGTCGGCGGCGGCCGAGCCCCAATAGAAGCTCTGCTCGTTGCCCGGTGAAAGCGATTCGCTCCACTCGAACTGTATCATGTCGAAATCGAAGGTCTGTCGCCGTTGATCGTATTGCACACTGTCGACCAAGCGCACCCGCGCCAGGATGCCCGCCCGTTCGAGATCGTGGGCGAACGTAAGCGCTAAGCGCTCCTGTTGCCTTGTGACCACCAGGATCTCGAACGTGAATGGTCGGCCGGTTGATCGATCGCGCAGTTGCGTACCGCTGAGCTCAAAGCCGGAGGCCGTCAGGAGAGCGAGAGCTCGCTTGAGCAGGCGGCGATCACGACCGCTGCCGTCGGATACGGGCGGCCGCCAGGCTCCGGAGAGGACCTCGGGCCGGACGGCCTCTGGAAACGGTGCCAGTAGCTCGCGTTCACGTACGCTTGCCGGGCGTCCGCTGGCGCTGAGCTCAGAACCTTCGAAATAGCTACTGGTGCGCTCATAAAGATCGAAGAAGAAGTTGTGATTGAGCCATTCGAAGTCAAACAGCAGCCCGATCGCTTCACGAACGCGGATGTCGGTAAAGAGCGGGCGGCGGGTATTGAAGACGAAGGCTGACATGCCCCGGGGCAACCCCGTGGGGAGCGCCTCTTTGACGATGCGGTGATCGCGGACCGCCGGGAAATTATAGGCGGTCGTCCACCGCCCCGGATCCGTCTCAACGCGGATGTCCGAGAGGCCTTTTTGAAAGGCTTCGAATTCGGAGTTGGAATCGCGATAGTACTGGAAACGAATCTCGTCGAAATTCCATAAGCCCGCATTGACCGGAACGTTGCGTCCCCAGTAGGCCTTGTTGCGCTTGAAGGTCACGTTCACCCCAGGGTTGACGTCGGTAACCAAATAGGGACCGCTCCCAATTGGCGGGGTGAGAGAAGTTGCCTCGAAGCCCAGCGGGTCAACGGCATGCCGGGGCAAGATCGGCATCAGTCCAAGAATGAGCGGAAGCTCGCGGTCATCGGCGCCGACGAGATCGAAGCGTACCGTGCGTTGATCCACCGCTTCGGCTCTGACGACCTTTTTGTAATAGGTCCGTAGATTTGGACGACCATGGTCGCGCAGGAGCTGCCAGGAAAAAATCACGTCCGCGGCGGTGACCGGGACGTTATCGGAAAATGTGGCCGCAGGATCTAAGGCAAATTCTACATAGTCGCGTGCTGCATCGGTTTCGATCGTGCGGGCCAACAGCCCGTAGAGCGTGAAGGGCGCATCATAGTCACGCGCCATCAGGCTCTCGATCACGTAGCCGCGGACCTGATCGACTGGTAGGCCTTTGATAATGAAGGGATTAAGGCTATCGAATGTCCCCACGATCGCTTGCGTCAACCGACCGCCTTTCGGAGCGTCCGGGTTGGCATAGGCAAAGTGCGAAAACTCGGCTGGCCGCCCCGCCTCGCCGTGCATGGCAATGGCCTGCACGGGCGCCCCGCCGTGGGCCCGTGCGGCCACCAACGCGGCGATGACCACCGCGCCGAGCAGCGGTACTCGCAAGCAGGACAGACGCCTGAAGGGCCGGCCGCACGCGCGCGCGGGCAAAGGCGATTCGGTCACGCGGCACGCTAGCACGAGAGTCCCGAAGGTGGGCCTGTTGCAAGGCTTCCTCGCTGCGCGGATTTGGGTTATCACGCGCCCGCTTCCTGTCGCGTACCCGCCGAATTCGGCGACGCAACGACCTGCGAAACAGAGGGGCGTTTCCCGCGGGCGCAACCGGCGCTTGGCGGCAGAGAGGGCCCAAAGTCATGAAGCGTCAGAATGGGTTCGCGCGGGTTCGCGCGGCGTGGCTACGCTTGACAGCGACCGCAGGGTTCGGGTTGGCCGCGGCCGTGGCGATGGCCCAGGACCCGAGCTTTGGAACACGAGGGGAAGGGCAACCCAAGAAGCCCGCGGCGTCCCCAACCGCCGCTCCTCAACTCCCGGCCCCCGAACCTGGGTCGGGCGCGGCTCCCGCCCAGTTCGTGTTCTCGCCGTGGACCAAGATCTGCGGCAAAGATTCGCCGCCGGCCAACAGCAAGGTCGTCTGTCTTATTGTCAAGGAAGCGCGCGTCAAGGAAGCCCGGCTCGAAATCGGAGCCTTTGCGGCCAGCGCGGCCCTGGTCGAGTCGGAAGACGAGCCCAAAAGAATCCTGCGCGTCATTTTGCCGCTGGGAATGCAGATCCAGCCCGGCACCCGAGTTTTCATCGATCAAGGACCTGCCGCGCAGCGACCTTACCTGATCTGTTTCGCGAACGGTTGTATGGCGGATTACGAGGCTGACGCGGTCATGGTGGCCAAACTGGCGAGGGGTCAGGAATTGGTGATTCAGGCCATCGATTCGAGCGGGCAACCGGTCACCGTCAAGCTGCCCTTGATCGATTTTGCCAAGGCGTACGAGGGGCCCCCCATTGATCCGAAGGTACTGGAGGAACGCCAGAAGCGGCTCCAAGAAGAAGTACAGGGCCCGCCGAAGGGCAATGCCGGAGAATAAGAGCAACACCCGGGTGAACCCGCCCAGCTGAGCGAGCCTTCGAGAAGATTCCTATCGACGGCCCGACGTGCGTGGTTGCGAAATCGCCAAGATTTTCGCGTCATTTGAGCCCAGACGCGACCTCAACCCGAGGCGGCAAGGTGGGGAGGGCGGCCCATAAATTCGTGCCTCTAGGCTGGAGACCCATGAGACTCCCGCAGGAATGCGAAGTGGGACGGGTCGCATTTCTAGGAGGCTTCCTCGTGGCGCCGAATTCGGCTATCACGCGCCACCGACGCGTCACGTTCCCGCCGTTTTTGGCGACGAGACAGCCCGCGTAAAAACAGGGGTGTTTGCCCTAGGGCAACGGTGCCTCGGGGGCAGAGAGGATCCAAATTATGAAGCGTCAGAATGGGTTCACGCCGGCTCGCGGAGCACGCTTGGCGGCCACTGTCCTTGCGGCCGTGGGAACCTTTACGTTGGCGATCTGCGTCACCGCGTTTGCCCAGGACACGACCCCGAAACCAAAGGCGACACAGTCCAAAAAGCCCGCGGCGCCAGCGACGCCCAACCCGCCTGCCGCTCAACCTCCCGCCAACGAACAGTCCGCAGCGCCGGCACAACCGCAGTATCAGCTGATCTACTCACCCTGGACTAAAATTTGTAACAAGGATCAGCAGCAGGCCACCGCCAAGGAAGTTTGCCTGATCATGAAGGAAGCGCGGCTCGAAGTCGGACCGTTCGCCGGCAGCGCGATTCTCGTCGAGCCGGAAGGGGAGCCCAAGAAGATCCTGCGAGTGATTTTGCCGCTCGGCATGCAGATTCAGCAAGGAACACGGGTATTTATCGATCAAGCAACGCCAACGCAGCGGCCCTATGTGATCTGCGTCCCCAACGGCTGTATGTCGGATTACGAAGCCGACGCCGACATGGTTGGGAAGCTCAAGAAGGGGCAAGGTCTGACGATCCAAGCCATTAATGCGGTCGGACAGCTGTTCACGGTCCAGTTGCCGCTTAGCGATTTCGCCAAAGCCTATGACGGCCCGCCGACCGATCCCAAGGAGGTCGAGGAGCGGCAGAAGAAGCTTCAGGAACAGTTGCAAAAGGCCGCCGAAGAGGCGCGCAAGCGACTCGAGAGCCAGCCGCAGGCCGGCCAGCAAGGGGCGGCGCCCACAACCCGATAGATCACGAAAGCACGCGCGACTTCGCTGCGCCGTGCTCTGCATCACGATTGCCGATGACCGAGAGCGGCTTTCTCAGCCCAGGCGTGTTCGTCGATAACGACTCTCCGACGATCGTTGCGTTTGCGCGCACCGCGACCGCGGGCGCTCAGGGTGAGATGGATGCGCTGTTACAACTCTATCAGACGGTTCGCGACGCTATTCGTTACGATCCCTATGTCGATTTCAGCCTGGCCGCGAGCTTTAAGGCGAGTGCGGTGGTTAGCGCCGGGCGAGGATTCTGTGTGGGCAAAGCCTCCGTACTCGCAGCCTGCGCACGCGTGCTCGGGGTGCCAGCGCGGCTCGGCTTCGCCGACGTCCGCAATCATTTAACCTCGCCGCGATTGCGTGAGTTGATGCAGACGGATGTATTCTGTTGGCACGCGTACACGGAACTTTACCTCGCAGGCAAATGGGTAAAGGCAACGCCGGCCTTCAATGCCAGCCTGTGTGATCGGGTCGGATTGCGGCCACTCGAATTTAATGGACGTGAGGATTCGCTGTTCCATGAGTTCGATCGAGCGGGGCGAAGGCACATGGAATACGTGCTTGACCGCGGCAGTTTTGCTGACGTCCCCTTCGAGCGCATCACCGCCGATTTCAAGGTGTGCTACCCCCACCTCATGAGTGGCCGGGGGTGCGAAGGCGATTTCGCGAGCGAAGTCACCGCCGGCGACGAAGCGTCGTAGAGAAATGGAGCCGCGCAGCCTCAATTGAGATGCGAGTGCCGTGGCCGGAAGGTGCCGGTGCCATCCGGCTCGAAGACCTCGGCTACCTGGGGATGGCGGATTGGCTCACCCGATGTATCGGGCAACAAGTTTTGCTCCGACACATAAGCGACGTACTCGCTCTCAGCATTTTCAGCGAACAAATGGTAGAATGGCTGATCCTTGCTGGGTCGAATCTCCACGGGTATCGAGAGCCACCACTCCTCGGTGTTGTTGAAGACCGGATCGACGTCAAAGATGACGCCGCGGAACGGAAACAGCCGGTGCCGAACAACCTGACCGATCTTGTACTTGGCTGCGCGCGTCTTGGTCATGGCAACTACTGCGCGATGTTCAGCGAGCTCTTTGGCATACCAGTGAAGATTCCCATCGAACGCGCGCGAAATCAAGCCGGTAGGGGCTCGACCTGTCGCAAACCTTAACAGGGGGTGGTCTTACCCCACCACCCCAGGGCGCGCGCTAGAGCCCATAGGCAGCTGCCAGCTCAGGGTCTTTGGCAGCCACAAGCCGCGCCAGATCGACCACGACTTTCGCCTGCTTAAAGGTGGCATCGTCTTGCATTTTGCCGTCGATCATGACGGCGCCGGTTCCGTCCGGCATGGCATCGAGAATTCTTTTGGCAAACGCGACTTCCGTGCGATCCGGCGAGAATACCCTCTTGGCAATGGCAATCTGCGACGGATGCAGCGACCAGGCACCCGCACAGCCCGAGAGGAACGCGTTGCGGAACTGAGCTTCGCAGGCCTCTGAGTCTGAGAAATCACCAAAAGGCCCGTAAAACGCCTTGATGCCAACGGCCGCGCAGGCATCAACCATTTTGCCGATCGTATAGTGCCATAAATCCTGCTGAAAGTGGGGGCGAGGCGCGCCAGGGATCGGGTCCGCAAGCACTTTGTACTCGGGGTGCCCGCCGCCAACCCGCGTGGTCTTCATCGCTCGCGAGGCTGAAAGGTCGGCTGGTCCCAAGCTAATGCCATGCATTCGCGGGGAGGCAGCGGCGATGGCCTCCACCTGATTGACGCCCCGGGCCGTTTCGAGGATGGCGTGGATCAGAATCGGCGTGTCGATCCGGTGCTTCGCTTCAAGCTGGGCCAACAACTGATCAAGATAGTAGATATCCCATGGCCCTTCAACCTTAGGCAGCATGACCACGTCGAGCTTATGGCCGATCGCACTCACGATCTCAAGAATATCGTCCAGTGCCCACGGCGAGTTGAGCGCGTTGATCCTGGTCCAAAGCCCGGTCGAGCCAAAATCAACCGATTGAGCCATTTCAATGAAGCCGTGCCGTGCCGCGCGCTTGGCGTCCGCCGGGATCGCGTCCTCAAGATTGCCCAGCACCACGTCGACCTGACGAACAAGTTCAGGGACTTTTGCGCGCACCTTGTCGATGTGCGGCGGCACAAAATGGATCATGCGCTCTAGCCGGCTGGGCAGCTCGCGCAAGGGCAGGGGGGCACCGATTGCCAAGGGTCGATAGAAATCGCGTGCAAGCTTCATGACGTCATCCTCAAAGATGCGAGATAGGGGACCGATCCATCCCCTTGAAGCGAGCCCGCCTCCGCCTCGCCGACTAGTGAGCGTGCTTTGGGTGCGCGGGTCAACCCAGGCTTTCGGCCGGCGGCGAAGGTGTTGACGGATCGGCGCTAATCACGGAGAGGAAGGCTGTTTTGGGCGCCCCCCGGCGTTCGCGATCGCATCGAGGACTCTATGAGTAGTTCTGCCAAATGGACCGTCAGCTTCGCTGTCGTGATCGCTCTCGTTGCGCTGTCCTATGAGTGGCTTGATCGCCCGATCGCAGTTTACGTCCACGCCGAATTTCATGGGGTGAAAGGGCTGCCGTGGCTGACCTTAATTCCCGAAGGCCTCGCTGTTCTGGCGGTCGTCATCTTTATCGTCATGGGGTGGCGCGTTGCCATCGGAGGCCAGTTGTTGAAGGTTGACTCCGTGCTTCTGGTTTGCGGCGTCAGCCTGACTGTTGGCGCGGCAATCAAAGACCAGCTCAAGCTTGCTTTCGGTAGAACTTGGCCGGAAACCTGGATCAACGGCAATCCATCCCTGATCCGGAATAACGTCTACGGCTTCAATCCATTCCACGGCGGCGCCGGTTACGCATCCTTCCCGTCGGGCCATACGACGATGATTTGCGCCGTCGCATCCGTACTGTGGATCTGTTACCCGAAGTTTCGGGCCATCTATGTGCTCGTGGTCGCCGCGGTCGCGATCGGGCTCATCGGTTCGGACTATCATTTTCTCAGCGACGTCATTGCCGGCGGATTTCTGGGCATCTCCATCGGCTGGATGACGGTTTTGTTTTGGGAGCGCGCGGAGCGGATATTGCGGCCCACCACCGCACGGGTGGGACCTAAAGGGCTTGTCGAGGGCTGCGGATCAATTCAATCACCGACGCGTGATACCTTTGCAACCCCTGCGGTGGATCACTCTGGCCCCCACCACACGGGGCATTGATTCCTCGCCGGTCGACTCAGTGGAGCGCCCCGCTTTCATTCGACCGCCCTTTACAGGGCCTGGCCGCGCATGAGGCGGGGCTGTGAGAGCGCTGGCGCCATGCCTTCGCGCATCACCGCGCGGCGCAGTGGGCCGATGCGGTCGAGCAGA
>Ga0126379_10002687_pt1 | contig 11365 bp, 6 predicted proteins | sample PanSoiMetPlot_24_FD_92640 | JGI IMG/M metagenome (GOLD analysis project Ga0126379, IMG submission 92640) | Tropical forest soil microbial communities from Panama - MetaG Plot_24 | ecosystem: Environmental > Terrestrial > Soil > Tropical forest > Bulk soil | place: Panama | collected 2016-02-17
GCAGCTCTTCGGGAACCGTCATGAACACTCCTCCTAGAATGAAAACAAAACTGTAACAGAGGGAGAGGGTTGGTGGCCAGCGCGCAAGTGCCAGGGTGCAACACTGGGGTGCGAGGTAGAGGTACAATGCCGGCGACAGTAGAAGGAGAACACCGGGCCGCCTAGGCGCACCGGCTGTAGTTCAAATCGGCTGAGCCACAAAAGAAAGGGGCCTCTCGATGAATGAAGACGAAGAGGACGAAGGCAACCACGGGCGTTCGGCAGGAGTGGGCTTGTGGGGATTCGGCAGTATGGTGGCAATCACGCTGTCCTGGAGCGCGAATCATTCGATTGTGTGGATGATCCTGCACGGCATTTGCAGCTGGTTCTATGTCATTTACTACGCCTATTTGCGGTAGTGCTGGAGGTGCTTTCCGGGTTTTGTGCGTCCAACCATCACAAGGGTTTGTTTCGAACCAACTGAAGTTTCGAGCGAACAACGAGCGGGTGAATATGAACATGAGAGTTAGCAGTTTGTTGGCGCTGTGTCTGGCGATTGCGTCGGTGACGGCGGGACAAACCAAGAATGCCGCGCAAGAGCTACAGTTGCCTTACTCTCCAAGCTTCAATCTGAGCTCGCTCGATCGAACTGTGGAACCGTGCGTGGATTTCTATCACTATGCCTGTGGTGGCTGGCAGAAAAACAATCCGATACCACCGGATCAAACATCGTGGAGCGTCTACGGGAAGCTTTATCAGGACAACCTGGACTTTGTTCACGCAATCCTGGAGCAGGCCGCAGCGCCAGCGAGTAAACCCAACCAGGTGACGAGGGAAATTGGGGATTATTACGCGGCTTGCATGGATGAGGCGCTGGTGGAAAAGCGCGGAATCGAACCGCTGAAGGAACAACTCGATGCCATCGCCCAGTTGAAATCGCCCGGGGAACTGTCGGCGCTGGTGGCGCAATTGCAGCTGGTTTACGGCAGGTCGTTGTTGTTTGCCTCGGGCTCGATGCAGGATCCCGATAATTCGGAAGTGATGATTGCGGAACTGGATCAGGGCGGCCTGGGATTGCCGGACCGGGATTACTACACGAAGGAAGACGAAAAGTCGAAGGAGACGCGCGCGCGCTACCTGGTGCACGAGCAGAAGGTCTTCGAACTGCTCGGCGACAACGCGGCAGCGGCCAAGCAAAATGCGGATACGGTTCTGCGCCTGGAAACGGCGCTGGCCAAAGCCTCGCTGACGCGCGTGGGCCGGAGGGATCCCTACAAGCTGAAACACAAGATGGGCGTGAGCGAACTGGTCGCACTGGCACCGAACTTCGATTGGAAGACGTACTACCAGGCGGCCTCCTATCCGGAGTTTCAGACACTCAACGTGGATGCACCGGAATTCTTCAAGGAACTGAGTTCACGCTTGAAAGACGAAGCGCTGAACAACTGGAAGACATACTTGCGATTCCATGTCGCTGATTCGGCGGCGCCTTACCTGACCAAGGCGTTCGCGACGGAGAATTTTGAGTTTTACCGCAAATACCTGCGCGGCGCGAAAGAAGAACAGGCGAGATGGAAGCGCTGCGTGAGCTATACGAACCGTGACCTGGACGACGCGCTCGGACAGGTCTACGTGGCGAAAGTTTTCTCGCCGGAACTGAAGCAAAGCACGCTCGAGATGGTGCGGAACATTGAGCACGCCATGGAGCTACGTATTCAACAGCTCGATTGGATGAGTCCGGAGACGAAGCAAGAAGCACTGAAGAAGCTGCACGGTATCCGCAACAAGATCGGATATCCCGACAAATGGAAAGACTATGGCTCCGTAAAAATCGCGCGGGAAGACCTTGCGGGCAATACGCAGCGGCTGGCGGCCTTCGAACGGCATCGAAAGATCAACCGGATCGGGAAGCCCGTGGATCGTGGCGAATGGCAGATTCCCCCGACGACCGTTGACGCTTACTACGATGCACAAATGAATGACATCAATTTCCCAGCGGGCGTGTTGCAGCCACCGCTGTACGACCCGAAGATGGACGCGGCGCCGAATTACGGTGATACCGGCGGCACGATTGGACACGAATTAACGCATGGGTTTGATGATGAGGGCAGCCAATTCGACGCACAAGGAAATTTGCGGAATTGGTGGGCAAAAGGGGACCGCGAGAAATTTGACACACGAACGAAATGCGTGGCAGACCAATACGCAGAGTACGTGATCATCGACGATACGAAGATCAACAGCAAACTAACGCTGGGAGAAGATGTGGCCGACCTGGGCGGAGAAATTCTGGCCTACCTGGCGTGGCAGAACGCGACGAAGGACAGCAAGTTGGATCCGAAAGACGGCTTCACGCCGGAACAGAGATTCTTCATCGGCTTCGCGCAGTGGGCCTGCGAGAACGAGCGGCCGGAGGAGTCGCGGATGAGGGCCACGGTGGACCCACATTCACCGGCGAAATACCGGATCAATGGAGTGATTGTGAATATGCCGGAGTTTGCGAAGGCGTTCGCGTGCCAAGCTGGGCAGCCCATGGTGAAGCCCGGGGGGCAGGTATGCAAAGTTTGGTGAAGCATTCGAACCATCCGATGAGCACGCTTTTGACGGCTGCGCTCCTCGGGCTGGTTCACGGTTAGGATCGGAAAAGCCTGAATGAACGCTGGCGTTACTGGTGCTTCGGCGCCTTGACTGGACCAGCCGGACGCTTGGGAAGCACTCTCGGATTGGCTTTGAGTTCCTTGGTGATTTCCGCGACGCCACGCTCGAGTTGTGGATCCTTGCCCACGATGACCGCAGCTGGTTCGTTTTCGACAACGACGTCTGGATCGACGCCGTGGCCTTCAATCACCCACTGGCCAGCGGCGCTGGCAGTGGCAAATTCCGGCACGAAAACCTGGCCGCCGTCGAGCAACGGACCGTGGCCGGTGATGCCGACAACGCCGCCCCAGGTGCGCTTGCCGATTAGCGGGCCAAGGCCGGCCTGCTTGAACATGTACGGGAAGATGTCGCCGTCGGAAGCGGAAGTTTCGTTAATCAGGCAGACTTTGGGCCCGTAGAAAACCGTGCCTGGGTACGTGTTGGTGAATTGATCGTTTCTTCCAAAACCGGTGCCGAGCAAATCGCGGCGCAGGCGTTCAATCAACATTTGAGAGACGTTGCCGCCGCCATTGCCGCGGACGTCGACAATCAGGGCTTCCTTGCGAATCTGCGGATAGTAATACTTGATGAATTCCCGGATGCCGTCGGCGCCCATGTCCGGAATGTGGATATAGCCTACTTTGCCGTCGGTAGCTTTGGAGACGAACTCGCGGTTGTGGGTAACCCAGTCAAGATAGATCAGATCTGTCTCAGTGGTGATGGGGCGATACGAAATGGTGTGCGAGCCTTCCGTAGTTGGCTTGGAATTGACGGTGAGCTGAACGGGGCGATTCGCCTTGTTGCGCAGGAACTGATACGGATTGTCCTTCGCGGTCAGATCTTGGCCGTCGATCGCCAGGATGTAATCCCCTTCCTTCACCTCAACACCGACTTCCGTGAGCGGGGAGCGGTACAACTCTTCTTCGTTCTGGCCGCGATAGACTTTAGCGAGCCGATAGCGGCCGGAAGAAGCGTCGAGTTCAATGCGCGCGCCAGGTAAAGCAACCTGTGGCCGCTTGGGAATTTCGTAGTCGCCACCGGCAATGTATGCATGGGAAACGCTGAGTTCTGCCACCATTTCTCCGAGAACATAGTTGAGATCGGAACGGTGCGCCACGTAATCGACCAGTGGCCGGTATTGAGCGCGCAGGGCGTCCCAATCGTAGCCATGCATGTTTTGGACGTAGAAGAAGTCGCGATAGCGGCGAGCCACTTCATCGAACATTTCCACCCATTCCTGCTGCGGAACACGGTCGACCATCAAACCATCGGTAGCCACGCCTTTGCCGCTGGACTTCCCTTCCGGCTTCAGGTCGTACAGCTTGAAGGTGCGCTCCTGACGGACCAGGATTTTCTTGCCGTCCGCGGAAACGTCGAATCCACTGATGTTTTCAAGGAAGGTGCTCTCTTTGCGATCTTTCTTGGTAAAAAGAACAAGCGAGGTTTCTGGATAGGAATCGCGGCCATAGAAGGGCGCGCCCAACCGCTGGTACACCAGATAGTCTCTTGTAGCCACGAGGGAAGAGAAATTGTCGGCATCGACAGGCACGCGCGTGACGCGGTCAGCAAGCCCGTCGAAATCGATGCGCTTGTATTCCTTGTTTTTCTCCTCCTTCTTGTCGGGAGTCTTGGACTTCTCGGAAGCTTCCTCCCCGGATTTGCTGACGGTTACCTCGTCGCTTTCGGGTGGATAGGGATTTTTGCCGTCCTTGCGAAGGGTCAGTGCCAGCAGGGAGCGGCCGCGATTGGTGGCAAAGTTGAACTCAATCTGACTGAGCTGCGGCGCGTACTCGCGGGTGCCGATGAAGTAGAGGTAATCGCCGTCCGGATCCCAGGCCGGATGGTCGCAATCGTAAAGCTCATCGGAGACGCGATGCGATTGTCCGTCCGCGACGCTCCAAATATAAACCGAGGTGAAGCCGACGGAATTGTCCATGGTGTAGGCGAGGTGGCCGCCATCGTCTGACCAGGGATACTCAGGAATGCGACCGCGTGGATTCTGAGCGATCTGAGTGACCTTTTTGTCGTCGAGCGTGAGGACGTAGAGCTTGCCATCTTTGTCGCCGAAAGCGATACGCTTGCCGTCGGGAGCCCAGCTGGGCTGGTAGAGCATGGCGTGGAAATCATGGGTAAGTTCCTCGGGCTTGCCAGAGCCATCCTGATTGATGAGGTAGATTTCGTCTTCGCCGTCCATGTCGGAGACGAAGGCAATTTTCGCGCCATCGGGTGACCACTGCGCAAATTTGTCGTGAGCATTCGAAGAGTTGGTGAGGTTTCGCGTTGCTCCTTTTTCAATGGGAGCGGTAAAAACATCGCCGCGAGCAACCAACAACGCACGTTCACCCTTGGGGCTGAGGCCGGCCCACTCGATCTGTCCAGCAGCGGAAATGCGCGAAGGCCGCATGGCCAAAGCATCGGTCGGCACATCGATGGAAAGCTTGGAGGACTTGCCGGTGGCAATGTCGAAGATATTCAGCTCGCCGTCCATCTCGTAGATGATGCGGTTCTTGTGATCGGTGCTGGGCCAGCGCAGATCCCACTTGGTGCTATGGGTCAGTTGCGCAGTGCTTTTGGTCTTGGGGTCGTAGGAATAGAGATTGAGCGTGTCGTCTTTGTCTGACGAATAGTAGATCTTGTCGCCCACCCACATGGGATCGCGATGGCAGCGGGGATCGTCGGTGATTTTTTCGGCAGCGTGCGACTTCAGGTCGAAGATATAGAGCTGCTGAGCCCATCCACCGGAATAGCGCTTCCAGGTGCGGAAATCGCGGAACAGGGGAGAGTAGACAACTTGCTTGTTATCCGGAGAGATGTCGCCGGCGCCGGATTTCGGCATGGGCAGAGCCTGGGGAAGGCCGCCATCGATGGAGACGGTGTACAGACGGCTGTCGCCCAGATCGAAATATTCGCGGAGAGAGCGAAAGACCACGGCTTTACTATCGGGAGTCCAGCCATAGACCTGATCGTCGTATCCCCAGCGGGCCGGAAGAGGGCCGCGAGACGGATAAAACGTGAGCTGTTTGGGAATGCCGCCGGTCGCGGGGATTACATAAACCTGTTCGTCGCCATCGTATTGTCCGGTGAAGGCAATCCATTTCCCATCGGGGGAGAATTTGGCGAAAAGTTCGAGGCCAGGATGCGCGGTAAGCCGGGTGGCTATTCCTCCAGACGTCGCGGCAGTCCAAAGATCGCCAGCATAGGTGAATACGACCCTATCGCCATGAATATCGGGAAAACGCAGGAGCTTGGTTTGTGCAGCGGCTGGCGAAATGAAAATTAACACGCAGACGAGCCAACGAACGACAACCCTGGGCCATGGGAGTAACATGAAGGTCCTTTCAGCGGTAAAGACTTTCAGGTGCGCAGGCCAATGGGGCGAAGGTGGTACACACATCAGTTGTGCATAATGGCCGCACGATAGTTTAAAACCCACTAGACGGGAACTGCAGGCGACAGAGAAATGCTAGCCTCGACAGTGGTGCCACCGCCCAGAGTGGACTGCACGGCAAGTTCACCGCCCATGCTGCGCATATGCTCCTCCATGCTCAGCAGTCCAATTCCCGGCGCAGAGTCAAGGGAAGCAGGATCGAAGCCAGCTCCCGAATCCGACACCCGCAAGTGAAGCGCGCCCACGACTTCCTTTAACTCCACCACGGCTTCGCGAACGCCGCTGTGCTTGTGCACATTGCGGATGGCTTCCTGTGCGACACGGAATAAGCACAGAGCAACGTCGCGAGAAGGGCTGGGCGGAAGATCAGGATGCACGAAATGGATTTCCATGGAGTTCCGGGAAGCGAAGTCCTTGCAGAAATTGGCCAAGGCGCGAACGAGGCCGAGCAGCTCCACCTGTGAGGGATGGAGACGCCGCGAGACGTTGTGCACGTCCGAGGTGATTTCACTGGCAATTCTGACCAGCGAATCGAGCTGTGGAGTGAGCGCGGACTGAGATTTAACCGAGAACTCTTTAAGTTGCTCAAGGTCGATGCTGAGAAGGGCCAAGCGCTGGCCGGTATCGTCGTGGAGATCTCTGGCAATGCGCGCCCGCTCTTCTTCTTGAGCACGCGTGAGACGGCTTCGCAGGGCCTGCAGCTTTTCCTCGGAACGCTTGCGTTCGGAGATGTCCTGATAAAAGGCGAAGGCGCCGACGAACTTGGAATCGGAAAAGAGCCGGACGCCGTGGAGTTCAACGTCCAGGAGTGTGCCGTCTTTGCGGCAGCGTTGCGTGGTAGCGTGCACGATGCCGGTTTCCCACGAAAGTCCCGTTAGCTGCGCAGCTCCGTCACGATCATGAGGCGCGATCAGTTCGTCGAGATCCATGCCCTCAATTTCCGATTGAGAGAACTGGAACATGCGCTCGAACGCAGGATTGCAGAAGCGCACGCGCTGATATTCGTCCTTAATGACGATACCGAAGGGACTATTGAAGATGAGCGCGTCGAGGAACATGGCGTGATCGCGAAGTTCGCTCTCGGCGCGCTTCGTCGACGTCACATCGAAGGCGGTCGCCAGGATCGCCGGCTTGCCCTCATATTCCATCACACTGTCAGACAACTCCAACCAGCGTTGTTCTCCTCCCTTCGCAATGATTTTGTACTGGAAGCGCGTAAGCAAATGACCGCTGGTCTGCCTGATTTTGGAACGCTCCTGTAGAATCGGCCTGAATTCGGGATCGACCAGGTCCCACGGATTCATGGCCTGAAGCTCGGTGCGGGTGTAGCCGGTGAGCATCTCCACTTCGCGATTGAGGTAAACGAGCCGGTTGCCTTGCAGGATCCAGATGCCGCAAGCCGCGGTCTCGGCAACCAGGCGAAACTTGTTCTCGCTTTCACGCAGCGCGTCTTCGGTACGGCGGCGCTCGGTGATATCTTCACCGGCGGACAAGCGATAGAGCTCATTGCGAATCTGAATGAGCTCCGCGGAGTACTGGACGGTTAGAACGCGGCCGGATTTCGTGCGAAGGTGCGCCTCACAACGGGTCGTTCTCCCGGTCTCGCGGATGCGATCGATGGCTGTCCAAAACTCTTCCGGATCGACCCAGATGCCAAGTTCCAGGCCGGTACGGCCAACAACTTCCTCGCGGGAATACTCAAGCTGTTTCTCGAAGCTTTGGTTGACGTCCACATAGCGCCCATCGCGCAACGAAGTGATGGCCATGGCGCTGGGACTGTTGCGGAAGGCAGTGGCGAATTTTGCTTCGGAGAGGCTCAGAGCCTCTTCCGCGCGAACCTTCTCGGTGATATCGCGAGCCATTCCGCGGACAATCGGAGACGAAACACCTTCGGAACGCAGCGTGGAGCTGTATTCCCAGATTCGTTCTTCGCCAGACCGGGTTAAGACCACCATGCGACCGTGATCGGAACCGGTGGAAAGGACCCGCTGCATGAAAGCGGAGAATTCGTCACGCACCCTGGGAGGCAGCAACTGTTTGATGTTCATCTTCAGGAGGTCGCTGACCTCGTAGCCGAGTCGCTTGGCCGGCGCCGGATTCACGGAGAGGATGCGGCCCTGAAAGTCGTGCGTGGCGATCAGATCTTCGCTGCTTTCGACCAAGTCGCGGTAGCGGCTCTCACTTTCGCGCAGAGCCTGTTCAATGCGCAGGCGCTCCTGAATTTCACTCTGCAGCCGGGAATTCATTGCTACCAGACCGTAACTGCGGCGGTGACTTTCTTCCAGGTCGCGTTCCGAGCGCTGATACTGTTCGACGAGGAGCAGGACGATGCCCAGACAGATCCCACAGGTGTTCACAAGGTCCAGAAACAGGAGACGCGACTGAAACAAGGCCTCCAGGTTCTCCAGTGGCACGAACCGAGGAGCGAACGGGGCCGCAAATCGCCGTACCAGAATTCCGGCGAACGTGAGCGAATAGAAAAACTGATCCAGGGAGTAGGTGAAGCAGAAAAGCCCGGTGATCAGGGCTGCCCACGAACGAGTGGCGCGCGATTGTGTCAGAAAAACGGATGCGCAAAAGAACAAAGCACCGGCCAGGAACACGGTTCGAGGAAAATTTCTCAGCGCCATGCTGGTCAGGGGTTCGTGACGCCATAGAAATGCGAGCACGAAACAAATCGCGGCAGCAAGCACGGTGGCCGCGACGCCGCGGGCAATCCATTTGCGCGAAAGTTGGCCAGGAACGCGCCAGTCCCACCCGCCGAGAATGAGGAGCAGTGGCTCCAAAAATCCGGAGAGCAACAGCAGCATGACGAAAACTGTTTTCAGCGGACTCCAGGCAGAACCAAGTTGCATGGAGAGGGCGGCGCAAGCGAGGTAAACCGCGAAAGAAGTCCAGGCCCAAGCCCACCAACGGAAGAAGTCGGCGCGGCGCAGACGCGAATAGAGGGCCCAGAGAAATACAACGAGGAAAACGGTGAGTAGCAGCTGAACGTTCACCGATAGAGAGATGCTTTGATACGAGCTAATCATGAGCGAGCCAACAAAAACCGATGAAAAAACGGTACCGGTACCAGCAGACACCCGCGACCGCTCCTACATCATAATCTGCCTATCTTAGCAGGCTTGGCCCGGGCGTCCAGCGAAAGGGGACCCGCCGGGGCCCATGGACGGAGCCGCTTTGAGGGAGAAAATGGGGAGCGCCAGAACCATCAGGGCAAGCACGGGATCACAGGGGTGACGGAGGCGCAAGGAAGTTTGCGTGAGGTAATAGACGAGCGGAAAAACTATCGGGTAAGCGGCGATCGGAACGAAGAAGGGATTATGAAGGATCAGGAGGCGAGCAAGCGCGGCCACCACGCCCACAAGCACAAAGACATTCCAGGCAAAAATGAACGCCACCAGGGGAGAGCCCGGGTGGAGAAAATCACGCTGCGGCGATTCCGTGCCGAGCCAGGTGGCAACAATTCTACGGCCGAAGAGTTGGAGCGTGAGGCGCGGATGAGTGCGGATGAATTGCCAGGCGTCTTGCCACTTTTCATCGAGGAATGCGGACTCGCCAAGCCGGGTGTAGCGGCGGACCTGTTCGAATCGGGTGATGCGATTCACCGCGCGGGAATGCTCGTCGTAGATCTCGTTGTTGCCCATCCAGAGTTCGAATGGAAGATTGGAACGCAGAGGAATCAGCCGATGGAATTGAATCGTGTTGCGGACGGCCCAAGGAAGACACATGGCCACGAGGAAGGCGACGGCAAGCGCCAGGCGCGCCGGGCGCAGGGAACCTTGACAATCGTGGCGGTACACGATCCATCCAAAATGGAATGGCAAGAGCGCGCCAAGGGCAGGATTCGTGAGCAGGGATAAACCCCAAAGCGCGCCATAGCCAACAAAATCGCGAGTGCCCGAGGAGTCTGCCAGTCGCAACGTGGCCCACAGGAGCGTGGCGGCCAGGAGTGCGGAAAGCGAAGTATCCCAAATCCACTCCGTGGGCATCAGAATGCCACTAGGGATAATGGCCCAGAGCCAGGCAGCGCTCGCGGCAGCGGGGAGGCCCGAGACCCGTTTGCCAACGGAGAAAATAGGAAAACAGGCGAGCGCTGAGAACATGCAGTTCAGCAGGGCGGCGGCATAGAAGGAGGCAAGGCTGAAGACGCCAAAGACTTTGAAGATGCCCGCAAGAAGAATAGGGTAGACGGGAACTAGCCATGCCGTCGGACCGGTGGGCTGTCGGAAAAGGCAGCAGAAACCCCGGCCTTCAGCCAACGCTTTCGCAACGCTGCCAACTTCCTGCTCAAACGGGACATAGGCAAGGACATTCGCCGGGATCACATGCGCTTCGTAAACGAGAAAGGCAATGCGCAAGCCCAATGCGACAAGGAAGACAAATGGTATTGCGGTGGCTAGGCGGCGAATTCGCGAAAGCACAATAGACAAGAGAATACTCTGACCAGCGAGGCAAAGCGAAATAGCAATTCGTGGATCGATGTGTCGAAGTCGCTTGGAAGTCGCTTGCAAGAGTTGTCAGCGCGGGCGGATTTCAAGTACAGTGCGGGAGTTCAAGCAAGTACGTTCCGCGCTCGACTCCCGCCCGATCTTGCGTCTCTCAGAAAGGAAGGAGCGGTCATGCTGAATAAGATGAAGTGGCTGGCGTGTGGTGTGCTCGGGCTCACGATGATGTTGGAGGCCTGTGGAGGCGCGGAGAAAGAAGCAACAGAAGGTGCCATCAATGGAGCACAAACCGCGATCAATGCGGCTTCATCGGAGGCAGCAAAGTACGTGCCGGATCAACTCAAGTCGGCACAAGATACGCTGCGAAACGCCAAAGACGCGCTGGCAAAGGGCGACTATTCCGCAGCGTTAGCGGGGGCCAAGGACACGGCGAAAAAGGCCAGCAACATGGTTGCGGCCGCAGCGGCGAAGAAACAGGAGTTGATGAAGGATTGGACGAGCTTAAGTGAGTCCATGCCCAAATCGATGCAGCAAATAAAGGCTAGGATGGACGCATATTCACATGGCGCAAGGCTGCCGGAGGGCACGGACAAATCCGTGCTGGCAACGGCGAAAGACCAATACGCGCAATTGAAACAGGCTTGGGCCGATGCCACCGCGGCGGCTCAATCGGGAAACCTGGGAGACGCAATGCAGAAGGCTACCGGCATCAAAGATATGCTGGCAAAGCTGAAGGAGATGCTGGGCATCAAGTCATAGCGAAGCGCCTTTTCGGGACTACGCTGCCTCAGGGAATGAGAGCTCAGAATGATTCCATGCGCCACAATAGGCGAGAGGCAAAAGATGTGAGTACGGTAAAATCGGGACGCCAAACAGCAAGGATCTGAGAGCCTTGATAGACGCGCTCGAAGCC
>Ga0126379_10002688_pt1 | contig 11365 bp, 2 predicted proteins | sample PanSoiMetPlot_24_FD_92640 | JGI IMG/M metagenome (GOLD analysis project Ga0126379, IMG submission 92640) | Tropical forest soil microbial communities from Panama - MetaG Plot_24 | ecosystem: Environmental > Terrestrial > Soil > Tropical forest > Bulk soil | place: Panama | collected 2016-02-17
CATACACATGCAGCATCGCACCCACCATCGGAGCCGCCGGACACTGCACAGCGATCACACCGCTTGTTGTCGCGGTGACCATGGCGATGGGACTTATGCGCGTCTCGCCACCATCTGGTGCGGGGTTAGGGGTTTCCCAGGAGTAAGCAAAGTCGTACAGGAAGCCATTGATAAGCGAACCGCCAGAGCCGGTCGGCGTACAGTTCGGCGCAGTGCCAGGATCATTTATCACTGCAGGGTTGTTGATCACGGTCAGGCTCTGACCCACCGCGCCAATACCCAACCGAGCCATCGCGCCAAGGAAACCGCCGACGATCAGATCGCCCATGTGCTGCAGCGCACCGCCGAGACTCTGAGTCAACCAGCGCACACCACCCGGCCGAGTGCTGTCGGCAGTCAGCATCTGGCCGTCCGTGCCGATGGGCAGGGTCATGAACTGGGTGGTGCCCCCCGTACCAACCACCAGATCGCCGGGCTTGGTGTAACTCGTCTTGCGCAGGTACATGGTGTGCGGATCTGGGGCGTTGAGCGGGGTACTGTGGTTCGTAAGCGGTTGGGTAATAGATCGCGGTGTGAGCACCGTTGCAACCACGGTTGACCCTGCGGCGTGCGTCAGTGCGGCCCAGCCCTGCTCCGTGGTGACAAACCAGTTGAGCGACGCGCCGCCGCCCAGAACTTCCAGCGCTTCGAAATTGACTGGATTCGCGTCGGTGCCTATGTCATAAATCGCGATGCTGAACGTGCCTGCACCAAACGCGGCCTGCGTCGCCGCGACAGAGATGATGGCCGGGCGCAAGCCGCTGGTGATAGCAGCGGTAAGACTGGTGACAAACCGCGCCGTGTACACCTCTGGCGGCGCGTAGGTAATTGCACCAGTTGCCAGCCCGGCCTGCGCACCAATAGCCACGACTCGGGCGATGCTGTGCGACGTGGTGAGTGTCGCGACCGCACCGGTGCGCGACGTCGGTGTGGTGGTGGCTAGTGTCGCAACTGCCGATGTGCTGGCAATCGCCACCGACTAGCCCTCTTTCCACAGTTCAAGAGAGGTATAGATCTCGGTACCGAAGTTGCCCTGAACACCCAACCCATTCGTGCCTTGTGAACTCTGACCCTGGAATTGCACGGAGAGTGCTGAGGCTTGAGTAAGTTGGAACTTGCCGGTGATGATCGAGTAGACCTGGCTTCCAGCCCCACCGGTTTGTGCATAAACACTCGTACCGCGCAGGAGGACGACTGAGGCAGTGGTGTTCAAAAGCCACGCCTGGCTGTTGCCGGTTGCAAAGCACGGCACCACGATTGCCGTTCGATAGGTACCCGGTGGGAGCGTGATCTGATTGCTGGATAAGCTCGAAATACCAGCGATGTCCGAAGCAACTGTGTTGAGTGTGCGCGTGACGGCAGATCCGGTTGTATACCCACCCCCAGCCGTATTTTGCGCCTTCTGGTCTTGGATATTGACGTACGGCACGGCAACAGTCATGGTTGGCCTGCCGTTCGCTACAAAGTGCGTGCGTTCGTCGGCAACCAGTGTCAGCGTGTTCGTGGAATACTGGGCAGCAACGATCTCAACGTAATCCCATTGCTGGAATTGCCGCTTGGTAGACAGCAGCCGCGCAAACGTGGCATTTATACTCGCAGTGTCGGACTGGGCAATAACCAGTGACCCATTGAGCCTTAGCTGAAGTGTGATCGTGGTTGGCGCTATGATCTGCGGCCCAATATTGTTGGCTATCGCAGATAGCGTTGCCATGGCCGACAGTGACTGCGCTGGCGTGGAAAACAACGCGCCAGCGGCCACGTCGTACATGCCGGGCTGAGAGAAGACAATGGCCGAATTGAGTGAGGTTGCAATCACACCACTCGCCGCCTGAGTTGCGGGTTGATTCAGGGTCAACGAGGTGTTGCTGGCAATGGCGATAACAACGAATTGCTGTGGTATTGCGCTAGCAACCTGAATGACCTGACCCAGAGCAAGCTGTGTGGTAAAGGACGTGCTAGTGCCAGTCAGCGTGGCGCTTCCAGCAGTAGTCGCGACAGTACCCGCGAGAGTGCCTGGCACAGGATTCAGGATGTGCTGGTTGCCGGCGTCGGAATCGTTCAACCCCCACGGGATTACCGTAGGAGTCGCAGGCAGCAGCGCGACATTGCCGCTCAGTCGCGTCCGTGTGCCGGTACCCACACTCGCGCCACCGGCGGCGGCAGGCTCACCATAGACCCGAACAGTGGTCCCAGCGACGAAGTTGCCAGACGAGAGTGACAGCAGGATCGAGGTAATTGGCGCGGTGCTTGTCCACCAACCACTCCCTATGTCCGACCAGACGTCTGACGAGGTGCCCGAATTTACGAAGGTACCGAGCGACCGCCAGGTTTTATTGAATACTGTCGTTCGACTGTAGTCGTAGAGATAGACCGATACACCTGACGGAAAGCCGGATGGCGATGATGCCGCCGCGAATAGATAGTCGAGCGCGGCGGATGTCGCACCCTGTGCAGCCGGACTACCAGCGCCGAGCGTGTTGCGATTGAGACCGGTGTTGTTGTAGGCATAGTTCGACCCAGAGTCATTGTTCACCTGCATTTGCAGGGTGACCTGAGCGGCAGCGGTGTCACTACGCCCCTCAATCTCGATGCGCAGATCCTTGTAGCCTTGCGGAATGCTAGGGATCGCAATTGTCGCCTGCGCACTCAAGAGCACGGTGTCTTGAATCAGATTCGAGGTTGCCGTCATCAACGACGGCGGCGAGTCGGACTCACCCCACAGGGTGATGCTAGAACCGGTGACAAAGTTGCCGGACGCCAGGAGAACGGTTACTGAGGTAATCGCAGCGGTGCTGCGCCACTGGAACCGGTAAGTGGTCGTGAAGTCATTGCCACTAACGGTGTCACTGCGCGTGATGGTGGCAACAGATACCCCTTGCTTACGGAATGTACCTGCATGATTTGGTATCGTGACAACGCAGACATCCGCTGAATTTGCTGGACCACTCGCCGCCGTTACTTCACCTATACGTGCAAATGTCGTTGGACCCGTTGGGTCAGCGCCAGCGGTTGACGAGCCGTACATGCGGGCGTCGTCGTAGTTGCTGCCTGTGTCGCCGTTGAACTGGACATACAGGTATGTCGATGTGCCAGACCCATCGCTGCGAGCCTGAGCAGTAAGGCGAAGGTTTTTGAGACCAGTGGGTGGCACCTGAAACGTGACACTGTTGACACCGACTGGGTTCAGTGTCTGGATTGGTATGACTGACCCACCGCCGCCCCCACCACCTGTGCCGCCGCCGCCGCCGGTTGCTGCTGCCCATGTGGGCGCAGACGTCGGGCCAGCGCTGGTCAGCACGTAGCCAGCGGAGCCACCGGCGATACGCGTTGGAGTGCCGGTCGCCGCGCCGACAATCATGTCGCCGGCCGTGGTCATGGGATTGATCATGGCGTTGTTGGGCGTCCATGTCGGAGTTACCCCTACGCCCGCGCCGGTGAGAAGGTAGCCACTAGCGCCGCTTGCCAGTCGAGCAGGCGTACCACCCGTTGTCCCAACGATCAAATCACCGACTGACGTCATCGGATTGGAAAGACCGCCGACAGTCGGCTCGTACCAGCGGGCAGACCCCGAGTCCCAGACGAAGGTTTTCTGTGTGAGACCAGCGATAACGCAGGAACTACCATCAGCAACGTTGCTGGTTGCTGCAATGTCGAAAGTAATCGTGTTTGCCGCAGAGCCTATGTTGACGACACTGACGACCTGACCCGGAATCGTGCCTGGTTGAAGAACCGCATTACTGACAATGGCTGTTGGGAAAACGCGAGAGGCCGTGACGCCGGCGGTTGCAATCGTGCCGTTGCTGATCAGACTGGCGGCTGTCGCACTCTGAACGTAGTCGATGGGGTGTACCCATGTGCCCGGTGTGCCCGCGACAGTACAGACCCACATGCTGCCAGACTGGTCCACCACATAATCGCCAATCGCGTACGTACCGCTGACTGGCGCTGCTCCATAGGTGCCACCCACGTAGCGCGTTGCGTAGATAGAGCCGCCTAGGCCGGATGGCTTGAAATCAAGTGCCCCGATCTCATAAGCCAGGTTGAACGGATTCGGCATGTCGCCCGACGCCAGGAAACGATAGGTGGGCACACTGGGAACACCCGTGGCTGGCCCGGCGTGAACGCTATTGGTTGGCTGTGCGATCTCCGAGACTGCCAGCGTGCCCGTACCAGTCAGTGGCGATCCACTGACTGCGAATGGACTCGGCATCGTGAGGCTGACTGAGCTAACCGTACCCGCGACAGTCCAGCCTGGGCCTAACCCGCCGGTGGTGTTGACAGCGCTTGGAGTTGGAGAGCTTGTATTGATTATCGATATGACAAGCGAATTCGTAGTACCGGTCGATGTAGGCGCGAGCACCGACTGCTGGTGCAGCGTCTGGCCCTGTATCGCAGCGTAGACAACAAGTGTCAGGCCAGCGGCGGGCGCAGCCGGAGCCATGACACTGACCATGCCAGTCGTCGTGGCAGTGAAGTTGGTAATGGGGCTTGGCTGGGTAACGCCGCCGTCTGGCGACGGATTCGCTGTCTGCCAGGCGTAGGCAAAGCTGTAGACAATGCCGTTGGTCAGCGCACCGCCTGATCCTGTGGCGGAGCACACCGGCCCGGCCACGGGCGTGGCGACAGACGCCGGGTTCTGTACAACGGTGAGTGTCTGACCAAGTGGCCCGATGCCCAAACGCTGGACTGCCCCAAGCACGCCACCGACGATGATGTCGCCCATGTGCGACAGTACGCTGCCGAAACCAGCGACCGCCCACTTGAAGCCACCCAGCCGGGTACTGTCGGCAACCAGAATCTGACCATCAGGCCCTACCGGAACGGTCGTGAATTGGGTGGTACCACCGGTGCCGGCGACGATGTCGCCCTTATTCAGGTAGCTGGTTTTACGCAGGTAGATGTTGTGTGGGTCGGGCGTATCCAGCGGCGTGATGTGATTGACAAGCGGTTGTGTAATGGAGCGCGGTGTTAGCACCGTAGCGACGACAGTTGAGCCTGCGGCGTGGGTGAGCGACGTCCAGCCCGTCTCGGTTATCACTGTCCAGTTGAGCGAGTTGCCACCGGCAAGCACTTCGAGCGCCTCGAAGTTCACCGGATTGGCATCCGTACCAATGTCGTAGATCGCGATGCTGAAGGTGCCAGCGCCGAATGCTGGCTGCGTCCCAGCTACGGAGATGATGGTGGGGCGTAGGCCGCTGGTAATGGCAGCAGTGAGGCTGGTGACAAAGCGTGCGGTGTAGACCTCAGGTGGGCTGTAGGTGGACTGAAGGGTTGCCAGCCCGCCCTGTGCCCCAATAACCGCACTGAGCCGATACGTGACCGAAACGGTCGTCGTAATCGACGTTGTCGCTGACGCTGCGCATGTCGGAGTAGCGGTGTGAAGAGATACCAGGGCGGATGCATTGACAACCATCTACCACCTCACCCCAGCATCGTGAATTCGACAATGGCTGTTTGGAAATCGAAAAAGACCGATGGTGGTGATTGATTACCGCCGCCGCCGCCATTGTTACTCGGCCACGCCGGGTTCTGGACACCGCCGCGCCGAATGGACGTCAGAATCGCCGGTGCCGCCGTGCCGGGACCACTCGGACCCTCACGTGGCGTTATCAGCATGCCTATCGCACCAACCAGTGATCTGAGCGCACCGTAGTGTGCTTCGGCGTAGAGCGCGATCTGATAGACACGCGTGATCGGCTGGTAACCCGCAACCTGAACGCTGACAACGTAAATACCTGGGTTTGCCCACGGCACTGGTCGAATGTTCTGGTTGGAAGCCACGGTCTCCCCGTAGCCCATCTGGTTGACGTCAAAACCGGCCGTGAGGCCATTGGCCGTGAAACTCGACGTGTATTGCGCCTGACCGGTTTGTGCAACTGGCATTAGAAGCCTCGCCCACCCGCGACTGACGGCGACACGCGGCGCGGCATGTAGCTATTGCCCCGCCGTAGCGCCTGGAGCGTGCCGCGAGTCGCGGCGTCGATCACCGCCTGCTGCATTGCCAGAATGTCGTCATGGCTCCTAACGGTGACGTCGCCCATGTTGAGGTGAACGTGCGTGTCACCGCCGCCCGGCCCTCCGCCAGCGTTGCGCAGCATGTTGCTGATTGCCACGGTGTCGTCGCTCATGCCCCAGCCATTACCGTGCGCCGCGAACAACTCCGGGCCGGCCTCACCCACAAGGTAGGACGATGCCTGAGCGACCGGACCGCCGGCCTGCCTTGGACCGACTCCCCCAGGCCCAGTCTGCAGCAGGGCTTGCTGAGTGGTGCGCGAAGAGATGCTGAACCCGCTCTGCATCAACGCTTCACGGATGGCGATCCTCTGGTCCTGTATCTGCTGCTCTTGTGCTGGCGTCAAGGCTTCTGCCACCCCAGCAGCCACTTCCGGAATGCTCGGCGGTTGGGCTGGCGCAGCGGCCGGTGCAGGCGTCTCCGCCGGAGCCGCAGCCGGTTCTGGGGTGGTGGCAACCGGAGCCGCCGCCGGCCTGGGCGGGGCCACCATTGCCTGCTGATACGCAGCCGCAGCCGCAGCCGTGGCTTCCTCAATAGTTCGCCCAGCAGCTATCGCGGCCTGACCGGCGGCGTCGGCTGCACGTGACGCTGCATCAGAAGTCGCTGTCGGGGCTACGGGCACAGGCGACGGTCGAGCGCCCGGCGTGCCTGGCCCAGGCAGGTTCTGCGCCCCAGGTTGAGCTACCTCCGGGCCTTCAACCGGGCCGACAGCCCCCACGCCCGGACCCTCCGGCCTGCCTGCCGTTGGCGGCATCTCGGCAATAATTGCATCCGCGATTTTCTGGGCTGCTTGCGCCGCTGCAAGCGTGGCCTCGTTCAGATCCCTCTGTGCCTGAATGCGCTCTGGTGCGGCGACGAGATCGGCCATCTGGAGCACGCGGGTGACGGCATCCGACGATGCCTGGGCGGCGTTGATCTGCTCCTGATACATCAGGATCGAGCGCTGGTTGGCTTGCTGCTGTTCCTCGAAGGGAATGGCATCCATCGCCTTGGTTAGCTGGTCGTTCTGTACTGCTAGGCCGCGCTCGTAAACATCCTGCTGCTTCTCCAACTCATCGAGCCGCTGCGGAGCCTGGAAGAAGTCGGATGTGCGAAAGATGGTGCGAAATTGCTCTTGAATGTCATACGTCGGCTGTTCGCCGCGCATGCGCTGACCCATTGCTACCTGAAGGCGCAATCTGGCCTGTTGCTGCTGGAAGTTGAGACGCTCGACTGCCGCCCCAGCGGGAAGCTCCGCCTGCTGCGCCTGGATCAGACCCTTGCGTAACTCCAGATTCTCCTGGGTACGAATGGTGATCTGGTCCTGAATCTGCTGCTGCCGAAGCTGAAGCGGCGCTAGCTGACCTTCAAGCGACAATCGGTCAGCGGTGTAGCGATTGATGGCTTCGGCGGCACTGACGCGACGGCCATCCATTTGAACGCTGAGCCGATTGACATCCAGGGAACGAAGCTGCGACTCAGCCTGGACCTGCTGCAATCGCGCATTCGCCTGATTGACACGCTGCTGGGCTTGCGACTGCGCAAGCGTTGCGGTCATCGTCGTTACCTGGGTTGGCGTGATGCCAGGCAGCGGCCCGTACGGCTTGTCTCCGACTCCGCCTCCCGCATTGATGTCTGACGGTCCGGGCGGGGTCGGCGGAGGTGTCGCTACCTCCTTCGCTTTTTGGGCAACGCCGTCTGCAAAGTCCGCAGCCGCACGCGCCGCGTCGCCAAGCGGTCCGGGCAGGCGGTCAGCATTGTCGCGGATAGCCTTGCTTGCATCCGTGAACACGGTCGAAAGTGCATCAGCAGCCGGACGCACCGCGTGTTCTTGGATCGCATCTCCGATACCCCCAAGCATGCGCGGTGCTTCGAGACCGAGCGCCCCACCACCCAATGCGCCAACAGTGCCAAGGCCGGCGGCTTCTGCCAGCGCCGTGAGACCGAGTGATCCACCACCGGTAAATGGGATTGCAGCAAGACCAACGCCAGCAACAGTGGCACCTATAACCGTGCGACCCATCGGTGAGGTTGCCGCTTCAGCAATCTGCGGTGCCGCTGCTGCGGCAGGTAGCACCATTGGCGCAATCGGCGGCGCAGCAAGCGCCCACGGCACTGCCGCCACCATTCGACCTTGTGGTGTGCCAAAAAATTGCCCTGCCGCTTCTTTAGCCCCGCCGATGGCTTCACCAGCCCTACCGAGCAACTGCCCCGCAGCCTGGACAGGTCCACCCTCTTGCCGACTACCGAGAATCGCGTTGGTTTGCGAATTGGAGTAGACGTAGCCTGCACGGGAAGGTACGAACAGTTCAGGCCCGCGCTCTCCGACTAGGTATGCCCCGCCCGCACCGGCAGGCCCACCGGCGGCCATGGGCGGAAGCCCCGGACCCTCTGCCGGAGCACTGTAGTCGTAATATGCGCGGTAGTATTCCGCAGCGTTAGTAGCGGCGCGAGTTGGCGCTTGTCGTTGCCCTGTGGTTGCAGCCGCAGCCGGTTTCGGCGTGCCGCCAAGCAACGAGTTCATTTGTCGGATCAACTCGTTGACATCTGTCAAGAACGCAGTGATCGGCCCCGATGAAACTGCGGCTAGCGTGTCTTGGAACTCAGCCCATGAGCGATTCAGTTCGAAGAGCGCTCGTGACTGCGGCGTCGCGTTTTGCAGCCAGGCATCATTCTGTCGATTGACTTCTGCCTGGACCTCTGCCAACAACCGCTGGCTGGCGGCATATGGTCCGATTGCTGCCGTTAGCTCCTGATAGCTAAGACCGACTTGGTTGATCCGTCCATACTGATCAACAAGATTCAGGTTCATCTGCTGGCCGGCAGCAACGTTGCCGCGCATGACCTGCTGGAGCACACCAGCAGCCTGCGACTGGTCAGTACCCCAGATCGTGGCGAGTTGCGCCGAATCGGTAGCAAGTTGCTTGACCTGCTGATCCGTCAGCCCGAACTGTGCTGCCAGTGGTTGTAGTGCAGTTGCAGTTTGCTGGTACGTAGCCTGGGTTTGAGCAACCAGTGGCGCTTGTTGAAACGCCGTAAAACCAGCGGTGATGCCAGGTGCGCGTATTCCGCCGAATGCCACGCCGACTTGCGTGGTGGACTGCTGCAGCCGGTTCGATTCCTGAACGGTGTCCGCAATGAGTTGGTGAAGCTGACGGGCCAGCCCGGTGGCGACGTTCAGACCAAGGTTGACACCCAGAAGCGCCGCCATCTCACGGGTAAGTTGTGTCGCAGTCTCACCAAAAATGCGTCCACGACCAGTCTGAGTGCGCCGTCGCCCACCATGTTCTTCTGGCAGCAGATCCACGGCCTGCATTTCGGCCTTGGTCCGCGCCGTGGCCTGACGACCGGCTTCCCCATGCTCGACGCCAACGAGTGCAATGGTGCTCGTCAGTTGTTGCTGCCGCTGGTGGAATACCATCGAAGCAGCGTTCTGCCTCGACATTGTTGCGGCGTCTTGTGCGCGGACACCGTTCAGACGCAGATACTCAGCAACCAGCTTCTCGACGTCCTGAAGCTCACGCTGCAAGCCCTGAGTGCGTTGCGCCTGAGCTTGCCGGCCGGCAGGCGGTTCAGCACCCAATTGCTCAGCAATGCTTGCCGCACCAGCTACCGCCATACGCCGCGCTTCACCGGACGGATGCGATTCCACGCGCAGCCGAGCGACTGATTCTTCCGCTTCGGCCTTACCTAGCTGGTGTACAGTCTGTAGCCGACCAGCAAGGTTAGTGAGGTTGGTACCGGCGAATGTCTGGTACAGCCCCAGCATGAGGTCGGAGTGGGGGCCAGCGTCGCCGTGCCGTAGCAGGTACTCCAGCGCCCGCTTTTCCATATCGACAGTTCCGCCGAACTGCCGCTGGCCGATTCGACCGACACGCCCTTCCGCTACGGCACGCTTTGCCTGATCATGCGCCAGTACGTAACCCGGGGCGTGCGGCACGAACAGTTCAGGCCCACGCTCACCAACAACGTAGACACCTGACGTCTCGCTCGCCGGTCCACCGGCTGCACGTGGAATAAGCTTGCTGAGTTCTTCTTGTTTAGCAAGCAGTTCTTCGTACAGCGCGTCTCGCTCCGCCTGACGCTCCCGGAATACAGCGGAGAATTGAGGACCGGCCGCACGAGGCGCTGCCTCTGCTGCTGGCTGGCGGCGACGGATGACCGGCTCGTACTGAACGATCCGCTTGAGCTTCTCGAAGTCGGTTTCTGCTTGCGTTTGCACCGGTGCCGGTGCCGGCGGCGGAACCGGCTCTCGCGGCAGACCGAGACGACGACGAATCCTCTCCTGCTCGTTTTCTATGCCAAGCCGCCGCCTGACAATGGCGGCTTCCTTTTCGGTAAATGCAGGTGGGCGGGACAGCATTGAGCCAAGAGTGCTGAGAGCACCACCAACGCCCTCCGCAAGTCGCCCGAAGAAGCCGGGGCCAGCCGGCTTCGCCATCTGCTGCGCCGCCGGGGCGCGGATCTTGGCAACGAACTCCTGTGCGTTCCTGACCCCAACATTTCCAAGGGTGGACCCGGCATGCTCGATGGAGGTGCCGCTGAGCAATGCCAGGCGCAGCATGCGCTCATCGGCATTCAGTTCGAAACGCCGCGCTTCGAGTTGCCCCAGAATCCGCTTCGACTCAGCCTCTGCGTTAGCAGTCGGATGTGCGCGTGGCCGGGCAGGCGCTGCTCTTACCTGCCGCTCTCCAACCTGGGGGATGTAGCCCGGACCATACGGCAGGAAACCAACCCCGCCACCGGGGTTGATCATCATTCCTGCTTCCGGCGAAATCGTCGTGCCTACATGCGATGGGGCTACCCCACCACCCACCGCATCGAACACGGCCGTGTTAATGCCGAGACCGATCTCTCTGGCCGCTGCCTTCGGCATGCCGAAGATCTTGACCAGCGCGGGTTCGAGATCCTCGATGGCCGTGCCGCTCTGGAGCATTGTGCGAGCAATCGAGAGGTGACCGGCCTGTTTCTGCAGTGCTCCCTGTGGGTTTACCCCGAGCGCCTTGATCTCGTCGTTCAGGAAATCGATTGCTGCCTTGATGCCTGGATCTGGTGGCGTCTGCGCTGCTGCCGCCTCCCGCGCTCTAGCGGCGTTTATTCCTGGCCTGCTCGAAGGTGGCAGCCCTTCCGTGCCTGCTGGAGTTGGCTCTGGCGTCGCTGCTGCGTACTTCGCCGCAACTGCCTTCTTACGCTCAATTTCCCTGCGGTCGATGTCCGCAACACTCTCAGTTACTTCTGGGGGTACCGTGGCGGGGGCAGGTGGCGTAACAACCGGAGCGGGCGGCGGTGGCGGCGCAGCCGGAGCGGGCGGCGGCGTTGCAACCGGAGCGACGG
>Ga0126379_10002689_pt1 | contig 11359 bp, 12 predicted proteins | sample PanSoiMetPlot_24_FD_92640 | JGI IMG/M metagenome (GOLD analysis project Ga0126379, IMG submission 92640) | Tropical forest soil microbial communities from Panama - MetaG Plot_24 | ecosystem: Environmental > Terrestrial > Soil > Tropical forest > Bulk soil | place: Panama | collected 2016-02-17
CGCGAACAACCAAAGCTCAACCCGTGTGGTTCCTCAAGATTCGAAGCCGAATGGCACGTATTCCCCTGATTGGAAGACCATTTCGGGATAACGAAGTTCAGTGGTGGTCAGATGGCGAGTGTGCTTTGAATGGCCCGACAAATCGCCAGGACCGACTAACGTAGAGATTACTGATTACCACTGAGCAGGAAGAGTTTGTATGACAATAACAGCAATACATCCAGGCGAGCATTTGGCCGAGGAGCTTAACGCTCTGGGAATGAGCGCGGCAGAGCTGGCGCGACGGCTCAGGGTGCCAACCAACCGCATCACCGGTATTCTCAATGGCCAGCGCGCGATCACTGGTGACACGGCCCTACGGCTAGGCCATTTCTTCGGCACCAGTCCGCAGTTCTGGCTGAATCTGCAGAGTCTGTACGAACTACGTCTGGCCGAACAAAAAGTGGGCAAATCCATCAGGGTCCTTCCGACGCTGAAAAAGCATGCGCCGTCTCACCCATGACCTCCGGTCCTCGACGGCTTGCTCCGATTCGGCGCGTACTCCTTCTTCGCGACGTTTCTTACTGCCTGGTCTGGATGGGAATCATCAGCTGAATGTAATCAGTGTAATGGTCTGCTTGCCGGAAACTTTTAAGGCTACGCCGATGAGGCTCGGCTCAATAGCCCATAACGTTGAGACTGGAGCGCTGACTGCGGCGTCGAGTTGCAACTTAACCCGCGCAAGATCTCTTACCAGCACCACAATAGTCTTTTGAGAATTGATCAAGCGCAAAGCCCCTTGTAATGAGGCTGCATCCAATTGTGAAATTTGTTCGAGCAGCACCCGATAGCTGGTAAAGAAATTCCGCGCCGAACAAGTTCAGCCAGCGCTTCGTTCGTTCCGGCTACGACAGCGGCACCGCCGACTATCTAACTTCCGGAAACTTTCCACCCACAACCATCGTGTGACGACTAACCCATCGGGAATAAATTTGGCGCCCAAGACAGTTATTTAAGTATGAGGACCAGAAACGTGTAGCGAGGAATTGATTGCCGCGAAAACGGACGACTTTTGAACAGATCGCTGTACCGCATCTCGCCGGTGTTTATCGCTTCGCTTGTCAGTTCACGGCTAAAGAAAGGGCGCAAGACCTCGTCCAGGAGACTTACCTGCGCGCGTGGAAATATTTTGACTCGTTTCGAACCGACACCAACTGCCGTTCCTGGCTGTACCGCATTCTGCACAATGTCTGGCGCGATGCCGCACATCGGCAGCGCTTGGAAATCCCTTTAATCGACGACGAAGCAGCAGGCATTGAGCCTTACTACGATTGGGAGGAAGAGTTTTGGCGAGATGAATTATCTGAGAATTTGGCCGCAGCCCTGTCCCAGTTGCCCGAAGTTTATCGCTGGGCCGTGCTCCTGGCGGACGTCGAGGAACTTTCGTACCAGGAGATCGCGACCGTCATGGATTGTCCGATCGGTACAGTCATGTCCCGGGTCAATCGCGGGCGCAGGACGCTGGCGAGTTTGCTGCTGACATCAAGGATAAATCCGGCAAACGAACTTGATGAGGTGATCGGGAAAATATCGAAGGAATGAAGAGTATGGACTGCAAAGAATTTCGTGAAGTGTTGGACCTGTACATCGATCGCGAGCTCTCTTCGGAAGCAGAGAATTCGGCGCGCCTGCACGTGAATGAATGTTCGCGCTGCCGCAGAGCCGAGCAACAATTGCGAAGCTTAAGACGAGCTTTGAAAGAAATGGTGGCGAAAAACGACCCGCCTCTCGGGCTCGTCGGCGCAGTCAACAAAATCTCACATCCGTGGTGGAAAAGCGTTTTTACGCCCGACGGTCAGCAAAGGCGTACGAGACTCTGGGGGCGACAGGTAACGTTGCCGGCGCCGGTGTTTGCCGTTTTGCTGTTATTCGTCCTGGGCCTGGGCGCTTTGCTCGTCCGCAGGCCGGCAAGCACCGCGCCCACCGCATCGATTTCGCAGAATCGAGGCGGGCCGACGGCGGCGACCTCCACTGAAGCAGCAACCGGCGCCATAGATTTGTCGCGTTTCGATCAAGGTGGACGGGTCAGTCTTTACAAGGCGCCTCGCTAGATTGGTAGCACGCAAACAGGAGTTTCACACATGTTCAAACGCATTAGTCTTGTGCTGGCGGTAGCTGGCCTGGCCATTTCGACTGTCATCTTTTTTCGCGTGGAACTGGCCAGCGTCTCAGCTTCGTTGAACGAACCATCAAAGCGCATCCGCTTTGATGTCGCCGCTTTCGAGGAGCGTTCGGGCACCCGAGAGTTGCTTGCCGAGACAACCGTCGAAGGTCCGCCGGGCACTGACTTTGACATCAAGCTGCAGGGTGCGCGCTTTCGCATGGATGCCCGGTTCGTAAATGATCTGGTAGCTTCCGAATCGCTCCAGGTACGTGTAGACCTCAACACTCGTCGCCTGTACGGACAATCGGAAAGGAATCTGCCGCTTTATGAAGAGGACACCCAGAAACAGACACTACATCTGGGATTCGAAGAGAAGTTGGTTCTGCTTCCTTTTGGACGCAATGATTCAACGCTTAATTCCGATCAGTTGAAGATCGAAATCACGCCGAACCTGATTGAGCAAACCACATCCGCCAAAACACGCCCTTTGGAAATCAAGATTCTGAAGGCGAGTACCGGTAATCTGATCACAGTGGAGGCAACGAAGGTACCCCATCGGTTTAGCTGGACCGTTGTGTTGTTCAAAGACGGACAAGAAGTTGCCAAGGGTGCAGTTGAGGATGCTCTCGTCGAACAGGCGCAGGAGATCTCTCTCAAACCAAATGCTCAAGCCGGCGCTGACGTTTTGGGCAATCCGATTTCCCTGGACCTAACGACGATGCGGTATGTCCGGAATCGGCCTCAGGACCAGGTGGCATTTGAATTCAGCCTTCACCACCATCAGACCGGTCAAGGGACTACAGAGATGACGGCCCCGGAGGCCGCGGGAATTGCTCAACTAACTGAGCCGATGAGTTATGACGTGAGCGATTACTTCAAATCTGCCGGCGCAAAGTACGAACTCAAACTTATCGTAAAACTTGCTGCCGGCGAGGATGCGAAGTAGCTATGAGTTTCTGAACGAAAACTGGAGACCATTTATGAAACGTCAATTAGCCATCTCAATCCTTCTGTTGCACTTAGTCAATGTTGGCACTGCTCAGGAGAAACCGGCGCTTCCGTATGCCGATCGAGTTCGGCTGGCGGAAGCATTAAGGTTGAACAGCTTCGTGAGCGATCGCGTCTGGAAGGGCTGGTCAAAAATTCCATTCGCAGTATTGCTGATCACACAGGATTACGAATTTCTGATACGCCATCCACAACCTTCATCCGACTTTAGTTTGATTGGATATGACCCGTTGCTCAAGAGCAAAGTCTACTTTCGCAAAAGAATATTTTCCAAAAGGCTCCAGGCGACATTTCCTGCAATTCAACCCAGTCCGATCTCAACGATCGTAATTGGCGAAGCTGAAAGCACAGAGTCAGGAACGTCAACGCCATGGGTCATCACACTCATGCACGAGCACTTCCACCAGCTGCAGACTTCACAGGCGACGTACTATGTGAGCGTGAATGCCTTGAACCTGTCGCGCGGCGACAAGACCGGCATGTGGATGCTGAACTACGCTTTTCCTTACGATCAGAAAGAAGTTCAGGATCAGTTTCTCTCTCTCAGTAAGCTGCTCGTGAACGTAGTTAACACTGAGACCGGTCTGGACAGGGGGACACAACTCACTGAGTACCTTCGCGCGCGTAGTGAATTTGAGCGAGCGCTTAAGCCCGACGATTACAAATATTTCTCGTTCCAGCTATGGCAGGAAGGAATTGCGCATTACACGGAATATCGCGTGGCTAAGTTGGCGGCAGCTAAATATCATCCCGGCAAACAGTTTCGCGCGCTGAAGGATTTCACCTCATTCGCGGACGCATTCAGGGAAATCCGTGACACAATCATCAATCAACTCTCAACCCAGCGTCTTGGCGAAAAGAAGCGTGAGGTAGTTTACCCGTTCGGCGCCGCGGAAGCGCTCCTGCTGGACGAAGTCAATCCTTCCTGGCAAAGCCGCTACTTTGTCGACCGGTTCGATTTGCGAAAATACTTCGACACATCTGCGTCGACCAGGCGAGAAGAACCGGTTCATCGTTCTCACCGGAGATGAATACCAGGATGCAAGATACACACCATAACCTCCGCTGTCTGATACTGGTAATGATCCTCATGAGCGTGACTTTCAGCCGAGTTGTGATCGCAAATCAAGATACAAGTCAGTTGCCTCCCGCTTTGTCACATGATGATGCAGTCGATTAGTATTCGACAAGCACGGCATCACCAGTCCTGCAGAACTCGAAGAACAGATTCAAAGCGCCATTCGGCCCGCTAAGGTTTCGGTGGGTGTGCAATTTAGAAAATGGGAGGCGAACACTTTATGATTTCATAGATCTGTGATCTCAGAGAATGACAGGACTCCCATTTGATCTGTTATGATGATTTCTTCTGATTCATTTTCACTTCACGCGCGCTTTGGCTTCTGCCTGTGACGGAACATCGAACACATATTTGTCGTCTGTGACGACGTGATCGGCGCGCGCCAAACGCGGCAGCCTGTTAGTCTCCAGGTCGCCACAACCGAATGGTGTCTCCCAAGTTTGGCAATAGATCGCCAGCCGTGTGAATGAACGCCAGCAAGAAAAGGTCGCGAGTGCGAATCCTGAGCACGACTAGAAGGTCGGTGGTTCAGTAGCGAACGGTGGCCGGCGAATCCCATTTACGCAACTAGTGTCGAGACGGGCGGTGCTGCCGGCATCAATGAACTCCGACATCAGCTGCCAGATACATGGACTGTCAACCTGATGTCCGTAATACCTAATCTTTACCTGTCGCCCATTGGGTAAATGGGCCATGGCTGCTGTGCCCAGCCACGGCGGCGTCGACGCGTCCAGTTCTCCCGAGATCATTAAGACCGAAACACTAGACTTAACCGGCGAAATGTAGCTGGCCGGAATGTTTCCCTTCGACCATTCTTTACATGCTTGAATATGAGATCTGACGCGATAGTCACCGACAAAGGTGGCTCTTGTCTGTGAGCGAATATCACGTTCGGTAATAAATGGCACGCTCTCTGAACAGGTAACTGTCAAATACATTCCGCGCGCCAGGATACTGCCTGGATTGTATTGAATAGATAGAGCTTCGAATGGCAGATAGTCATTCTCAAAAGCATGGTGGATGATCATCGGGACGAATCTGGCGAACGTTGTCGTGTAGAGTAGCAGGCGAATCCGTTCAACAAAATTCCCCCGAGCTATCTGCACCAGCTCTTTCTGTTTTGTGACTGGATTGATTAGCTCAGCACTGACGGGCCCTTGCTGGAAACGGGCTATCACCGCGGTAAACTCCTCTTGCAAATCGGGGAATGCAGCGTGACAGTCCTTGTCTGCCGCGCAGTCTTCGAAAAGCAGATCCATGGCGTGTTGGGCGCCGCGGGCAAACGGCAATGGCTGTCTGATATTTGTGTTGGCTACTCCAGCCAGAAACACGGATCGAAGATGATCCGAATGCTGGCGCATATAGACCAGCGCCGCGATTGTCCCGTACGAAGCGGCGACCAGATTGATTTTGTCATAGCCGAGAGCCGCCCTCACTTCATCCAGATCGTCCATGGCGATCGGCGTGGTGTAGAGTGAAACATTCGCGATGGCGCTCAGCTGTTCGCGGCATTCGCGCACTTTGTCCCGCGGAAATAGCGGGCCGAAGAATTGCTGAAGGGCGGCGGGATCGTCGCCCAGCTTACAGTTGAGGGGATTTGATGCGCCGGTGCCTCTCTGATCTACAAAAATCAGGTCCCGTTTTTCCCGCAGCATTCCCAGGAAGCCGTTCTTGCCAGCGGCCGGCGTCGTCAGGGTGGCGGCCGCGCCTGGACCACCGTGCAGCCAGAAGACAGGATCAGGTTCAGGAGTTGCGCTCAAGGCCGGAACCACGACGATATTCAGGCTGATTCGCCGGCCGGACTTCGCTGCGCGGTCTTCATAGACTTCATATTTGCCACAGCGAACTTCGCTGTCCATGTTCGGCACACGACACGGCTGCAAGGAAACTCGAGAGCCCGCCGTTTGCGGGGATTTTAGCGCCGGCGTTTCCGAAGCCCAGTTGAGGGCTAAGGGCCCGATTAGAACAATTATTGTGATGAACACTACGCGTGTGAACATTACAAGTCCCGCCTATCTGATCCGAATGTCATCTCTTAGTCGCCGTGTCTCAGCCTTTTCGGAGATCGAGCCCCTCTCTTTTTCCGCCCGCCGCGCTGCAATGCGCGGACACGACACTCAGCCTCACACCTTCTTCAAGTGACTTCTTCGATGAGATCTAAGGAAGTCAATCGAATACTTACCGGGTCCGGCGAAAAGTAGAGCGCAGAACATCACCGCATAGAGCATGGCGATCAACCACGCATCTTCGTTCATTCTCAAGCTGTAGTACGTCGCCGCAGCGAATCCAATCGTTAGGCATAGCGCTGCGAAACGCGCGAACAGCCCGCAGGCAACCAGCAGGGCCCCAAGCGATTCGTTGAGCGATTGAATACTGGCGATTAAAACCGGCGCCGGCAAGCCGACTTTTCGATTGAATTCAACAAACATCCATTCACCGGTGTGCAGATACTGATTTGCATCCTTCAGCTTGGGCCAGCCAAACAGCAGCAGCAGCGACACTCCAGCGCCCAGGCGAAGAATGAGCAACCCGACATCGGCCCGCGGCTTGATTACGGAGTTAATCGTCATGTTCGTGTGATTTGCTTGACCTTGTTTTGATAAAGTGATTGATCGACAGTCGGCCCGCACCGGTTATTGACAGGGCGGAGAAAACGATGAGATAAAGAGCCGCGCGCATCCAGTCTTCACCCAGTCTTAAGCTTACGTAAAGCGCGCCGGCCATTCCGAGCGCTGCGCTCGCGGCGGCAATTCGCGTGAACCCGCCGCAGGCGATTAGCAGGCACCCAATCGATTCATTTAGTGTCACCCAAATGGCCAAAAGTACGGGTGCCGGAAATCCCATGCTGCGAATCAAGGGAGCTAATCCGACTCCACTCAAAGCGGTTGTGCTGTGTAACCATTCACGATACCAGCCGATCTTTTGCCAGCCGAAAGTAAGAGCGAGCAGAAGTCCGGTGCCTCGTAGCAACAAGAGCCCAACATCCAGGCGCGAGATTTGTCGCCCGGTTCCGTTGTGTTCCGTCGTTACCATCCGCCAGGTTTCCCGTAAACAATTTACGACGCTAGGCTTCTCACACCACAACTTGTTCGACCGGCCGGCGCGCCGTTGCATGAGCTGGGTGCGTCGCATAGCCCATGTAGAACATGAATGTCGTTTGCCATGAAGCTTCGCCGGTAATCTCTGTCAAAGCTGACGCGGCGGTTGGCTGTTTACCGTGCAGCCTTTCCTGATCTACCAGTTCGGCCGCCTGGTTGGCGGGGCGCGCTGCCAACCCTCGCGCGGTTGCCAGCAAGTGTACACGCTGCCATATGCGACCCGCGGCAATGTTTTGCGCACGGTCGTAACGAGCGCGCACTGCAATGGCACCCAACAAACGACCCCTCATCATCAACTCAACGTAAGAGATTCTGATTTGTAGGGGTGACGTAACCTTCTCCATTGATTCAGGCAAGAATTTCAAGAGCGCAGTCGCCAGCGGCGGTTGCCCAAAATCATCGATGGTCAGTCCGTCGCGAAACTTCTGAATCGAATGCGAGTCCCGGTCCCAGCGAACATTGCCGGCCAACATTTCTGGGTACGAATGAACGAGTTCAGCAGCTCCTTTGCTGATGATGTCGGCAACTTTCCTGCGCTCAGCATCGGTGATGAATGAAAAGAGCTTTACATCCGGCTCGTCGGCGGTTGCGCGATTCAGTTCGTCAACGAAGTCAGCTGGAATCGGCTTTTGCTCATCGAACGGGAATCGATTGGTATGACGATTGGGAATCGCCTGATAGAGTTCACTCTCTTTGCGCGCTCCCGGCGCCAGATCGATACGCGCGACCAACTCGCTCTTCGGATTTTCGGAAAGCGCAGAAAGCTTTCCTGGAAAAAGTGTTAGCGATGCTTCATAACTGTTCGGTGGCGCGGCTAGTAGCAGATTTTCCAGCGCGCAACCCAGACTGATGTTCAGTTCGCGCAGGTAGGGATCGAAGGCTCCGGTATTCCTCGTTTGATCAGCGTACAGTTCAATTGACGAAGGAGTGACTTTGAAGAGCCATGGTTGTGAATTAACAGCGTTCGCGGCCAGAATCGCTGAGCGCACGAGAGCCAGTGGGCCATGATCGGTCTCACCTCGCCAATTCTTCCAGGGCTCGTAAGCCGGACCCGTGCCGGCGGTGAAAACACCACGATCATAGGCGCGCCAGATCCCGCCCGCAGTCGCCAGCACCAAGACCGCCCCGCTGCCCTTAAGAAAAGTTCTCCGCCTCATTGCTGCCGTTGCGATTGGCTCGACCGAATTCGGCATCTTAGCGGCCTCAATTTCATTCGTGAAATGGATCATGGTGATACGACAGCATTCACAAGATGAATATCTCCGGGGTTGATCTAAACTTGCTGCTCGTCTTTCACTCTTTGATGAACGAGCGCAACGTAACTAAAGTCGCGACCAATATGGGCTTGAGGCAGCCAGCGGTTAAGTAACGCTTTGCGACGGCTGCGAGATGTCTTTGGCGACAAGCTCTTTGTGAAAGGTAAACGAACCTTCGTTCCGACACCTCGAGCTCTCGAGCTGGTGCCGGACGTGAATGCAGCCATTGCCTACATTCGCTCGGTGTCTCAACCGCGAGAATTTCGGCCATCAACGGCGAGTAGAACCTTCGGAATCGCGCTCAGTGACGATATTGAACTCTTGCTGCTGCCCACCCTGGTGCGAGAGATAAATGTCGTCGCCCTGAACATCAGATTGACCTGTAGCCCGATTGCATGGAATCTTCAAGCTCACTCAAGTGATTCTTTTCGAGAATCGATACCGAGCTGGTAAAGATGGTCGACGCCTGCGATGGTTATGCACAATCACGAGCGGCAGAGAAGTTGAGACGATCTGCGCATCCGCAAGTTTCGGGGGAACCATTTGCCAGAACGCTTCACGAGTAGAATAAGGGTCGCAGTGGACTGTCCATCGGCTGATTAGCGCAATTTCCATTTGTTTAGAAAAAGAAAGTAAACGGATTGTTGTACGGCACACCTACCCAACCCGAACGGCTGTGGTGATGTAGTATTTGCCATCTTTTTCCCCAATCAAATACTTCGTGTTGTGAACCTGCGCTAGCCCCACTTGAGCTTTAAAGTTAACCACAAGAACTTTCTTTACATCGAGATTCGTTTTAAACGTCCGACCCGCCTTTGTGTATTGAGTCATTTGATTTTCGGACGGCGCAACCATCTCTAGCTTTTCAATCTCCAACGCAAAGTCGTCTTTAAAGCTATCTTCCACACTTTTCTTGATATCCGGCTCAACTCCTTCCCAATAGACCAACTTCATTGCAGCATTGAGGTTTTTCTGTGCATGAGCTTGTTGGAAAGCCTTAAGAAAATCGCTCTCTGGATTCGGAGATTGCGATTGGCACCCCATGATTGAACCAAGCATTAAGGCAAGCAACAGTTTTTGCATTTTATTCCTCTCTCTTTGTGCCGTATTGCGGCGGAGAAACTATGACGCCGGGTCTCCTGGCAGAGTGAGTTGATAGATACGAGTCGCCACTTGGTCGAGATCTTAAAATGAATTCTTAGTGATCCCATCGATACTCCATATAGCGAGCCGTTTCGACTGCTTGCTCTCTACCAAGTAAACGGGCTACAACCTCCAGCGACATATCGATGCCCGCCGAGATTCCCGCCGATACGATGACCCGACCGTTATCAATAAATCGTTTGTGGCCATCAACTGAGATGTTGGGATGTATGGCCCGCAGTTCGTCGAGTGCAGCATGATGCGTCGTAGCTCTAAGACCATTTAGTAATCCGGCTTTCGCCAGCACCAGCGCTCCACTGCAAACCGAGAGAATTAACTCGGCGTCCTCCGACTGTGACCTGACCCATTGAAGCATTCTCGGATTGTTCATCTCTCTGCGCGTGCCCATGCCTCCGGGAATCAGGAGAATGTCCGGAGAGCAACAGGACTCAAAGGTAAAAGTAGGATTAACGCTCAATCCTCCGCGGGCTCTGACCGGTCTCACTTTTTCCGCCACCGTGCAGACCTCAAACGGCCTCAGTCCGTGGCGCCCCCCGGTGACCGAGAAGACTTCGAACGGACCACAGAAGTCCAGCACTTCGACGTCATCAAAGATCACTATGCAGACCGTTCGTTTTTGATTGGTCATTCTGTCTCCGCTCAACGATGATCGGGTTCATCGATCGGCTGGACTCAATCCTGACTGCCGTCGTCTCTTCACTTCATGCCAAGTTTCCTGAGCATCTCCTCAGCATTTTTGTTTTTGGGATTTAGCTCCAGAGACTTCCTATAATTCTCGATGGCCTGTTCTTTGTTGCCGTTCTTCATGAACGCCTCGCCCAGGCCGTCATAAACGTTCCACGATGACGGAAAGGCTTCGACATTTAACTTCAGAAGCTCGATCGCATCTGACGTCTGGTTCATACCGAGAAGTTGGTAACCGAGTTCATTCAGTTCCGACTCGCTGAAATCATAGGCCGGATCGGCGCTCTGCTTGAGAGAGCGGTACTGCTTCACTGCGGCAGCAATTCCCTCGGCACGGTAGGTTCGATACATCAACTCAGCAATCGAGAGCTGCGGCAGGGTGTAAGGCTGGTCGTGCAGGACGTTGATGAGCGCATTCCCAATGGCGCTCATATTTTTGAAATCATGATTTGTGAGGAAGATGATCGTCGCGTGCTCTCTCGGAAAACGCTTGATGTAGGTATTGAAACCGCCGTAGCGACCCGCGTGCGCATAAATCGTTTCGCCATTGTAGTCCGCGATGGCCCAGCCAAATCCATAGCTGATTGAACTGCCGTCGTTTAGTTTTCCGCGAGTGAAGGCTTCATCAAGCGTGGACCGTTTCACAAGTTTCTCGGTGTAGAGCGCCTGGTCCCATTTGAAGAGGTCGACGACAGTAGAATAGATGCCGCCTTCTCCGTAAGTCAGCAGGTCGTAATCTGAATCATCTCCGAATCGGTTATAGCCGCGGGCCCGCTTCGCAAACTCTGGCCGCGGCTTGTCATACACAAACGTGTCCTTCAATCCCAGCGGCGCAAAGATATTGCTCTTCAGGAAGAGACGGTACGGCTGACCGGCCACTTTTTCGATGATCAGCGCGAGGAGAATGTAGTTTGAATTGCTGTATTCA
>Ga0126379_10002692_pt1 | contig 11353 bp, 6 predicted proteins | sample PanSoiMetPlot_24_FD_92640 | JGI IMG/M metagenome (GOLD analysis project Ga0126379, IMG submission 92640) | Tropical forest soil microbial communities from Panama - MetaG Plot_24 | ecosystem: Environmental > Terrestrial > Soil > Tropical forest > Bulk soil | place: Panama | collected 2016-02-17
CATCTCCTGCGCCTGCGGCAAAACCCACGGCTGCTCCAGCGCCGAGTGTTGCGCCCGCAACGGCCGCGAAGCCTGCACCAGCCCCGGGGCCAGTCCCTGCTGTAGGCTCCGCGGCTACCTCGGCCGCAGTACCACAAGCGAACGGCGCCGCGGCCAGCACCACGGAGCGCGTGCATTCGTCTCCGCTGGTTCGACGGCTCGCCAAGGAACACAACATCGACCTCACGACGCTCGAAGGAACGGGTGCGGGCGGGCGCATCACCAAGGAAGACATTGAAGCCGCGATTGCCGGGCAATCCGCCGCGGCTCCGGCTGCCTCCGCTCCGGCAGCAATTTCTGCGGCGCGGCCCACTCCGCAACCTCCGCCGCCCGCCCCCGTTGCGGCTCCCGGCGCCCCTGCCGCACACGGCGCGCAGTACGTGCCGGCGCTGCAAATCGGAGTGCCGCGTGAGCGCATCTATTTCGGAAATTACGAGCTGCAACCGCTGAGCGTGATGCGGCAGAAAATTGCCGAGCACATGGTGGCATCGAAGCACGTTTCGCCGCACGTTTACTCGGTGGATGAAATCGACATGAGCAAGGTAGCGGCGATCCGCACTAAGGCCAAGGAAGAGTTCGAAAAGCGCTACGAGACTAAGCTGACGTTTATGCCGTTCTTTGTGAAGGCGGCGGTAGCCGGGCTGCGCGCTTATCCGACGTTGAACGCTTCGCTGGACGGCACCAACGTGGTGCTGCACAAGGAAATCAACGTGGGCATCGCAGTGGCTCTCGATTGGGGACTGATTGTTCCGGTGGTGAAGAGCGCCGATGAAAAAAATCTGCTGGGCATCCAGCGCACCCTGAATGATCTGGCGGAACGCGCGCGCTCCAAGAAACTGAAGCCGGAGGAAGTGCAGGAAGGCACCTTCTCCATCACCAATCCCGGCGTGTTTGGCGGGTTGTTCGGTTTGCCGGTGATCAGCCAGCCCAACGTGGGGATTCTGGGTTTGGGCGCGATTGAGAAGCGCCCGGTAGTGATCAACGATTCGATCGCCATCCGTTCGATGTGCTACGTGACGTTGAGCTACGACCATCGCGTGGTGGATGGCGCCATCGCGCACCAGTTCCTGCACAAGGTGAAAGAAACGCTGGAAAACTGGTCCGAGCCGCTGGTTTGACGCGAGTGATCAGTAATTAGCGATCAGAAATCAAGGCCAGCGACGGTGTTTCCGAATCGCGGCGCCGATCCGTTCAGTTTTCAGTCGTCAGTTTCAGGTTCTAAGTAAACCGCAAAGCGCAGCCTGGTCAAGCCATGCTTGCCTCTAAGGGCTGGCCTTTTATGCCCGTCCTGATTCCTGGGGGCGTTCGCGGTGTGGACGACGAAGATCCGTCCGCTAACTACCCGGCGGACAAAAACGTCACTTACCAGCAGCAGCAAAAGCGGCAGAGAATTGCCAGCCGTTCCTTTTCCGTTGTGGCGCATGTTTGCGGGAATGACCGCCGGGCCGTCCCCGGACCATCGCGGAACGAACGCCTCCCGCTTTGCCGCCGCAGGTGCCCAAATACAAAAGGCCCCTCGAACAAATCGAGGGGCCCTATTTTGCCAGTTTCGACCAGCGGAGAGCTGCCGCTAGCGCCGTTTTTTCTTTGCAACCTTCTTCTTGGGTGCGGCCTTTTTGGCCGGTTTCTTCGCTTTGGCCGACTTTTTCGCGGATTTTTTCGCGGCTTTTTTCGCCACCTTCTTGGGCGCGGCTTTTTTGGGGGCTGCCTTCGGAGTCGCCTTTTCCGCCGGCTCTTCCTCGCCCTCTTCGTTGGGTTCTTCTTCCACCACGAGGATTTCTTCTTCTTCCTCGGTAATGCCCTCGCCGTCCCCGCCTAGTTCGTCGTCTTCCAACCGGGACAGCTCGTCGTCTTCTTCAAACTGGTCCTTCTCGAATTCCATGCTTTCCTCCCCTGGGGGCTCAACTTTACGCGGTGTTTTTGGCACGCTGCACCAGCCGGAGCCGACGTCTGCCTGCCCTTGCGATTTGTTATCCCACTCTGCGGTGCTTGTCAAGAGTCCTGCTCACAAGGACTGAAGGAGCCGGGGTACAGCCGCCAGTGTACGGTAATAAACATTGGCATTTCAGTTTTCGACTTGCACTTCAGGGGGTGGTGACGCTTTTGCTGCTGGTGGTTTTCTTTTTCACAGTGCTTTTCGACGAGTGCTTCACCGTGTGTGCTTCCGGCGCACCTCCCACGGTATAGATCCTCAGCACCATGCCCCGGCTCACTTTGGCGGATTTCAGCCCGTTCCACCGGCGAACATCCTCCGAGGTCACGCTGAACTGGTCCGCAATTCCTCCCAACGTGTCGCCCTTCCTCACCCGGTAGCGCACCAGCCGCGGTTTGGTTTCTGCCAGCGGCCGCGCGGCTGGAATGATCAGCTTCTCTCCCGGGGTTAGGCCCTCGCCGTGCTCCAGGTCGTTAGCCTCCGCAATGGATAGGGGCGTCACGTGATACTTCTTCGCGATGGCGGTCAGGGTTTCTCCGGCCTCCACGCGGTGTCGCCGCCAGCTGACCCATTTGTCGGCGGGAATGTCGGCGATTTCCGCGGAGAACCTCTCCGAGGTGCCCTTGGGCAGGTGCAGTACAAATCCCGAGTCATCCGGCGTGACCATGCGCAGAAGCGAGGGATTCAGGGTCCGCAGGGTGTCTACATCCACATCGATGGTCTCGGCCACCAGGCGCAGGTCGATGGCCCGCCCGGGCTTTACCACGTCGGTCTCTACCGGTTGGTCGGGATCGACGGCGATGCCATAGTGGGCGGCGTCCTTGGCAATCAGGGTCAGCGCCAGGATGATGGGCACATAATTCTTCGTCTCCCGCGGCAGCACGTTGCGTTTGTAGAGTTCCCAGAAGTCGGCGTAGCCGGTCCGCTCGATGCCCTTCTGCACGTTTCCGGGACCGCAGTTGTACGCGGCCATGGCCAGATACCAGTCGCCATACAAACCATACAGGTCGCGCAGATGCTGCGCTGCCGCGCGGGTGGCCTTTTCCGGATCCATGCGCTCGTCCACCCACCACGACCTGTGCAATCCATACTCGTTGCCGCGCCACTGCACGAATTGCCAGATGCCCCGCGCCCCGGCGCGCGATAAGGCCAGCGGCTGGAAAGCGCTCTCGGCCTGCGCCAGGTAAATCAGATCCTGCGGCACACCTTCTTCGTGAAGCACCCGCGCGATCATCTCCTGATATTTCCCCTTGCGCCGCAGACCGTTCTCCACGATGGCCCGGCCGCGCGGGGTCTGGAAAAAGTTCAGGTAGGAAGCCACCACGTCGTTCACGGTCAAAGGCAAGTCGTGCGAGGTACTCTTGGCTGTCTCTTCCGCGTGCTCTCTCAGCTTGGGATCCACCGGAAAGGTCATCTCCGCGACTTCATCAATTGGGGCAGGGACTGCGGGCGCTTCGGTGAAGCCGTCGCCGGCGCGAAACGACTGCAACTCGTAGGTGTAAACGGTATCGGTTACGGTGTGGAACAGTTCGCTCAAGCGCGGGTCGCTGTTCGGGTCATACCCGCTCTCCAACATCCAGTCGATGGCATCGTCGAAATCACGCCGCGCCGCTGCCAGATGTCCTGCCTTGTAATTGGCCTCCCCCGCCGCAAACTTTTCTTTTACCCGCACGATCAGGTAGTCGATTCCACCCGGAACGGGCGGCTGCAACGGCATCAGCGGATGCTGCAGAAGATCGGGCATCGGCAGAACGCCGACGTTCATCGGCGTTTGCGGAATCGTCGCCGGTTTCGGCGGCGCCAACGCCGGCACCCGCGTTTGCGCCGGTTTTTTGGCCGCATCCTCACACCCGTAGAGGCACGCGACCAGCGCCACGCAGCAGCCCGCTTGCAATCGTAAGTTACGCATCTATCCCATGGTACGGAGGGCTTACGCTCGCGGTCAACGACTTCCGCCCCCTGCCCGTAGCCCATGCCGCAACCCGCCTCCTCCACCCAGCCCCCGAGGCAAGCGCCCGGCTCTCGACAATCGCCGCTTTCTGCGCCAGAATTCACTTGCTCATTTTTGCCGCAACATTTTCAGGGAGGCTTTCATGATTTCCCGTCGTCTTTCGCTTATCGTCGTGGTTCTGCTCGCGGCTTGCAGCCTGCCCGCTCAGACCATGCCCGGCGCCTCCGCCAGCCCCATGTTCGAACGGCTGAAATCCCTGGTGGGCAACTGGCAGGGAAAAGATCAGAAGGGCAACGTCGTGCATCTCAGCTTCGAACTCGTTTCGGGCGGCAGCGTCCTGATGGAGCGGCACGCCTCCGGGAATGGCGCGGAGATGATCAGCATGTATTCGGCGGAGGGGAGTCGTATCATCCTGACGCACTATTGTTCTGCGGGGAACCAGCCGACTTTGGAGAGTCAGACTTTGCCCGTCGCCAGCAAGCAAATGGACTTCAGCTTCGTCCGTGCCACGGGCATGAAGACGCCGCAGGACGGCCACATGGTGGGCCTAAGCATCACCTTCGAGGACAAAGACCACCTGACGCAAATCTGGAACTACAGCGACCACGGCAAGAAGGAAACGGACCTGTTCACATTCACGCGCATGCGGTGAGGCAGTTTTTAGTTTCAGTGTGAAGTTCTCAGTTCTAAGCCTCGGGAAGGCACGCTGCAGAGCTGGTCCTGAAACGGACAACTTACAACTGATTACAACTGATAACTGTTTCACGCTGCCAGACGGGTCGCTAGTTTTCGCGCTGCCAGGCCAAACATCAGCCGTGAAATCCCCGTCATCAGTAGATTTATGCCCACGAGCGTTCCAATGGCCCAAAGCGAACTGGATGGCCAGTGGAATAAGATCAAACAACCCAGCAGCAGCGTCACAATTCCGTTAAACAGCAGCCACCCCGAGGCGCCCTCCAGGCGAGTCCTGAAATACGCAACGATTTCGATTGCCCCCTCGGCCAGGATAATTCCGCCGAGCAGCAGCGTGAGCGTACCGATCGCCATGAAAACGTGCGTTAGAAAGTAGATGCCGCCGATCAGATACACCAGCCCGATCAGCACCTGGCCGATTACCTGCTTCGTTCCGCCGCCCTTGAATGCGGTCACAAAGTGGGCCACCGCGCCGAAAATCAACGCCCAGCCGACCAGCAGAGTCACTGCCAGTCCGGCAACACCCGGCTCGATAATCGCCAGAGTCCCTAAAATGATAAAGAGCACAGCCATGGCGATGAACCAACTGGTGGTCGTTTTTGCCATCGCTGCAGGTCCACGCAACCCCTGGCTGATATTTGCTGTCGCCATCGGACACCTCCATTCGCGGTAATGTTTGGAATAGGCCGGCCGCTGGACGATTTCCGGCGACCGCGGGTTAACCCAGGGCGGATGCGCGCATTCTACCTCAAGATAACCGCGGCGGAACATGCGGCGCGCGGGGAGGCCGATGGCTTCGCTCGCCTCTGAAATGGGGATTCTGGCTCTCGCCCAGTGTGCTGATCCCTGATTACCGATTACTGATATCTGATACTGTAGAGCTTCTCGCGCCAACTACATTTCGTGTGAGGCCTCATGAGCAAAGGCGTTCTGAGTTCATCGCTTGTTCGCGTTACGAATCGGTGTGCGTTGGCGGGCTTGCTGGCGTTGGTTTTTCTTCCGGTAACGCACGCTGTGCCGGCCTCCAGCGGGAAACCGGTCAACCTGACGTGCGATTCTCTCAGCAATCCTGTGGGCATCGACGACGCTTCCCCGCTATTCTCCTGGCAGGTGCAGGATTCGCGATTCGGAGCGCACCAAAGCGCCTACCAACTCCAGGTGGCCAGCAATCCCGAATCGCTGGCTGCCGGAAAAGCAGACATTTGGGACAGCGGGCGCGTCGTCTCCGGCCAATCGGTCGGCGTACCTTACGGCGGCAGCGCGTTGCTTGCGGAGCAGCGTTATTTCTGGCGCGTGCTGCTGTGGGATCAGGATTCCAAGCCGTATCCCGCGAGCGACGTCGCTTGGTGGGAAACCGGACTGCTGAAATCGGAAAACTGGCGGGCGAAATGGATCGGTTCGGAAGGCCTAGAGCACCGGGCGCTGCGCGAGTCCACCGCGGAATGGATCAGCAATAAGAGCGCTGTGGGCTACGAGCCTTCCAGCCAGTCTCACCACGACTTTCGTTTTTCTTTTGAGCTGCAGAAGGCCATGAAGCAGGCCTCGCTATACGTCACCGGACAAGACACGGCCTCGGCATGGCTGAACGGAAAGCAGGTCCTTGCCGCGCTGCCGTTGCCTCCGTCGAAGAAGACGACCTGGCAAACGTATGCGCGCGCGGATGTCACGGCGCAATTGCGCCCGGGCAAGAACGGCCTCGCAGTGGAAATCATTCGCTATCACTCCCCCGACTCCGGGACAAAAACCGACGAGAGCCGGACACCGATGAGCGCTTGCTTGATCGTGGAGCTGCAGGACGGCTCGTTTGCGGTGTTTCCGAGCGATGCGCACTGGAAAGGCGCGTTGAATGCCGCCGTGGGATGGACCGCCGCCGACTTTGACGACTCCCGGTGGGACCCCGCGGAGATTTATGCTTTCACCGGTTCCGCGATGGATGGCGCCGTTCTGGGCAAGCCACTGCCCACCGACACTGTAAAGATCCTCCGCCACGGCTTTGCCGTTTCGAAGCCGGTAAGATCCGCGCGGCTTTATGCCACGGCCTTGGGCGCGTATGAATTTCACTTGAACGGGCGCCGCGTCGGCGATCAGATTCTAAGTCCGGGATGGACCGATTACCGCCTGCGCGTCCCGTACCAGGTGTACGACGTAACGCAACAGCTCAGCGAAGGTAAAAATGCGCTGGCTGCCTTTCTCGCTCCCGGTTGGTACGCCACACCGCTGATGTGGGCTGGCAAAGGCTACAACTACGGCAACACTCCGCCCACTCTTCGTGCGCAACTTCGCATCGAATACACCGACGGCTCGATGGAATCGATCGAGACCGATGAATCCTGGCGCGCCGATGACTCGCCCATCCTGCGGTCCGAAATTTACGACGGTGAGACCTACGACGCGCAGCGAGAGCAGCCCGGCTGGGATAGCGCGGGGTTCAATGACACGAAGTGGAAGCCGGCCGAACTCGTGCACCCTGTTGAACCGGCAATCATTGCTCAAGCGTTTCCGCCGGTCCGTGTCGAAAAGCTGCTTGACGCCAAAAGCATCAGCACTCCCAAGCCGGGCGTTACCATTTACGATTTTGGCCAGAACCTTGCCGGCGTGGCGAGACTGCGCGTTTCCGGAGCCGCAGGCGAGCAAGTGCAGCTGCGCTTTGCGGAAATCGTGAACTCCGACGGCTCTCTCTACACCGACAATCTGCGCACCGCAAAAGCCACCGACCGTTTCATTCTTTCCGGCAAAGGAACGGAGGAGTATCAGGCGCACTTCACGTTTCACGGATTCCGCTACGTGGAAGTGACCGGCTTGGCAGCACCACCAGATATTGCCGCCGTCAAAGCTGTTGTTCTGCATTCTGATGCCCCCTTCACCATGCAGTTTCACTCCGCAAGTCCCATGATCAATCAGCTCTGGAGCAATATTCTTTGGGGTCAGCGCTCGAATTTCATCAGTGTGCCCACGGACTGCCCGCAGCGCGACGAACGCCTCGGTTGGAGCGCCGACGCCCAAGTCTTCTGGCGCACCGCCTCATACAACATGGACCTCGCTACCTTCTCGCAAAAATTTACCGCGGACCTCCGCGGCACGCAGTCCGGTACGGACATGTTCGGCATTTTCGCACCCGGCACGGTAACGTCGAGTGCCGCTTCCGCTGCGGGGTGGAGCGACGCGGGGGTCATCATTCCGTGGACTGCCTGGTCGCAGTATGGAGACACGCGCGTGGCGGAGCAGAACTGGTCGGCGATGGAGCGCTATCTGTCGGCCATCCAATCCGCGAATCCGGATTACCTTTGGAGGAAGAACTATGGTATCCCGTTTGGCGACTGGCTGGCTCCCGACGAGCACACTTCCGAAGAGTTACTGGCCACCGCGCTGTGGGCTTACGATGTGTCGCTGATGCAGCAGATGGCGCGCGCCCTGCACCGAGATGAGGACGCCAGGAAATACGCCGGCCTTTTTGACAAGATCAAAGCCGCGTTCAACAAGGCGTACGTTCAGCCCGACGGCTTCGTCGGAGCGTTGGACAGCAAGGTCAATTCATCGGCGCCCGCCGCTAAGGACGCGCCCAAGGTTCCCGTGGGCACGCAAACCGGGTACGTGCTGGCGCTGCAGATGAATCTGTTGCCTGAGAATCTGCGAGCCGCGGCTGCGGACAAACTCATCGCCAAAATTGCCGCTCGCCAGTGGACCATCGGCACAGGCTTTCTGGGCACGCCCGCACTGTTGGAGACGCTTACGCGCACCGGCCACGCCGACGTTGCCTACCGTCTTCTGCTGAACACGCAATACCCCTCGTGGGGCTACATGATTGAGCATGGCGCCACGACCATGTGGGAACGCTGGAACGGCAACCAGAAACTCGACGACCCGCAGATGAACTCCTTCAATCACTACGCCTACGGAGCCGTGGGCGGGTGGCTCTACCGATTCGGCGCCGGCATCGACTTCGATCCCGAAGATCCCGGCTTCCATCATATCGTTCTCCACCCCACATTTGATGGCAAGCTGGGAAGCCTGGAAGCCACTTACCAGTCGCCGTACGGCCCCATCCAATCCGCCTGGACAGTTTCGGGGAACTTCACCACCTGGAAAACCGTAATCCCTCCCAACAGCAGTGCGCTGATCGTTCTTCCGGTGAAAGAAAATACAACCGTCCTGGTGGATGGAAAGGATGCGCGTCAGAATCAATGGCTGCATTTCGTTCGCAGCGAAAATGGCGCGCAGGTTTTCACCGCTGAACCCGGCTCTTACTCCTTCACTTTACAGAATTAACGGCACGATTCTTCCAAGCGTACCAGCCGAGTCTATTGGGTGATCTTGTGCCCTGACAAGTATTTGACATTCACTTTACCGGACCCCGATTCCCCTGGTTTCCCGGCGATGCTACTGTGCGATTTGATTCCATCGCACACTGGTATTGTGCGCAAGTAGAGGTAAATGAAGGTTTGGGCCAAGTACAGCAATAAACTTCTGTTGCTACTCGCAGTATTCCTCGCGGTGAGCGTTTCCATTCGCGCTGATGGACTCGGCGCCGCCGCTACTTATACATGCCTCTGCCCGAACAAACCTCAGGCCTGAAGGCCTGAGCTACAGGAATATGGCCGTGCGCCCGGGCCCATTGACCCCCATCTGCAGTGCCTCTACCATTCTTAAGTGTCTTAAGTGCCGCGCTACCCCGCCGCACCAGGGACTTCCTTCATGCGCAGATTCCTCGCTCTCATTGCCTCGGCGTTATTTCCCCTAGCGCTCTCGGCGCAAACCGTTGACACGGTTATCGCCAAATATATTGCCGCGCGCGGTGGCTTGGCCAAGATCAAGGCACTGCAGTCGGAGCGCATTAGCGGCACGCTTTCGTTCGGTCCGGGGGAAGACGGCACCTTCGTGGTGGAGCGGGAACGTCCCATGAAACTGCACACCGAACTCACCCTCAACGGGCAAACGTTGATTCGCACCTACGACGGAAAGTCCGCCGGCTGGATCTACAATCCGTTCGCCGGCGTGCCTGCGGTCGAACCGATGAGCGAAAAGGACATCAGTAATATTGGGGAGGAAGCGGACTTCGAGGGGCCGTTTGTCGACTACAAGAAAAAAGGCAACCAGGTGGAGTATGTCGGCAAAGCGGAAGTGCAAGGCAAGCCTGCCTACAAGCTGAAACTCACGAATAAGAACGGTGATGTGCGCTACTTCTATTTCGACGCCAATACCGGACTGCTGATCGAATCGGTTGTGACCACCAAGGAGGGCGACAAGGACGTGCTGATCGAAACGTTCTTCCGCGATTACCGCGAAGTGGACGGCTTGAGATATCCGTTTTTGGTGGAGTCAAACAGCGCCAGTCCCACGCAGCCTCAGAAAATCACGGCGACGAATATTGAAGTGAATGTGCACATCGACGAAGCGCGCTTTGCAAAACCGAATCCGCCCGCTCCCGCGGATGCCCCGAAGGCAGACTAATGGCCGCAGTTTTCATGCCAAACCCTTTCGCGAGTAACGAGCGCTTGTTGCCATGTCCAACGCCCAATTAAGTGACGAGCACTCGAAGGTTTTTGGTCTGTGCGACGATTGCCAGCACGCGCGGCCAATCGAATCCGCAAAAGGCTCCCGATTCCTGCTTTGTCGGCTGTCGGAATCCGATGCGCGGTTCGCAAAATACCCCCGGCTTCCCGTCCTGAGCTGCGCCGGTTACCTCCCCCGACCTGCCAATGCGTAATCGTATGTTTATCCTATATTAATATATATTATAAAGTATACTATTTTTTGACAGAGCGCTCCCTCATGCTGCGCTTTCTTCCGGTTCGCTTCGCGTTTTTTGTCTCCTTACTGGTTTGCTTCGTTGCTCCTTCCCTCGCGCCGAGCTTGAAGATTACAAGCAAGCCTGAACCAACTCTGCCAGCAGTCGCTCAAACCAGAGCGAATATCCAGTCGCTCCTTTGTAGGCAGCCACCTAGGGGATCGGACGCAATGTCCTACCGATAGCCCGTCGGTTCGAGCCGTGCTCACGCGTACCAACGGAGCACGCGCAGTGCCCGGAGCGTGTTCCACCGACTCGGCTCGCCCACCGACTCGCCGAACGGGAAGGCGAGGGCCTCGTCGTGCGCGCGATCGAGGAGCCATCGATGATTGGGCTGCTGCCGGCTCTGGACGACATGCAAGGCATCGCGGATGCGCGCGTCGGGCTGGAGACCTGCGTCCCTGAAGTAGTCGAGCGCACGAAGAACGTCGTAGTGGTACCGGGGCGGGAACGCAAACTCCAGGAACGCCGGATTCGCGACCTCGCCGGTCGAGCGCCGTCGGAACAAACTGCGTTCGAGCAGGTACTCTTCGCCCCGCCTTCTGGCTCCCGCAATCTCCGGCGCAGGCCCGACGGCACGCTCATACTCGAGTAGCCCCTCCAGCACGCAGATAGTGGTGTGGAACGACGAGCGCGCGCTCTTCGGAGCTTCGCAGTTCCAACCGCCGTCGTCGAGTTGCTCGGCGACGAGGCGGCGTGCGAGGCTCTCAGTCGGGCGTCCGAAGTAGGCGCCGAGCGCGAGCGTGCCTCCGTTGATGCACGGCTCCACCTCACCCTCGAAGAAAGGCTTCTTGCCGAACTCCTCGTCCCACCGGAAGCCTGCCACGAGACGTGCAACCGCCGAATCGACGGTGGGTTCCGCGTGGTTCACTCGGGTCGCGCGCAGGAGGAGCAACGTGTAAAGGGTCGGCAACCAGACGGGGGCGCCGGCCCGGTGCCACGAGCCGTCCGA
>Ga0126379_10002693_pt1 | contig 11351 bp, 10 predicted proteins | sample PanSoiMetPlot_24_FD_92640 | JGI IMG/M metagenome (GOLD analysis project Ga0126379, IMG submission 92640) | Tropical forest soil microbial communities from Panama - MetaG Plot_24 | ecosystem: Environmental > Terrestrial > Soil > Tropical forest > Bulk soil | place: Panama | collected 2016-02-17
CGTTGTTCGAGCTGCGCCGCGTCGTCATCTTCTTGGCGTCGCTCGTCAGCAATTCGAGGGCTTTTCAGGCGTCAGCGTCGTGGCCATGCAGGATTTCGGCGCGCAGCCGGGCGATCTCAACTCGCTCGGCTACAAAGACGGCATCGACCAGCCACCGATCGAGGGCAGCGGCGTCGAGCCGCTGCCAGGCCAGGGACGGCCGATCAAGGCGGGGGAGTTCATCCTTGGATATCCAGGTGAAGCCGGCGTCCGCTGCCGATGCCGCAACCGGAGGTCCTCGGTCGCAACAGCACGTATGTGGGCTTTCGCAAGTACCAGTCGCGCGTCGGGGCGTTCAATCGATTCCTCCAGGCAAATGGGAGCACTGAAGAAGAACGGGAATTACTCGCCGCGAAGCTGGTCGGCCGGTGGCGCAGCGGTGCCCCGCTGACGCTGGCGCCGGATGTCGACAATCGTGCCCTCGGCGCGGACCCGAAGCGGAACAACGACTTCAATTACGCGAATGACGCGCGCGGCCTGCAGGTACCGCTCGGATGCCATATCCGGCGTATGAACCCGCGGGACACGGAACTCGCGCGTCTGACCGATGTGAACATCCATCGCATTATCAGGCGCGGCACGACGTATGGCGCGCCGTACGATCCGAACGTGCTGTCTGATGACGCCGTTCAGCGCGGCGCCTACTTCCTGTTCATCAGCGCCAAGGCGATGGCGACCATCGAATTCCTGCAGCAGGAATGGATCAACGACGGCGATTTCATCGGGGCCGGCCATGAGCGCGACCCGATCGTAGGGCTCCAAGAGGAAGGGGCGACGTTCACGATTCCGAAGGAGCCGGTCAGACGTCGCGTTCACGGCATCGAAACGTTCAACGTGCTTCGAGGGGGCGAGTACTTCTTCATGCCGAGCCTGTCCGCCTTGAGATGGCTGGGCGGGCTCGGATGAGACGAGTCGGGAAGGAGCGATCGCAATGAACCACGGACTGTTCGACCGTCCACAGAGTGAAGGCCGATAAATATGTCGCTGACAAAGCACGGAGCCTCGGCCCGAATCCGCGAGCTCGCTCATGAACTCGGCGGACTACTGAAGCGGTTCCCCGATCTGGAAGATAGCTTCGACCCGGATGAGCTTCCTATTTCGTTTCGTCTCAAGGCCGCCGGCGAACGACCAGAGCGGAAGGCGCTCCAACGAGGGGCGAAGTGGACTGCTGGGCAACGCGATGCGGCAGCGAAGCCGACGAGGGCTAGCGGGCCGAAACGGAACCGAGGATAAACACTTCGCGCCGCTCGCCGACCTGCACACGACACCTTGACTCGTGGCGTTCCGGGCGCGAGGACGGGCACTGGAGATGTCTGGGTCTGTTCGTCGCTTTCTGTTCAAGCGTCGGATCCGATCAGCTCAGAACCAGAGCCAGCTTGCCGAGGTAATGGTCGTTCAGTGCCTTCTGGGCCTCGGCCGCATCTTCTAACTTAAAGGTCCTCGCAATGTGAACTTCAAATGGCCCGCCATCGATCAATTCATTCAGTGTGGCAAACGTCTGTGAGCTGGGCTCCCCGTTGTAGTTCACGATCTTTACGCCGTCACGCGCCTGAGGAGCCTGCGGTACGCCGTTCGGGTAAGCGGCCCGCCCGCCCTTCCGCAACGCCGTAATCGCCTGCTCCGCCGCTTTCCCGCCAGTCAGCAACAAAGCCGCATCCAGACCCTGCGGCGCAAATTCATGCGCTCCTTTGAGAATGTCCTCTTGATGCCCGTCGATGACTTTGTCGGCTCCCAGCCGTTTCACAAACTCCACGCCATCTCGGCCGGAGGCCACGGCCAGAACCCGCGCCTTCATGCGCTTGGCGAGTTGCACTGCTAAATGGCCGACGCCGCCGCTGGCGCCAAGGATCAAAATGGATTCGCCGGCTTTGAGATGCAGCGCCTTATCCAGACCATCCAGCGCGGTGACGCCATCAGTCGCCAGGACGCCGGCATCTCGTGTGGACAAGGCCGGGGGGATCATCGCCGCTTTATTGGCTTTGATCACCGCATATTCTGCATAAAAGCCGCCCTTGGGATTCATGAAGTCGTTAATCCCGTAAACGCGGTCGCCGCGTTTAAGGTTATGAATCTCATCGCCCACCTCTTCTACAGTTCCAGCTCCATCCCACCCCAGCACATGAGGAAAGTGGGGTTGCATTCCGTACTCCTTAGCGAACCCGCCCTCGCGATCAAACGGATCCCATACACCGACCCCGGCGGTCTCCACCCGGATCAGAATCTCATCGGTTGCCACCTCTGGTACCGGCAGTTCCCGCGCCTTCATCTTCTCGATCCCCCCAAATTCATCAATCGCTACCGCCCGCATCGTGTGATGAGATTTGTTTTTCATGAGAGTCTCCTTCCCCATGTCTCCCGTGCTGCTTTTCTGAAGTATTGACAATCCCAAGGAAGGCCTCGTCATGCGAAAAACTTGCCATACTGGATCAACCACATGACGTCTCGAGTGCCGGAAATGCAGAAGAAGATACCGACCAGGATGGCGCGCGGAGGTCATCGGTATCCAGTCCGCGGCGCGCAGCGTCGCGATCGCGCGTTGAATCGCGTACCTCATTGAAAGCACCGTTGGGTCTCGAACGAGTGAGCCACGTCAGGAGCATCGGCTCGCGCCGGAGCGGCAGGCCGTGTCGCTCACGCCTAGCAAACACCAGGCGAGAAGAAGGCACGGATGACTGCGGCGATCTCCTTCGCATGGGTCTCCAGTGCGAAGTGGCCGGTATCGAAGAAGTGAACGGTCGCACCGGGAATATCGCGTGTGAACGCCTCGGCACCCGCCGGCAGGAAGAAGGGATCGTTCTTGCCCCACGCCGCGAGGAAGCGCGGCTTGTGCGTCCGGAAGTAGTTCTGGAAATCCGGGTAGAGCGCGACATTGCTTTTGTAATCGCCGAGCAGGTCCAACTGAATCTCGTCCGCACCAGGGCGAGCCAGATAGAAGGTGTCGAGCGAGTAGCCGTCCGGAGAAATCGCGGCCACGTCAGGCACGCCCTGCGTGTACTGCCAGCGCGTCGTCTCGGGCGCAAGGAAGGTGCGGAGTGCCTCCCGGTTGGACGGTGACGGCTCCTGCCAATAGGCGCGAATAGGATCCCATCCCTTGCTCAGACCTTCCTCATAGGCGTTGCCGTTCTGGGAGATGATGCCGGCAATGCGATCCGGATGCCGAACGGCGAGACGGAAGCCGACGGGTGCGCCATAGTCGAAGACATAGATCGCGAAGCGGTGAAGACCGATCACGTCGGCGAAATGATCAATGACGTTCGTGATGCGATCGAATGTGTAGGTGAAAGCGCTCCGCGCCGGCATGTCGGACTGCCCAAACGCCGGCAGGTCGGGGGCCACGAGGTGGAACCGGTCCGCGAGTTGCGGGATGAGATCGCGGAACATGTGGCTGGCAGTGGGAAACCCGTGCAGCAGGAGGATCGTTGGGGCACTTTTCGGCCCGGCCTCGCGGTAGAAGACTTTGATGCCGTCGACGTCGACCTTACCGAACGTAACCGTGGTCATCAGAAATCCTCTCTGGATGATCTAGCGAACCGCGCGGTAGCCCCGTTCCTGCAGCACCCAGCGGTTGCCATCGGGTCCGAGAAGTCGGCGAAGCTTGCGTAGTCCCCGCGCGCCGGGTCGAGCCCCGGCCCAAAAACGTCCGTCCCAGGCGCCAATCGGGGTCTTGTGCCTGATCACACCGACCTCGACCCCACGTTCGAGCAGGTGGACAAGATAAACGTTGCGAAGTGATCCGGCGGGCGCGTCGGTGATCCCGTTGCCGATCTGGATCGAGCAGCTGGAGCCCGGCGGAGTCAGCTGTACCACGCGGAACGAATCGTTGGGCGAATAGTCGACGTCGAGCGTGAAGCCCACCTGATCCCCGTAAAACCGCAATGCCCGCGCGACATCGCTCACTGGCGGCGTGATCACTTCGAGCGAAAGCAATCGGGCCATGTTGCCTGCGACTCGGGTCTTTCTGTTGCTATTTGGGAAACTCGGCGACGGTGAGGTCGCGATCGGGGCCGTGCGGAATCACGGCTTGGCCCGCTTCGAGGTGGAGCTGGGTGCCATCGAGCTGTACCGAGACCATATCGGGCTCGAACGACACCAGATCGGAGATGCGGCTCACCTCGCGATAGGCGTCGCGATACGACCATGCCGCCTGACGTGCATCACCAATGTCGTAGTAACTGCAGAGCCCCTTGTACGGGCAGAACGTCTGCTGGTCAACCGGCGTCAATGCGGACTCATCGACGTCGGCGCGTACGACGTACCACCGCGGCGCGAAGCCTGACTCGTAAAGGACGACTGGCCGCTTGCTATCGGCAACTATGCGATCACGATGGCGGACGACCAGGCTGCGTGAAGCCTGGCGGATGTCAATGCGGTGGTAGCTGTCAGCAGCATGGCCCAGGATTCGTTCGTCCTCTTCATAGAAGGCGTCCATGGCCGGCCAGGCGAACGCGACCCGTGCCTCCAGTTCGCTTGCATAGGCAGGCAAGTCGACGTACTGCCATGCTCCGTGAGGCACGCTTCGCCCGCCCGCCTGGACTTTGTACCAGGACGTGAGCCCGAGGTCTGAATGCGTCGTGGTGTGCTCCGTGCGCTCCAGCGCGCTTTGAGTCACGTCGCTCTTCGGGAAATAGGCCACTGGATAGCGGCCGGGCTCGAAGAACACGAGGACGTGTTCGCTATCGGCGATCCACGCGCCGGCGAACTGCACACGCATGCGCCGGCGCAGCCGCTCCGCGTACAACAGTCGCTTGGGCAGTGGTTCGGGCACGAGGAACCGACCGAGTGCCCCCGGCGCCAGCGGCCCTTGTTGCCAGGACAGTCCCATCGTCAATGCGATCTTCTTGGAAGCGGGGTTGGCAAGATAGCTGTCAGATCCATCAGGAGCTTCAAGTCCGCGATCGAAGCTCGGCCCTGAGATCGAAAGCTCGAGTTTTGGATCCATCGGTTGTGGTGCCGGAATAACACAGCCTTCGCGAAGCATCGATCGCAACATGCAAGCTTGCCGGTGGGCTCAATCCATGGAGGCCGACGATGCCCGAAGCGGAACGCTATGAAATCCTGGTTATCGGGAGCGGTGAGGCTGGAAAGTACTTGACGTGGACGATGGCCCAGGAAGGTCGCAAGACCGCAGTGATCGAACGGAAGTACATCGGCGGTTCGTGTCCAAACATTGCCTGCCTGCCCAGCAAGAACGTGATTCGCAGCGCGAAGGTGGCCTGGTTTGCCCGTCACGGCGCAGAGTACGGGGTTCAAACAGGTCCGGTGTTGACGGACATGAAGGGCGTCCGAAGCCGCAAACAAAAGATGGTCGAGGGCGAGGTTCAATTTCACCTCGATCGCTTCAAAGCTAGTGGAGCAGATCTGATTGGAGGGGACGCCCGGTTTGTGGCTCCCAGGACGGTTGAGGTGCGCCTGAACGACGGTGGCCAGCGGGCGATTACTGGTGATCGCGTGTTTCTCGACCTTGGCTCGCGCGCCGTGATCCCGGATATTCCGGGTCTTGCGGCCGCCAAGCCGATGACGCATGTCGAAGCTCTCGATCTCGATCGGTTACCGAGGCATGTGCTCGTGCTCGGTGGAGGATATGTCGGTCTCGAATTGGCGCAGGCGCTGCGCCGCTTCGGGTCTGAGGTGACCGTGATCGAGCGTGGACAGCAGATTGCCCCAGCCGAAGATCCAGACGTCGCGCACGCCTTGCTCGAGAATTTCACGTGCGAGGGAATCGACGTGCTACTCGAAACGCGCGTACGCCAGGTCGAAGGACTGTCTGGTGAAACGATCCGAGCTCGCGTCGAAAACAGCCACGGCGAACACGTGATAGAGGCCACCGATCTCCTTGTGGCGACCGGACGCACCCCGAACACCCAAACTATCGGCTTGGATGCGGCAGGCATTGAACTCGACGCGCGCGGCTTCATCAAGGTCAGCGAGCGATTGGAAACCACGGCGCCGGCCGTCTGGGCGATGGGCGATTGCGCGGGCAGCCCGCAGTTTACCCACGTCGCCTTCGACGATTTTCGGGTGATCCGCGACAACCTGAACGGCGGCAGCCGCACGACACGAGACCGGCTCATCCCATTCTGCTTGTTCACCGATCCCGAACTTGCCAGGGTGGGCATGAATGAATCCGACGCGAAGACGCGCGGAATCGAATATCGCCTGGTGAAAATCCCGATGGCCGCTGTCTTGCGCGCCGTCACCCTTTCGGAGACGCGTGGTTTTGTGAAGATGCTCATCGACGCGCACAGCGACCGCATCCTGGGATTCGCGGCGCTTGGCGTTGAAGGAAGCGAGATGATGGCAGTCGTCCAGACGGCGATGTTAGGTGGGTTGCCGTACACGGTGCTGCGCGACGCCATCTTCACCCATCCCACCGCAGCGGAGGGCTTGATCGGTCTGCTGGGCGACCGTCCCGCAAGGTCCACCGTAGCCTTGGCGAAGGTGGAAGGCCTGCACGACATTCAATTGAAAAACGATCTTTAGACAGATTGCGAAAACACGTGCGTTGATTTGCGTACGTCTCCCAACGTCCCCATCCAGTGGGCGATGGCCCGCCCGATCTCGTCCGGTGAATCTTCCTGGAGGTAATGGATTCCCGCGACAGTCACCTCGTTCTGCGCCGGTAATCCGCGAGCGAAGTCGAGATTCGCGCCGCCGCCGAGTAGTGCACCGGGTTCGGCCTTCACGAACAGCTTCGGGACACTGCTCGTCTTCAGCCATTCGGCATAGGCGGCCACGATCGCAGCGACGTCAGCAGGTTGGCCATCGATGGGGATCTGGCGGACCCAGGTTAGCGTTGGCCGTCGCCCCTCGCCGGACTCGGCGAACGGCCGCCGGTACGCAGCCATCTCCTCGCCAGAGAGTGTGCGCAGAACGGCCTTCGGCAGGACCTGCTCGACGAAGAAGTTGTCTCGCAAGACCATCGTATCGCCGGGCTGGGAACGTAACGCCTGCAACACTGGCCGCATGTCTGGTCCGATGTGGTCCCAGTGGTCCCAGCCCTGCGGCCGCATGATCGCTTCCATATACGCAATACCCCTCACGGCCTCACGGTGGCGGTTGGCCCAATCGAAGCCGAGGGCCGATCCCCAGTCATGGATGACGAAGGTGACACGCTCGTGCACACCGAGGGCCTCGAGCAAGGCGTCGAGGTAGCGGCGATGATCCACGAAGCGATACGAGGAGGGTCCACTGTCAGACAGCTTCTCGGAGTCGCCCATGCCGATCAGATCCGGCGCGATGCAGCGCCCTCGCGACTGCAGGTGAGGCAATACGTTGCGCCAGAGGTAGGACGAGGTGGGATTGCCGTGCAGCAGCACGATGGGATCGCCGTCCCCAACCTCTACGTACGCCATCTCGCTGCCTAGAATCCGCCGCCGCTGCTTCTTGTACGGGAACGCCGCGGAGATCATGTCGCTTCTCCCTGGTTGGCCGAGTATTTCTTAGTACTCAGCCTTCAGTACGCAACCACGGGGCCAAGGAAATCGTCTGAGGGCGATCCAGGGATCGAAGCTGAACTCAACTGCTTTGCGTCTTTCGGTGCCATTCGCGGTGTTTGCGTATTGCTCGGCAGAGGTTCACGAGTCGCGATGAACTCGAACACAACGTCTCACATCTGAATGTAACCGCCAACGCCAGCTGACATAGCTGCCCAACGACTGTGACGACGACCACCATGGGCCGTGGGTGCAGCGTCCGGGCCTCAGAGTGCGCCTTTCACATCTGGAGCGGCTTTTGCTGGCCGCCGTCCTGGGTCGGGACCATCGCGCTCGAATGTTCGATGCGCGCAGCAAGACGGCGATGTAAACACGGCGACGCCAGCGCCAGCCTGTTCGACAAACCCGAAGAGAGCACGAGGAGAAAAGAGATGGCACGCCAGGAGCGACAACTGCGCAGCCAGGAGCTCCGCACGCACAACCATCAGGGAGACGCCCTTCGACTTGGAATGAACTGGACGGAAGAAGATCTGTCCAAGCCGCAGGTGCTGGTAGAAAGCGCGTGGGGCATGGGGCACCCGGGCACCTTCCATTTCGGACCGCTCATCGACGAAGTCAACCACGGCGTCTTTGAGGCGGGCGGCAAACCCGGTGTGTTCACCGTGAGCGATATCTGCGATGGAGTTGTCCAGGCCACGGCGGGCATGAGCTACTCCCTCGTGTCGCGCGACGTGATTGCTGCGATGGTCGAGATTCACGCACTCGGGCATCCGCACGACGGAATGGTGCTGATTTCCGGCAACGACAAATCCGTGCCCGCCCATCTGCTTGCGATCGCCCGCTGCAATCTTCCATCGATTCTCCTTCCTGGCGGTACTCAACTGAACGCACCTGATTACGTGACGTCCGATCAGACATGGGAAATCGGGATGTCGGTTGAGCGCGGCCAGACGCCTCCAGAGGAATTGACATCGCGGCAGCAAACGGCATGTCCGACATGCGGCGCCTGTCAGTTCATGGGTAGCGCAAGCACCGGGCAAGTGATGGCTGAGGCGCTGGGCCTCGCCTTGCCGGGCTCCGCCGTCACCCCCGCATTCTTGACCAAGCATCTGCGATACGCACGTGCAACCGGCAAACGGATCGTGAGCCTGATCAAAGACGATGTCAGACCGCGCGACCTCCTGACGCGGAAAGCATTCGAAAATGCCATCACGATTCACGCTGCGACCGGTGGTTCCACCAACGCGCTGATTCATCTCCCAGCCATCGCTTACGAGGCGGGCGTTGACATCACCATTGACGATTTCGACCGCATCCATCGTCGCGTGCCTGTCCTGGCCAACGTGAAGACCACGGGCCGCTATCCGGTCGAATACTTCTGGTACGCGGGTGGGCTTCCGCGACTGATGCTCGAATTACGAGACGTGCTTCATCTCGATTGCCTCACGGTGACCGGCAAGACGCTGGGGGAGAACCTCGAGGACATCAAGAAGAGCCGGTTCTTCGATGAACGCATCGGCTACCTGCACAACTACAAGATTGCCGTCGACGAAATCATTCGGCCTCGCTCCAACCCATTCGGCGCAGACGGAGGCGTTGTGATTCTTCGCGGGAACATTGCGCCTGGTGGGGCGGTGATCAAGGCATTTTCAGTGCCGAAGGAGATGCACGTTCACACCGGCCCGGCGCGCGTGTTTGATACCGAGGATGACACCCTGGATTCTCTGATCGGACGCCATGGCGCAAGGAAGGTCGCGCCCGGCGAGGTCGTCGTGATCCGCTACGAAGGCCCACGTGCCAACGGAATGCCGGAGATGTACTTTGCATCGGCGATCATTGCGGCGGACCCCGCTCTCAATCACACCACCGCGCTCGTTACCGACGGACGTTATTCCGGCGCGATGAAGGGTCCGTGCATCGGGCACGTCACGCCGGAGGCTATCGACGGTGGTCCCATCGCTCTGGTTGAAGACGGCGATCTTATCGAAATCAACATTCCCGAGCGCCGCCTGCGAATCGTCGGCATTGGCAAACGACCGATGGAAGCGGACGCGATCGAGCGCGTGGTGGCCGAACGCCGCGCGCGCTGGGCACCTCCGCCGTTTCGCCACAAGCGGGGCATTCTGTCTCTTTACTCGCGAGTGGCGTCAGGTTCTGCGCAGGGTGCGCTGATGACGCCGCGTGATGGTGCGACGGCCGACGCGGTTCCCGCGGCGGCGGAGCCTGTACACCACGATCACACAATGGCCTGAGAGCTCGGGAGGAAGAGATGAGCACGAACCACATACCCAAAGTGGTTGTCGCCGATTACGACTTTGGCGATGTCGACATCGAACGGTCCATTGTCACGAAGGCCGGCTTTGAGCTGAAGGCGGCTCAGGCGAAAAACGAAGATGACGTGATCGCGGTCGCCTCCGATGCCGATGCCGTCTTGACTCAGTACGCGGAGATCGGGAAGCGAGCGATCGACAGCTTCCAGAGGTGCAAGATAATCGCTCGCTATGGAATTGGCGTTGACATCGTGGACGTCGACGAAGCGACGCGCCGGAATATCGTCGTCACCAACGTCCCGAGCGACTGGTGCATGAACGAAGTCGCCGATCATGCCGTCGCCCTTCTGATGGCCCTGGTCCGAAAGCTCCCCCAGTACCATCGCGCCACGCGAGCCGGCGAATGGGAATGGCAGACGGGGCGGCCGATTCAGCGCTTGCAGGAGGGCACCGTCGGTCTGTATTCCTTCGGCGCCATCGCCAGGGAAGTGGCCCGCCGCATGAAAGGATTCGGCGTCAAGAACATCATCGCCTGCGATCCTTACGCGGACAAGAAAGAAGCCGTCGCAGAAGGCGTGACGCTCGTCTCGTTCGAAGAGTTACTGACCAGGTCGGACTACCTGGTGATTCAGGCTCCGTTGACGGACGAGACACGGGGCCGATTCAGCGAAGCAGAACTCCGCCGGATGAAAAAGGGATCGATCCTCGTCAACACCGCCCGCGGACCGATCGTCAGAGATCAGGACCTATATCGAGTGCTACGCGACGGGTGGCTCTCTGGAGCGGGCCTGGACGACATCGAGGAGGAACCTGCGAAGCGCGCACACTGGAAACCGACCAACCCGCTGTTCAGCCTGGACAACGTCATCATCACTCCTCACGCTGCCTACTATTCGGAACAATCGATCCAGATCGTTCGGCGGTTTGCATCTGAGGAAGCCGTGCGCGTCTTGAAGGGGGACCCTCCTCTTTCACCGGTCAACAAGGTCGCCATGCCCATCGGCACTGATGCTTGAAAGACGGCGTGAACCCTGGCGGTGTGGCTCGTCCACACCGCGCAGAGTGTAGGCCACCGCATGCAGGCTCTAGCTGTATTTCCCTCGAAGAAGAGCGTTCAGCTCGTCGATATCCCGGAACCACAACTGCGGGATGCGACCGGCGTGCTGCTCCGCGTGCGCGAGGTCGGCCTCTGTGGCACTGACCGGGAAATCGTCTCGTTTGAGCACGGAACCCCTCCGCCGGGATCGGATCGTCTGATCCTCGGCCACGAGTCGCTCGCGGAAGTGGTCGAGGTCGGACCGAGCGTGCAGAATCTCAGACCGGGTGATCTGGTCGTGGCGCTGGTCCGCAGACCATGTTCGCATCCGGAGTGCCGCCCATGCCGTGCTGGCCGTTCGGACTTCTGCATCACCGGACACTTCACCGAGCGCGGAATTAAGGAGGCGGACGGCTTTCTGACCACGTATGCGTTGGACGACGAGGAATACCTGGTAGAAGTCCCGAAACCGCTGGTCGATGTTGCCGTCTTGATCGAACCATTGACGGTCGTCGCCAAAGCGGTTGTTCAGGCCCGGGCCATCCTGGACAGGCTTCCCTATGAGCCGGGACA
>Ga0126379_10002694_pt1 | contig 11350 bp, 8 predicted proteins | sample PanSoiMetPlot_24_FD_92640 | JGI IMG/M metagenome (GOLD analysis project Ga0126379, IMG submission 92640) | Tropical forest soil microbial communities from Panama - MetaG Plot_24 | ecosystem: Environmental > Terrestrial > Soil > Tropical forest > Bulk soil | place: Panama | collected 2016-02-17
CAGGCAGCGGCCTGCCGGCGCCAACGTCTGAGCCGCCTGCGCGAGAACGCACGCCCTATGATGCACGCCCGCACGAAACGCACGCTGCAGCGCCGGCGGCTGTTGCCGGTTTCACACTGCGAAACGACACGCCCGTGCACGTAAAACTGACGAAAACCATTTCATCGGCCACGGCGCATGCCGGCGACGTCATCGAATTCGAAGTGGTTGACGATGTTTTGGTCGAAGGCGTGCCGGTGCTGACGAAAGGCTCGACGGCCAGCGGCGTGATCTCGCAAGCGGAACCAAAAAAGCGTCTTGGCCGCGGCGGCAGGCTTGTTTTTTCCATCAAATCCGTGAACCTGGCCGATGGCGAGAAGACAACGGTGCGCTGCTACCAGGAAATTTCGGGCTCGCCTAACACTTCTGCGGCGGATTCCGTGATCCCACTTTCTTCGGGGAAAGATGCTACGGTTCCTCAGGATACCAAATTTACTGTCTTGGTGGACGGCGATGTTCCTTTGAAGCGCGAGTCGTTCGTGACCGCGAAGGATGTTCCCAACGCTGCAGCCGCGGCTCCTGCGCAGACACCCAAGCAATAGCTCCGATTAACTGTCAGGTTGGTTTGGCCGCAGAGAAATTCAGCGGCGCTGCGGTCTTTTGCATTTCGCGGTTCCGCGCGAATCACAGTACAATTCTTAGTTCTCAATGACTCCGCTTTCCAATAAGCCGTTGCGTCTCGCGCTCGTGGGCATGTCTGGCGCGGGCAAATCGTATTGGACGGAGCGGCTGGCGGCGGAGAACATTCCCGCCATTTCCTGCGATAGCCAGATCGAGGCTCGGCTGGCGCATACCCTTCAGGAAGGCGGATTCCAGGGAATTAACGGCGTGGCCGCGTGGATGGGTTGGCCCGATAGCCCGGAATACGCGGAACGGGAGTCGCAGTACCTGGCGGAAGAGATCGCTTCGCTGGACGAAGTGCTGACGAGTTTGGAAAAAGATCCGCAATGCGAGTTGGTGTTGGACACCACCGGCAGCGTCATTTACACGGGCAATAATTTGCTGTTTCGGTTGCGGAAGTTGATGACAGTGGTGTACCTGGTGGCGTCGAACGAGGAACACGAGCTTTTAATTCAGCGCTATTTGAAGGATCCCAAGCCGGTGCTGTGGCGCGGGGCGTTTCAACCGCGCAACGGAGAGGACCCGCACGACACGGTGGCGCGCTGCTACCCAGCATTGCTGGCGGCGCGGCGGCAAGGCTACCAGGCGCTGGCTCACTGCGCCATCCCCGTGGCGGAACTGCGAGAACTTCCTGAAAAATCAGAGGCCAACGGAAAAACGGCGGGAGGGGCGTTCTTGGAAAAAGTACGGCAACAATTGCAGCGTGCTTAACAGCACGCATCATCCGCGGAGATTCTGCACGCAACTTGTTCCGATGGGCTCAGAATAATGGCTACGCCTTACGGGATAAACCTTTGCCGCGAGCACGCCCAAGCCGGGTCATGACCGAAGACCAGCAATGAGATACCGAAGCACCGGAGGGAAAGCGCCGCTCACCTCGCTACGAGGCGCGGTGCTGCGCGGGCTGGCGCCCGACGGTGGTCTGTATATGCCGGCGGAGATTGCGCGGCATGTGCCGGAGCAATTGGAAGAGTTTCGGCGCTTGCCGTTCACGGAAGTGTGTTTCCGCGTGGTGCGGCCTTTCGCGACGCCGGATGTGCCAGAAGAAGTGCTGTGGCAGATCGTGTCGGAAGCGATTAACTTCCCGGTGAAACTGGTTTCACTTTCGCCGGCGCTGCACATTTTGGAGTTGTTTCACGGGCCTACGCTGGCGTTCAAGGATTTTGGCGCGCGATTCATGGCGCGGTTGATGGGCTACTTCGTGCGCGGCGAGTCGCGGCAATTAACCGTGCTGGTGGCGACTTCCGGCGATACGGGCAGCGCGGTGGCGCATGGCTTCCTGCGTGTGCCGGGGATTCGTGTGGTGATTCTGTACCCTTCAAAGCGCATCAGCGAGGCCCAGGAAAAGCAGTTCACCACGCTGGGAGAAAACATTACTGCGCTGGAAGTGGCAGGAACATTTGACGATTGCCAGCGGCTGGTGAAGCAAGCGTTTGCGGACGAGGCATTGAACCAGCGCGCGTTTCTCACTTCGGCGAATTCCATCAATGTGGGGCGCTTGCTGCCGCAGATGTTCTACCACGTGGCAGCGTACCGGCAGTTGCCGGTGGCGTCGGTGCCGCTGATCGTGTCGGTGCCCAGCGGGAATTTCGGAAATCTGACGGCGGGGATTTTTGCGAAGCGCATTGGATTGCCAGTGACGAGGTTCATCGCGGCCACAAATGCGAACGACGCCGTGCCGCGCTATTTGCTATCCGGCGAATACCAGCCGCGTCCAGCGCAGGCTACCCATTCCAATGCGATGGACGTGGGCAACCCGAACAATTTTCCACGCTTGCTGGATCTGTGCCGCAACCGCATTGAGTATGTGCGACGCGAAATCTGGGGGCACAGCGCCACGGACGAAGAAACGTTGAAGCAGATGCACGCGGTATGGGATCGCTACCGGTACATTTCCGATCCGCACACGGCCGTGGGCATACTCGGGTGGGAAGCGTATCGCAAGGAACATCCGGAGCCGTCGCAGGGGCTGGTGCTGGCTACCGCGCATCCCGCGAAGTTCGCGGAGATTGTGCAAAAGGGAATTGGCATTGCGCCCCCGCTGCCGTCGCGCCTGGCGGAATATTTGCAACGGCCGAAGCTGACGCGAGCGATGAGCAGCACGTATGAGGACTTTAGGCAGTTTCTGCTGAGCCATTAAGCTGCGCGCACTGGCATCCAAATTCAAAATTGCGGCTGTAGCTCAGGCCTTTGAGACCTGAGGGTTTTCCTTGGCCTGGGCATGCTCCGTCGCAAGACCCGAGTTGTGGTCGAGGCGTGTTGGGCTGCCCGTGAGCGGAGAAAGCCTCACTCCTGAAGGGGTGAGCTACCGGATGCGCTACTGGCGGCGGAGACGGTCCAGGGCGATGTAAAGGAAGGTTCCGAGGACGGCGTTGGCGGCCGCGGCGATAGCAAGATGCATGTTGAACCAGGGCTCGGGCTGGGCCATGAGGACGCGGCGCGTGAGCACGAGGATGGCGTGGTGAAGGACAAAGAATGCGACGGTGAGCGAGAAGCGCGCGGCAGGATGTTCGGTGTCGAGGCGAGCTCCGATGGAGGAGGCGAGAAAGCCGATAATGGTTTTGGCGATGCCGTAGAAGCCGAGAGGCACGGTGGGACCACTTAGGGCATCTTGCGCCAGGCCGATGACCATACCGAGGAGCAACCCAGTGGAGGGATTGCGGCGGCTCAAGCCAAAATAAATGGTGATGAGTAAGGGCAGATCCAGAATATCGAGTTTGGGGAGATAAACCGGGAAAGAGGCCTGCAGGATGAGCGTGATGATAGCCACACCGGCCACGGCGCCAGGGAAAAACTTGTGGACCTCAATGTGCGTATCGCCACTGCGAAGTTCGTAGGTGTCGTTCATGGCTTCACCGGCGCAGGAGATTTGGGAGCAGAGGGATCGGCGGCGGGAGCCGGCGAACTGCTTGATCCAGAGGATGGCGCGTTCGCATCTTTTGGGAACTCGAGTGGCTGTTGGGAAAGTAAGACGATGACGGCTTCGAGGCGATTCAGTTTTGCCGCCGGGCGCAGAAGAATCGTTTTGAAGGGAACGCCAGGCTTGATTTCTTGAACGATTCCGACGGGGATGTCGCGAGGAAAGATTTTATCCATGCCGCTGGTGACGACTTGTTCGCCGACATTCACTTTGTCGTCATTGGCGACGTATTTCATGCTGAGCAGAGGCTCGCCGGTACCAACAACCGGACTCTGGATGCGGGACTCGATGAGCAGGGCGCCCGCTCCACCGTCTTTGTCAGTGAGAAGCAGAACCTGGGCGTTGTCGCGATAGACCTCGATAACTTTTCCGACCGCGCCATCGGGAGTGATGACGGGCATATCGCGGCGGATCCCGTCGCGGTCTCCGCGATCGATTTCCACGGTGCGGCTGGCAGTGCCGGCGCTGGCTCCGATGACGCGGGCGCCTACCATGGGCACGTCCTTGTGCGAGTTGCGAAAATTAAGAAGTTCCGCCAGGCGGTCGCCTTCGGCGGCTTTGCCTTGCAGTTGTGCGATGGCCAGCTTCAGCGCGTCATTTTCCACGCGCAACGCTTCATTTTCGCGCGAGGTGCTCTGTAGCGCGAAATAGTGACGCCACACGCCGCGAACTCTATCGAAACCCCAGGCGCCGGAGCGTTCGAACGGCGAAACGGCAGTGATGGCCCAGACGCGAATCAGGCGGCCATGCGAATCCCGCTTGATTTGAACGGCGAGTAGCAGTAACTGCGCCAAGAGGACTACCGCGAGCAGCGTGAGCGACTTGTGTTTTGAAGGAATAGCGACCATGAAACAGTTCTCAGTAATCAGTTCTAAGTCTTACGTAAGACTTACAAAAATCGAAATTTAAAACTCGAAAATTTGGCGCCGCGTTACTGGTCAGCTAAACATGGCGGGCCGCAAGCACGACTCAAACTTCATCAGGAACTCGCGACTGACCAAAAACTTGCAACTGAAAACTGACAACTATTTCAGTCGATGCAGACCTGGCGCAAAAGTTTAAAGTCGCTGAGCATCTTGCCGGTACCGAGCACTACCGATGCCAGGGGATCATCGGCGATGGAAACAGGCAAGCCGGTCTCTTCGCGGATGCGTTTGTCGAGATTCTTCAGCAGCGCGCCGCCGCCGGTCAGAACGATCCCGCGATCGCTGATGTCCGCGGAAAGTTCGGGCGGTGTGCGCTCCAGGGCAACGCGGACAGCATTCAAAATAGTGGCGACGCATTCACTAAGGGCTTCGCGAATTTCGCTGTCGTCGATGGTGACGGTGCCTCGCACGCCTTCGATGAGGTTGCGGCCCTTCACTTCCATGGTCAGCGGCTTTTCCAGCGGATAGGCCGAGCCAATTTCCATTTTGATCTGTTCGGCGGTCCGCTCGCCGACCAGTAAGTTGTATTTGCGCTTCAGATATTGCATCACGGCTTCGTCCATTTCGTTTCCGGCGACGCGGACGGAGCGCGAATAAACGATGCCGCTCATGGAAATGACGGCGATATCGGTGGTGCCGCCGCCGATGTCGACGACCATGTTTCCCGAGGGTTCCTCAATCGGCAGGCCCGCGCCAATGGCGGCCGCCATGGCTTGTTCGACGAGGTACACTTCACTGGCGCGCGCGCGATAGGCAGAGTCCTGCACCGCGCGCTTCTCGACCGGCGTGATTTCGCTGGGCACGCCGATAACAATCCGCGGATGGACTAGTACACGGCGATTGTGCGCTTTCTGAATGAAATATGTGAGCATCTTCTCGGTGACTTTGAAGTCGGCGATGACGCCGTCTTTCATCGGCTTGATAGCGACCACGTTACCGGGCGTGCGGCCCAGCATGTCCTTGGCTTCGCGTCCGACGGCGACCACTTCTCCGTTGGATTTATTGATGGCCACAATCGAGGGTTCGTTAACGACAATGCCTTTGCCGTGCGAGAACACCAGCGTGTTGGCGGTGCCCAAATCGATGGCCAGGTCGGAAGAAAACAAACTGAAGACCGACCTGAGGTTGTAACCGTTCTTATTCATTCCCACTTCCCCCCGCGGAGAAACTCCTGAAGAAGTCAGACTCCGCGCACAGACTCACGCTGTGCAACCTTCCATTGTCGCCGGAATCGTTGCTGCACGCAAAACGGCAGGCGACTGCCCGCAAGGCGCTACTTCGGAACAACGATGGAAACCTGCTGCTTCGCGGTTCCACCGCGTCGGTTCGAGCCAATAACGACAATAGTGTGCTGGCCGGGTTCCAACGGTTCCGTGAAATGGCGGAACGCGCCATCGGGCGAAATGTTGGCAACGGACTGTCCATTAATGATAAGGGCAGCGCCGGGTTCTGTACGACCGATGATTTCCGCGACGCGTCCGTGGATCTGCGTGCTCTCAATTTGCAGGACCATTTCTTGCGTTTTGCCCTGGGACACAAGACTGAACTTAAACATCTCGCTAAATTCGCTGATTTCTTTCTTGGTGTTGGAAGCGGTGACATTCCAGAAATAGTCGCCGGGTTCCAACCCGGTAATTTCAGCGCTGGTTCCGGAGACATCCAGTTTTTTGGCCAGTTTCGTGAACATCGTTGTGGAGCTGATGCGCAGCGTGTAAACAACCGCGTCGTCGACGGGCTGCCATTCAAAATGGATCTGCGCAGCCTTGGGATTTTCCGAAATGATGGGAGCGAGGTTCAGAGGTGCGACCAATGCCGGTGGCGCCAGCACATTTGATTTTTGTGTTGGTCCACCGGTAGGGAAGCTGGCTTTCTCCCACTGCGTCAGTTCAATTTTTTCCTGCCCACGCTGCACTTCCGCGGAACCGGTTGCGACCACGATTTCATGTTCGTTCTTGGTTGGATCGTTCCTGATGGACGCGCGGCTGTTCTGCCTTACGGACGCGGTGGCGTCTTCCACGCTTACCTGGGCCTTGGAATCAGGCGAACTCCAGTTTGGCGTGGCAAGATCGACTTGACCGGTATTGATGCGAACGGCAGTGTTCGAACGATCACGAGTCACGTTATTTTCTTCCACGGTCACCAGCGATTCCGCCTTCACCGTGTATTCCGTGCCGTCGGCGAAGGTGATACGCGCCGCGCCATCCGACGCCGTTTGAATCAAATCGCCTTTGTCCAGCGCGGTGTGATAATCGGCTTCCACCCAGGTTACGGAATTCACTTTCTTCACTTGAACGCGGCCATCAAGGTTCACAAATTTTGCTTGCGTTTGGGTGATCGGGCCGTTTTCCAGTTCGGGGTTGCCAATCGCCTTGTTCAATTTCGTCTGGATCATGCTGGTCCAATCGGGCATGGCCACGTAAAGTCCGGCGATGATGATCACGAACAGCAGCACCAGGTAGACAGCCACGGTTTTGTACGTGACGGTGTGCCAGTACACTTCGACGCGATGAATTCTTGGCGCAGGCGGGGGAGCCGGAGGCGGTCCGACGGGTCGGCGAGGTTCGATGGGCGTTTGCGTGGTCACAATGGTAAGAGCGGTGAATGCTCCAATTTCGCAATCTAACACAGTGATTTGCAGGTGCGGAGAGTCCCGAGATGCCGCGTAGTCAATCAACAAATAGCGAACCCGCCGCATTTTCGCTGAGAGTGACGATGCGGACTAATGAGAGGCGCCCGCAGGATTGCCGCGCTGGAAGAACCGCTGTTTGTCGAAAGTTGGATCAACAGCCACATCAAAGAAGCCGACCATCATCTCGTGGGAAGTCTGTTCGCCCCAGCGGACTTCCGCGTCGGGATCGGGGTTGTGAGGATTGCCAGGAGAGTTGTCGAATCGCGCGACGGCCTGGAGCATGGTGCCGGCTTCTAGGGGTCGAGGTATTGCCAAACGGTAGCTCATTTGCCAATGGAAATGGTAGTGGACGCGGAGAAGCGGTTCGATGGAATGGTCCGGGCGGATGATGTTGTATTCAAAGCTCTTGCCGCGCAAGTGCATGTGCGGGAAGAAGCTCAGAAGGAGCGCGTTGTTGGGAAGCGTGCCGCGAGCTTCCGCGCGATAGTCAGGCGCACCGGGAGGGATCACAAAGTGGTCATTGGTGAGCTGCAGGGTCAAGACGCGCAGCTGAGGCGGGTGTTGCGCGAAGGTCAGGCCGATGCGGCTGAAATCCTGGCCGGGCTTTCCGTTGGTGGTGTAGTGCATCTGGAAAACGAGGTCGGAGCCGGCAGGAATGAATTTGGCCATACCCGCAGGCCAGTTGTCAGGTGTGCTGCCAGGCGCGTAGACAAGCAGGATGTCGCTATCGGTCCACATGGCGTCCCGCTGATCTTCGGGAGTTGTGAGCATGCTCGCGGTGAAGGGTTTGCCGACCGGCGCGTGCCGCAACCATGGCGAATCCGGCGGACGTACGTAGATGACCGCATGGTGCACGTTCTGCGGCATGCCCGGCAGGATTTCTGAGGACTGTACCCAGCGCGCTTCGGTGAAGTGGGTTGGCACGATCTCGTAGGTGTAGTCGATTTCGCCGTCGGCTGGGATTGCGACGGGTTGAGGCATTTTTACTTCCAGTTCGGGCGCGAGAATCGTCCAGCGATCGGACCATTGGCGCGGTGGCGGAGCGTCCGCCGGATTTCCTGCCGGGGCATTGGCGTTGACCCACGCGGCGAGCATGGCGATTTGGGAATCGGTGAGCGAAGGGTCGTTGGAAAACTTGCCAATGCCCTTTTCGGCGAACCACGAGGGCATGGTGCGATTCTGCGTCGCCATGCGGATGGCTGGCGCAAAACGTTGTGTGTCTAGGTAATTTTGGAAGGCCATCGGTGCGATGCCGCCGGACCGATGGCAGACCTGGCAGTGCTCCTGGAGCAGCGGCAAAACGTCGCGATAGAAATTCGGCGCGGTGGGCGGGTCTTTTGTTTGAGGGATGGCCTCCGCTGTACAGAAGAACAGCAGCCACGCCTCTAGCAACAAGATCAGCATTTGTAAGCGAACTGACCGATCAGCCATGCCATTCGTCCAACTACATTGTGCAGTAAAAGTCGGCTTGATGCCGGCCCGCAGGCCTTCCTTTCTCTGGATTTTCAGGAGTTCCAGGTTGATAAGGCTTAGGTGGAACGGCCGACTTGAACGATTTCTCCCGGTCTGACTTTCTCGTTGGCTAAGGTGCAGGCGGGAAAGGGTTGACGCAGGGTGATCCAAACGATTAGAGGACGAGTGGCGAGCCACGATAGCAATTTTGCGGCCCGTCAAATTTTGTTGACAGGAGAGGTCCTCAATCAAGACTCTCATTTGAGCTGCGCGACAAGACTCAGCCTTGCATCCACGATGGCGACAACAGCAAGTTCGCGAGGCACGCTAGGATCCTGTTCCAGAAACGGATCTAGGGTTTCGCCCCCTTCCGAATAGTCTATGAGGACCTAGAAGGGCACACGAGTTCCGCGAAATACCGGCTCTGCACCGAGAATTAGCGGATCGCTAATGATGACTCCGGTCATCCCGATTCACCTCGCAACCGGAATTGTAACAGCCAACCTCGCCAAGCGGTAAGCTCCGTGGCAACGACTTTTCCGGCGCGACTCTTGTTAGGTGTTAGTCGCCTAGGGAGCTATGGGCCGCCGTAGTAGCCGTCGCGGGTTTGGACTACCAAGTCCTTGTTATACGTGGTGAGTTGAATTTTGTGATAGCCGGTCTCCGCGCCTTTGTCCGGGGTGTAGCCCAGGCGATATTGGTTGCGCAGCTCTTCTTCGATTTGCGCGTAGATCTTTTCGACGGTCTCCTTCTTGGAGACCTTGAACAGTCGACCGCCGGTCTTCTTGGAAATCTCTTCCAGGATTTTCTTGCCGTCAACGTGTTCCTGCTGCGGAGGGTACCTGCCGCCTCGGCCACCGTGCCCGCCGGGTCCCATGCCAAAATTGGGATGATTGCCGAAGCCCTCTTCATCGGCATACAAGATCGCATAGATAATGGTGTCGGAACGTTGCGCGGTTTCGATGGCATAGGCCAGGGTTTCCTGGCTGCCATGATCGACTCCATCGGAGAGAATGATCAATGCTTTGCGGCCCTGCTGCTTGCCCATGAGCTCGTCAGAAGCGAGGAAAACCGCGTCGTAAAGATGCGTGCCACCGCCGCGCCGGCCGCCGTTACGACCGCTACCTCCACCACTGCCCGGATCGCCCCCGCTTCCGCCACTTGGACCCCCGGCCCCTCTTGCGCGCGAACTGAGTTGCGGCGTCTCCAGGGACTGCAGCGCGGCTTGAAGCTTGGGGCGAGCATCGGTGAAGTCCTGCAGAAGGACTATATCGAAGTCGAAATTCACGACGAATGCCAGGTCTTTTTTTTCGCGCAGCAGATTGTCCAGAAAACTGTAGCTGGCGCTTCGTTCCTGATCCAGAACGCGGCGCTGGCTGAGACTGGTATCGACAAGCAGTCCCAGGCGCAGAGGCAAATCGCTTTCTCTGGCGAAATAATTGATGTTTTGTGGGCGGCCGTCTTCGCTCAGAGCGAACGCGTCCTGGTTGAGGTCCGGGATGATCTTGCCGTGCTTGTCGCGGACGGTGGCGATGACGTTGACGGTTTTCACCTCGACGGCGATTTTTGGTTCCTGCTCGCCGCGGGCGTCGCTGCGCAAAAGCGCGAAAAGCGCGAGGCAGGCAAGCGGGAAGAGCCGGACGAAACGAGTGGATAGAGTTTGGTGGTGTTTAGAAGGGACGTACGTCATTCGACTCCGGAGTCGACTGGCCAAAGATTGGATTCGTCCCCAAGCGAATCACGAGAACCACGTCGCTGCAGATTGGACGCAGCTTCGCGCGAATAGGTTGCGCAGGGACCCGCAAGTCGGGAGAGCTCCACTCGCGAATTTTACTGATGCTTCATTGGAGATCCTTCGGAGCGCAAACGGCACGCTCCTCAGGATGCCACCACGTTGCCGTAGCGGCCGGTGCTGTGGTGAGAAATCTACTACGCGTGGGCCGCGGAGGATTTCAGCAGGATGTCCAGGTCGTCGGGATGAATAGCGCACAGCAGGGCATCGTCGCGGTCAATGTGGCCGTGATGGATCAGGTTGACGAGCGTCTCCTCCAGCGTGAACGAGCCGCGTTTCTTGGTCAGCGGAATTTCTTGATGCAGATGCTGCAGCGCATTACGCCGGATGTGATGCCGCGCAGCGTAACCGATCATCAGCAATTCCGCGGCAGGAATGCGGCCGCCGGATTTGCTGGGCAGCAGAATTTGCGTGTGCACTGCGGCAAGGGCCATGGCGAGTTCCTGGCGGATGGAGTTCTGGCGCTCCAGTGGAAAAGAGTCGGCGATGCGCGCGACCGTTGAAGCCATGTCGGTGGTATGAAGCGTGGAAAAGACCAAGTGCCCGGTTTCGGCGGCAGCTACGGCAATGCGCATGGTTTCCGGGTCGCGCATTTCACCCACAACGATCACGTCAGGGGCCTGACGCAGCGCGGCGCGCAAAGCGGTGGGAAAATCTGGTGCGTCGGAACCGATTTCAACCTGCTCGATCACGCTGCGAATGTGGGTGTGCTCGTATTCGATGGGGTCTTCGATCATCACGATATGACGCGCTTCACGCAAATTGATTTCGTGGATCAGCGCAGCGAGTGTGGTGGATTTTCCCGAGCCGGCCGGGCCGCCAATCAAAACTAGGCCGCGAGGCAGGCGCGCCAGATTCGCGACAGGCGCGGGCAGATGCAAATCCTGAAAGGAAGGGATCTTTGAGGGCAGGGCTCGAATGGTGGCGGCCGCGCGACCGCGTTCACGATGAAGATTGATGCGAAACCGACC
>Ga0126379_10002695_pt1 | contig 11349 bp, 8 predicted proteins | sample PanSoiMetPlot_24_FD_92640 | JGI IMG/M metagenome (GOLD analysis project Ga0126379, IMG submission 92640) | Tropical forest soil microbial communities from Panama - MetaG Plot_24 | ecosystem: Environmental > Terrestrial > Soil > Tropical forest > Bulk soil | place: Panama | collected 2016-02-17
CGAGAACTCTTCCCACGAATACAAACCCGTCGCGGCCCGCACGTGCTCTTGCGCCGCTCCCCTCAATAGCCCGGCAATTTCGCGCCCATTCGATATCCATCGCGCGAGCGCTCCGCGCTTCCCAATGTCGTTCTGCCTTTCGCTCAGTACTTCGCTCATCTCTCCGCCGAATTCCATCCGGTGCGCGGCGGGATACAGGTACAACAAGTAGCGGCTCAGCGTGGCCATTCCTCACATCTCCTTCGGCGTCATGCGCAGGCTCGCCATTTTCGTCAGATGCCTCAACCGCCCCACTTCCGCCCGCAAAATCTGGCGCCCGCGCGCCGTCAGCCGGTATGCTTGTCGCCCGCGCGAACTTTGCTCTTCCTTGAATCGCTCGATCCAGCGATCCTCTAGGAGCCTCCGCAACGCTCCGTACAGCGTTCCGGTGCTCAACGTCACCCGGCCATCGCTCATCTCTTCCACATTCTTCAAGATGGAATACCCGTGGCGGGGCTGTTCCACCAAACTCACCAAAATCAGCAAAACCGGTTCGCTCAATGGCAACGATTCCATAGTTCCTCGTGCGACATGTCGTGTAACGTCATATTGCCCCGCCACCTCTCCCGTGTCAAGCAAAGTTTTTCGTTGCAAGTTCTACGTTTTAAGGTCTAAGCAAAGTGGACTAGGTGCCCCCACCACCCGGGTGCCGCACCCTTGGATTTCAACCGTGGGTTCTTCTCGGTTTTGCTTTTATAGCCGCCAGTCTTCAGGCCAGTGTCTTTTCTTGATTGATCATCCCGACCGGAGCGACCGGGCATTTTCTTGCGCGCCGCTTTCTCGCGCCCCGGGTCGCGCAGTGGCGGGATCGCGGCAATATCTCGCCAACAAGCCGCGTGCCCCCCCCACGCAGCCCTTGCGTGTGGGTAGTTCTTCTTCCTTCCTCTGCAACCGCGGCTTCACGCCGCCATTTTAAGCTCGCTTTTCTCTCGCTTTGCGCATAACTTCAAACTAAATAACTGAAAACTCTTCTGGCAAAATCACGACTTGTATTGCCTTCGTGCGAATTCTCCGCTAGCCTTTTCCTTGCGGCCCGCGCCTCCTCCAGCCCTCCGTCGGGTACTCAACAAGGAGACCACCATGGCCACTCGTGCATCTCGCAAGAAATCCTCCTCCACCAAAATCAAGCATCCCATCCGCGTTGTTCCTCTCCATCCACATGTCCGCGACACCGCGGCTCCCGCTCCGCAACTCACCTACCGCAATGGGTCGCTCCTCACCAACGTCGAAGTCTTCTGCATCTTCTGGGGCAACACCTGGCAATCCAGCGCCAACACCGCTCTCTCCCAGCAACTCATCGCCTTCTACGATTTCATTCTCACCAGCTCCCTCATTGACCAACTCGCCGAGTACAGCGTCCCCGGTCAATCCATCGGGCACGGCAAGCGTATCGGTTCGTTCAATCTCACTTCTTCCGAGCCCGGCAACTCCGTCGACGATTCCGCCATCCAGCAAATGCTTCAGGCGCAGATCGATACTGGCGTCCTTCCCGCCGTCACCGCCAACACTCTTTATTTCCTCTATCTCCCTCCCGGCACTACCGTCACTATGAGCGACGGCTCCTCCTGCAGGGATTTCTGCGGATATCACAACGCCACTCCCAACAATGTTTTCTACGCCGTCATGCCTTACCCCGGCTGCACCGGCTGCCAGGGTGGACTCGATACCTTCCCAGTCCTGTGCTCCACTTCTTCGCACGAACTTTGCGAAGCCATCACCGACCCCGTCCCTGGCCAAGGTTGGTACGACGACAACAATGGCGAAATCGGCGACATCTGCGCCTGGAAAACCAAACAAGTAGGCGCATACACCGTCCAACTGGAGTGGTCCAACCGGTCCTCCTCCTGTGTCTAGCGCAGGTTCTTCTCTCGCAGTCGCATTTGTAGGCACGGCCCTCTGCTCGCCCGCCGCATTAGTGAGCCGGGCGGCTCCCTGTTGGTTTTGTAGTGGCCTGTCTTCGCACCGGTGCCTTTTCCCTATTTGTCATTCCAACCGGAGGGACCCGATATTTTCGTGCGCGCCGCTCTCTGGCGCCCCGGGGCGCGCAGTGGAGGGATCCTGGCAATACCTCCACAATAAAGCAATCCCCGTCGCCTTCACCCCCGGCAAGGTGTGGTTTTTCTGTTGCTGTCGCCTCTCTACGGAGGAGGCCGTCCCGTCCCCACAAATGCTGGCCACCTTCAACTTTCAACTCTTAACCCTCAACTCCCCCCTCTAACCTGGCCTCACCCTTTCCGTCTATCTCTTAGAGGAACTTCCGCCCCTAGACCTCCGTATCATCTAAGAGCCTTCTAAATCGGAGAGCCCATGAGGAACCTGCCACAAGACATTCGCTTTGCCCTCCGCCAGTTCCGCCAATCTCCCGGATTCGTCCTCGCCGCCATCCTCTCCCTCGCACTCGGCATTGGCGCTACTACCGCAATTTTCAGCGTCGTCTACGCCATCCTTCTGAACCCCTATCCGTACAGAAACAACGACCGTATGGTCCACGTCGAGCTCAAGGACAAGAACGGCCGCGGGCCCCTCCTCATCGTCAACCGTTCCGAAGCTCAGCAGCTTCGATCTGCCTCTTCCATCGAGGATTTCTTCCTTCAGTCCGGCAACACTCGCAATCTGACCGGTGCCGATTTCCCCGTTTCCGTTAACGTCGGCACCTATTCCTCCAATCTCTTTGACTTTATGGGCGTTCCTCTCCTCCTTGGCCGCGGCTTTTCTTCCGCCGACGTTCCCAATGGCGCACCCGCTCCAGTCGCCGTCCTCAGTTATCTGTTCTGGCAAAAGCAGTTCGGTGGCAACCGCGAAATTCTCGGCAAGTCCATTGAACTCGATCACAGGCTCTACACCGTCATCGGCGTGGCTGCTCCTCGTTTCACCTGGGGCGACTCCGACGTCTATCTCCCCGATGTTCCCACCGCCGATCCCCACGACCTTTGGAACGCTTTCATTCGTCTCAAACCCGGCGTGAAGCACGAAACCGCCGAGGCCGAAATTCAGGTCCTGCTCAATCGCTTTACTCAGAACGATCCCAAAGACTTCCGCAAGGACATGCGTGTCTCTATCGTGACGCTAAATGAGGAAGTGCTCGGCCGCTTCTCTGGCACTCTCGTCCTTCTATTCGGTGCGGTCATGGCCTTGCTCCTCATCGGTTGCGCCAACGTCTCCATTCTCCTTCTCGCTCGCGGCACCGCCCGTCAGCACGAACTCGCCGTCCGCGTCTCCGTCGGCGCGGAACGCTCCCGCCTGATTCAACAACTCCTCACAGAAGCCATCCTCGTCTCCTGCACCGGCGCGCTCTTCGGTGTTCTTGCCGCCTACTTCGGTGTTGGCACTCTCTCCGCCATGGTTCCTTACTATTCTTTCCCGCACGAAGCCGCCATCCAAGTAGACGCCATGGCCCTGCTCTTCTGCGCTTTGCTGGCGTTACTCACGGGCGCGCTCGCGGGCATTTCTCCTGCCTGGCAGCTTTCTCGCCCTGCGCTTAGCCAATTGATCCAATCTAGCAGCGGCAAGCATTCGGGCAGCGCTCGCGGACGCCTCATACACCGCCTGCTCATCGCTGGCCAGCTGGCGCTGACCCTTCTGCTGATGACTGGCGCCGGTGCCGCCATCAAAGCCTTCAAGTCCCTCACCCACACGCCACTCGGCTTCGATCCCAACAACGTCTTTGCCCTCAACGTTAATTTTCCTCGGGGCTCCAATCCCACTTGGCAGCAACGCATGCAGGCCCAGGAGGCCATTCGCAAAGCCATCGAACAAACTCCGGGCGTCTCTTCCGCCAGCGTTTCCACCACCTGGTTCCCCGGCTTTGGTGGCTTCTACGCGAAAATCGAGTTGCAGAGCAAGCCGACTCTCGCTGATCCTCAAGCCGTCCTCACGCTGGTCAGTCCGCAGATTCTCTCCACCCTTCACCTCCCGCTCATCGGCGGACGCATGTTTGACGATGCGGAAAACATGCGCGCTGCCCACCTCGCCCTCGTCAATCAGGCTTTCGTTAAACAGTATCTCGGCGACGCCGATCCTATCGGCCAGCACATCCGCAGCGCTATGCTCAAAATCGAGCAGCCCAACCTCGTCTCCACGGAATCTCCTGATGGTTGGCTCGAAGTCATCGGCGTTGTCGGCGACGCGCGCAACGACAGCCTCACTCGCCCAATCCGCCCCGCCATCTTTCTTCCCTACAGTTTGGTTCTGCCCACCGACATGCAGATCCTCGCTCGCTCCGCCGATGACCCAGCCGCCGTCATCCGCTCCGTAAAGCAGCATCTGCGCGAAGTGAACCCTGAGCTCGTTGCCGGACAGGATCGCACCCTCAACTGGTGGCTCGACACGCAAGGATGGGGACGGGAGCGCTTCATCGCCACGCTCTTTTCTCTCTTCGCTGCTCTCGCTCTGATCCTCGCCGCCACCGGCCTCTACAGTGTTGTCTCTTACGCCGTCACGCAACGTACACAAGAAATGGGCATCCGCATGAGCCTCGGCGCGCAGCCGTCCACCATTATTCGCCTCGTCCTTACTTCCACCGCCACCACTCTCGCGACAGGCCTGGTCGTGGGTTTCGCGTTGAGCCTGGCCCTAAATCGCATCATGTCCAGCTGGGCCGGCGGCAGCTCCCGCGATCCTATCACGCTCGTAGCCTCCGCCTTCCTCCTAACCTTAGTTGCCACCATCGCTTGCCTAGTCCCAGCCTGCCGCGCCGCCAGCATCGACCCGATGCGAGCCCTCCGCCTGGAATAATCTTCGCATCGTGTGTCTGGTACAATAAATTGTGCCCTGTTGCGTTCCTCTTTTCTTACTTGTCATCTCGACCGGAGCGAAGCGGTTTTTGCGGCGCGCAGCGAAGGGATCATGGCACGATCCATCCGTAAAGGAATTCAAAACGTGCGCGCCGTGTATCGCGTGCCCACACGCCGCCTTTGCGTGTGGGCTCTCAGCTTTTCGTCAGGGGGTCGGAGCTTTAGCTCCGACAATCACTGCCAAGAATTGGGCTCGGCCCCGAAGATTCCGCTGCTAAATCTTTTTTCAACTATGAGAGTCCCCCGCGTTCCAAGCCGGCCGCCACTAAGGCAGTTCTTCCAACTTTCGTCTTTTGATTTTCCAATTTCTATTTTCCATTTTCTAATTCCTAACTTCGCTGTCACAATCCTTCCATGCCAAATCCCCAATGGCTCGACTGGGCCCGTCGTTTCCAGGCCATCGCGCAAATCGGACTCGCCTACTGCAAGGATCCCTACGATCGCCAACGCTACGAAGAAATCCAACGCCTCGCCGCCGAGATCATGACAAACGGCGCCGCCCTCCCCGACTCCACCGCGCTCTTCGACATCTTCAAAAAGGATCTCGGCTACGCCACTCCGAAAATTGACATCCGCACCGCCGTTTTTGATCGCAACCGCATCCTCCTCGTTCAGGAACGCGAAGACGGCCTCTGGGCTCTCCCGGGCGGTTGGGCCGACATCGGCGATTCTCCCAGCTCCGTGGCGATCCGCGAAGTAAAAGAGGAATCCGGTTACGACATCACGATCAGCAAACTAGCCGCAGTCTACGACCGCGACAAGCACGGTCACCCGCCCATGCCTTTCCATGTCTACAAATTCTTTTTCCTGGGAGATCTTCGTGGTGGCACCCCTACCACCAGCGTCGAAACCACCGCCGCAGACTTTTTCCCTGAGGACCAATTTCCTCCGCTATCCATTTCCCGCGTCACGCCCGCGCAGGTAAAGCACATGTTCGCCCATTCGAGAAATCCCGCCTGGCCCACCTCCTTCGACTAACACACCTCTTGCGACTGAGCCCGCCTAGGTGCGATCCTGAGCGCAGCGAGGGTTCCGCTCTTCTTTTGGGTTGCCGCTTTTTGGAGTGCGGCGGCTCGCCGCAACTTTTCGCGAGTGCTTCACGAAGCCGTTGTTTCGTGCGGGTTCTGGGGTTCCTCTTCTCCTATGCAGCGACCGCCTTCTGAGGCGGGCGGTTTAGTTCCTAAATGTAGGGCTGGCTGTTAAGCCAGCCCTTTCCCGCGCGATGGGGACACAGCTTTTCTTCTTACACATTTCGCTGTATTCCCTCCGAAATCTCTGCGGGACACACTACAGAGTGCCCGCTACCCGGAAGTTCGCATTCGCAACCTCTGCACCGAAGCTCTCGTTGCAAAGACGCCTGACCATTTCGAACGCACAATCACTGAACTCCGCGCCGCCCTTGTAGAGCATATCCATCTAGCCAAAGATTCACTCGAAGCTCAGATCAGCAATTGCCCCCTTCTCGGTGGTGTCGCACAGAAGAGTTCCTGGAGGAAATGACGCCCCGCGTGCTTGCCTCCGGCACATTTGCCCTCCGCGCTCTTACTCCTTAAATGTCCAGCGGGCTTGTATGTCAGCCCAATCCTGTAGCTCACCCCTTGAGGGGTGAGGCTGTTCGCGCCTTCCGTTGGCCGCACCCTTGGTTCCTAAGGGTGCAGTTTTTCTCACGCGGTCGCCGTTGAAGTCCGTTTCATTTTTTCTTTATGTCTTCTGTGGCGAATATTTCGGATCAGGGGTGAGGCTGTACGGGCGATTGGGGCCACCTTTTCACTTGCCGGCCGACGGTGCGCAAATACGCGCCTGGCCCTTAACGCAGCGCCATTCCTTCAACTTTCGACTCTCAACCGCCCCACTCCAATTTCCACTTCCACCAAACTTCGCTCCTCTGATACCCTCTCCCGCATGAGAATTTGCCAAATTGTTTCTTCCTTGCTGATCTTGACAATGCCCGTGTTTCCTCAGGACTCCAAACTCGTCGCCGATCGACTGGCCGCGCAACACGCTCTCTTCGATGAACAATACGAATCCGACCTCCGTAATTTCCCGCAGCGCTCCACGGCCTTCGGCGACTATCGCTACAACGACAAGCTCGCCGAATATTCACTCGCCGCCGTTGCCCAACGCAACCAGACCGACCGCGATTTTCTCGCGCGCCTCCAGGCCCTCTCCACCGACGGATTCTCCGATCAGGATCGACTCTCTCACGACCTCCTCGTTCGCGTCCTGCAGCAGCGCATCACCGACTTCGACCTCAAAGAATACGAAATGCCCATCAATCAGCAGAATGGCATCCACACCTCACTGGCGGATCTGCCGCAGTCCGTCCCGCTCGATTCCGTGAAGTACTACGAGGACTACATCGCCCGCCTGCAGCAAATTCCGCGCGCCCTGACGCAAACCACCGAAGTCCTCCGCGCCGGCATGAAAGACAACCTCATGCCCGTGCGCTTTCTCCTCGAAAAAATTCCTGTGCAGTGCCAGGGCATCATCGACGCCGATCCCTTCTTGCAGCCCACCAAGAAATTCCCCACCAGCATTTCCCCCGAGGATCAGAAGCGGCTGACTGAACAAATCACCGCTGCCATCAACACCGACGTCATCCCCGCGTACAAGAACTTCGCCACTTTCATACGCACGGAATACGCCCCGCACGGCCGCACGACTCTCGCCATCACTTCCCTTCCCGACGGCGAGAAGCGCTATCAGAACGACATCTACGGCCGCACAACCACCCACATGACCGCCGACGAAATCCACCAACTCGGCCTCCGTGAAATCGAGCGCATCCAGGCTGAGATGACCGTCATCGCCAAGAAAGAGGGTTTCCCCGACCTCGCTGGTTTCCGCGCCTCCCTCAAAACCAATCCCAAGTACATCCCTACGTCCGCCGATCAAATTCTCGAAGACTTTCGCCGCTACATCGGTCAGATGGAGCCCAAGCTTTCTGAACTCTTCACCCTCCTGCCCAAATCGCCCGTAACTGTCGAGGCCATCCCCGCGTTCGACACTGGGGCCGCCACTCACTACGTCACCGGCACGCCCGACGGCAAGCGCCCCGGCCGAGTCGTTGTCGCTACTTCCAATTTCACGGATCGCTCGCTCATCGACGACGAAGCCATCGCCTATCACGAAGGCGTTCCCGGCCACCACATGCAGCTTTCCGTGCAGCAGCAACTCACCGGCCTGCCGAAATTCCGTCTCCACAGCCTCGGCTTTAACGCCTACACGGAAGGCTGGGCTCTGTACGCCGAAGAGCTTGGCAAAGAAGTTGGCTTCTACCAGGATCCGGTTTCTGATTACGGCCGCCTCTCCTCCGAACTCTTCCGCGCCGTCCGCCTGGTTGTCGACACTGGCATTCATTCCAAAGGTTGGTCGCGCGATCAAGTCGTGGAATTTTTTCGCAAGTCCGGCGCCATCGACGAGCCCACCATTCAATCGGAAACTGACCGCTACATTTCCTGGCCCGCGCAAGCCCTCAGCTACAAACTCGGCCAACTCAAAATTCGCGAACTCCGCGCCCGCACTCAAAACGAGCTAGGCTCCAAGTTCGACATCCGCACTTTCCACGACGAAATCCTGAATGGCGGCGCCCTGCCGCTAGACATGCTGGAAGCCCGCACCATCCAGTGGATCGCCCAACAAAAACAAAAATAACCTCACCAGCACAGTACCGGTAGGTCACCCATCAGATCAGAAGGGAAGCCGTTCGCCCGTCTAGCAACATCTTCACAGACAAGCTACAGGGTGGGGCCCACCATTGTGCCAGGTGAGGTGGAGTGGTCGTTATGAACCCTCCAAGGAGAAGCGGCAAAAACCACCACTTCTCCGATCGGGTTGACTCAGGAAATTAGGCAGGGACGGCGGGGTCGTCGTCGGACGGGGTATGGCCGTTGGGGTGGAGCGTGGACTGAATGATCTCGGCAGGAATGGCGCCTTCGCGGCCAATGCACCAGTGGTCACCACGAAGTTCGACGATGGTTGATGGAACCAGGCCCTGTGTTTCGCCGGCATCGAGGATGAGCGGAACGCGGTCGCCGAGTTGGCGAAAGACTTCGTCGCCGCTGGCGCAGGTGGGAGAGCCGGAAACGTTAGCGCTGGTACCGGTAAGAGGGACGCCGAGTTCCTGGATGAGTTTGCTGACAACTTCACACGCGGGCCACCGAAGGGCGATGCGGCGGGTGTTGCCGGTAACTTTCAGGGGAAGCCGCATCGAAGCGTCGAGAACGATGGTGAGAGGGCCGGGCCAGAGAGCGTCGGCGAGACGATAAAAATTGTCGGGAAGTTCGCGAGCAAGAATGTGTGCGTGGTGTACGGAGTTGATCAGAAGAGGGAGAGCTTTGGATTCGGGTCGTCCCTTGACGCGGAAGATTTCGTCGACTGCAGAGAGATTGACGGGATCGGCAGCGAGAGCGTAGAGCGTATCGGTGGGAATGGCGACCACAGTACCACGATTCAGCCAATCAGCGGCGTAACGGATGAAGCGAGGATCGGGAGAATCCGCGCTAAGCTTTAGGACTTCTGCCGACACTATCGGCCTCCGGACGTATATGAACCGGCGTCCCTGAGCGCGGGAACCGCTCTGGAGTGGAAATTAACACATGCAGAGAGGTGGCGCAATGGAGAGGACGAACGAGGAAGGAAAGAGATAACGAAGCAAGTAAGCAGATCCCTCGCCTCGCTCGGTATGACAAAGTTGCTGGCGCTACGGACGATTGCGCGAAGTTGACTTGGCGGACCGCCTCGGAAGGTGGCCCGCACAAAGACGAAAGCAAGGAAACAAAAACGGGGCGAGGCGATTCCAGCAATCGGAGTTAAATCGGCGTTTTCGACACGATCTCTCTACTGCGAGGCAGCCAACTGCGCTGGCTCTCCGGTCGGGATGACCGATACCGGGAGGCGCGAATGGAAATAGGCGAGGAGAGTTTGATAGGCTCGCGGAAGGTGGAAACGGGGATGGAACGAGCTCAAAAACCGGCCGAACGTAGCGACGTGATCAGTAGCCGGGACAACCGCTGGTTGAAAGAGTTTCGCGTGGCGTTGCGCGGAGGATTGGCAACAGAGAAAGGATGCGTGGGAGTGGAAGGCGTGCGCTTGGTGGAAGAGGCGCTGGGAAGCGGGTGTCGCGTGGAGGCGGTACTGTTGAGCGAAAGTGGAGAGCGGCATCGCGAGAGATTGGCTCCGTTGATTGGGCGACGGGAGCTGGCCTTCCCTGTTTTGAAGACCACGGATCGATTGTTCGAGGGCATTGCGGACACGGAGCATCCGCAGGGCGTGGCGGCGCTGGTCGAACCGCGCAAAGTGGAAGTCGCGGATTTGCTGGTGACGCCGGAGGCAGCGTGTTCGCCACTGCTGGTGGTGCTGGCGGGAGTGCAAGACCCGGGAAATGTGGGAACGATCCTGAGGACGGCGGCGGCGTTTGGCGCCACAGGAGCGGCAACGTCGGCGACGGCGCAAGGAGGGACGGCAAGTCCATTTTCGCCGAAGGCGCTGCGCGCTTCGGCGGGTGCGGCGCTGCATTTGCCGGTGCTCGCGGGAATGTCGCTAGCGATTTTGCTGACACAACTGAAGGTGGAAGGGATTCACACGCTGGCGTCGTGCGTACAGGATGAGACGAAGGCGGTGGGCGCATCGCTTTCGCCGTGGGAAGTGGATTGGTGCCAGCCGATCGCGTTGCTGGTGGGCAACGAAGGAGCGGGATTGCCGCAAGACATCGTGCGCGGAGCGGACGCCCGGGTACATATACCGATGGCAAGAGGGATTGAAAGTTTGAATGCGGCGGCGGCTGCGGCGGTGTTGTTCTATGAGGGATACAGACAAAGGGAAAAGCTGAAACGATGACCACCACGGAGGACACGAAGAGCACAGAGGAAGTAGGCGTCGAAAGTTAAAACTCAAAAGTTGAAAGTCAAAGAAAAGCTGCGTTGCAGTATGGTGACGATGCTGCCACGATCCTGCCACTGCGAGCCGCAAAAGCCGCGGCCCTCCGGCCGGGATGACAAACAACAACAAATGGACCCAGGACAGGGATGACCGGACGGGATTCGAAATTGAGAGCGAAAGGCTCTACACTCGTAGGGTTATGAGCCTGTTTCCAACAATGCCGGAGATGACCGGGGAAACACCGGCGGCGCTGCAGCCGTTGGCGGAACGAATGCGACCGCGGACGTTGGATGAGTTTATCGGGCAGGAAAAACTTCTGGGACCGGGAAAACCACTGCGGGTGCAAATCGAAACGGATAATCTGAGTTCCATGCTGTTCTGGGGACCGCCGGGGTGTGGAAAGACGACGCTGGCGAGAGTAATTGCGCGGCTGACGAAGAGCGAGTTTGTGTCGTTTAGCGCGGTGCTGAGCGGGATCAAAGAGATTAAAGAAGTGATGGCGGAGGCGGAAAGGAGATCGCGAGGTGGACACCGGACGATCGTGTTTGTGGATGAAGTGCACCGATTCAACAAAGCGCAGCAGGACGCGTTTTTGCCGCATGTGGAGGCGGGGCACATTTTGTTTATTGGAGCGACG
>Ga0126379_10002696_pt1 | contig 11346 bp, 14 predicted proteins | sample PanSoiMetPlot_24_FD_92640 | JGI IMG/M metagenome (GOLD analysis project Ga0126379, IMG submission 92640) | Tropical forest soil microbial communities from Panama - MetaG Plot_24 | ecosystem: Environmental > Terrestrial > Soil > Tropical forest > Bulk soil | place: Panama | collected 2016-02-17
CGGAGCCGTTCGACAAGAGTTCGATCTTCCTCCAGAATCTTGAATGCCTCGATGGCAGCAACGGCAATCGAAGGTGGCAGCGAGTTCGAAAACGTGTAGGGACGTGACTTCTGTCGCAGGAACGTGATCAAGTCTTTGTCGGCTGAGATATAGCCACCGGCGGCTCCCCCCATCGCTTTTCCCAGCGTACCGGTCAGAACATCGATTTTTCCATGTACTCCGAGTTGCTCGGGCGTTCCTCGCCCTGTTGCGCCGATGACGCCGATGGCGTGGGAGTCGTCCACGAACAGCGTCTTCCGGTGCCGCTTTGCAGTCTCCACCAGGTCTACAAGGGGTGCCAGATCACCTTCCATGCTGAAGACGCCGTCAGTCGCGATGAAACCAAAGCGATAGGAAGTGTCGGTGTCTGCCGCGATTTTCTTCTCTAGATCGACGACATCGGCATGTTCATAGATTTTCCGGTCAACGGCTTCTGAACGGCACAAACGCGTTCCATCGATGATGCTGGCGTGATTCAGGCGATCGCTATAGATTACGTCGCGGTAGTGATCCGAGCCGAGCTTGTCGTTTACGATCGAGGCAAAGAATCCTTCGTTTGCAGAGAAACATGAAGAAAACAGAATCGTGTCCTGCATTCCGAGGAACTCCGAGATCTTTTCTTCGAGCTGCCGGTGCACGGTGAGTGTGCCGCAAAGGAACCGGACCGAAGACACGCCAAATCCGAATTCGCGAATGCCCCGAATGGCTGCTTCCTTGATCTGTGGATGCGAGGCCAGTCCGAGGTAGTTGTTCGAGGCGAGCATGATCAGGTCTTTTCCGGCCACACGCACGATTGCGCCCTGCTCGGATTCAATGACCGTCTCCGTTTTGAACGTCTTCGTTTTTTCGAGTCGTTCCAGCTCTGTTCGAATTGCGTTGTTCAAGAGTCTTTCTTCCCGCGCACAATGACTCCGTACATGACGAAGTCGCGCGGGACCTTTGTCGTGCCGTCCTCCGCTAGGACGTAAACACGAAACGTCGGATTCACGCCATCCTGCCCGACTTCGAGAGGGTAGACTGCTCGCATTCCTTTCGTTCGAAAAGCAGTCTCGTATCGGTGTTTCTTCAGATTCCACGTGAAAACGCGAACGCCCTGGAAGTCGATATTCGGTTCGGTGCTCGGCTTCCTTTCACCAATGACGTACCATGTGATTTCGCCGGCCAGAGGGTCCTGTACCCGATTGATCGTCTTGACGGCTGCGTAGATGTAGTCCTCGCTGTATTGCGCAAGCTCCGTCGGGATGTCGAAGTCGACAGCTCCAGCGAGTACCCATCCGACCTCGGTAGGAGTCGGGCGCACTTTCAACCACATGTCGTAGGATGTGTCCGAGCCGGGCCTGGGCCTGGTGGCTCGATCAAGCACCTCGATCTTGGTTCCGCTGTCGAGTCGACGAATGATTGAGGTATTGCGTCCCGGCTCTAATCGCAGATTCACGCCTTGCTTCGTTACGGCGGTGTTCTGCGGCTCTAGATTTTGAGATTCGGCGACTATTTTCTTAATCCGGTCTCTCGTTTGATTTGTAACGACTGTGCTCTCTTCCATCCATCCTTCGACGTCGGAACCATACCGCACGCGGTACCAGTTATCCTGCCGCTCGAGGACATCGACCCTGTCTCCCGTATCGAGCAGTTTGATCGTGCGAGATGTGGAACTGTTCTTCATCCGGAGTGACGCGTTTTTCGCGACCACCGTACCTTCATCCAAAATCGGCTCAGGTTTCGGGGCGCAACTTGTTAAAAGAAGGAAAAAGAGGAAAGCGAGAAGGAGTTTCATACGAATCCGTGAGGATAGCATCTACGGCTTTTCATTATAGTACCAGGTCAACTACAATCCACTGGATGTCTCAGACTCCGGATTTCGAAACTTCGCTGAAGAAACTGGAAGAGATCGTGAAGAAGCTCGAAACCGGAGAGTTGTCGTTGGAGTCGGCGTTGGCATTGTTTGAGGAGGGAATCAAGTTATCGCGCTTCTGTCATACCAAGCTGGAAGAAGCGGAACGACGTGTCGAGATTCTCTTAAAGAATGATTCGGGTCAAATGCGGGCTGTTCCCCTAGAAACCGAAAATGAATCTCAAATCCGCAAATGAACACTGAATTGCGCTCCTTTCTAGATGAGGTTCGACCCGCGATCGAAGCCACTCTTACCGAATTACTTCCACCCGCCAATGAACGCCCTGAACGGATCCATGACGCCATGCGGTACAGCACGATGGACGGCGGCAAGCGGATCCGGCCGGCTCTTTGTGTTGCGGCATTCACGGCGTACAAACAAGACTGGAAACCGGTATTGCGTGTCGCCGCAGCCGTCGAGATGATTCACTGCTATTCCTTGATTCATGACGATCTTCCGGCCATGGACGATGACGATTTTCGACGCGGCAGACCGTCTTGCCACAAAAAATTCGATGAGGCTATTGCGATTCTTGCCGGGGATGCCCTGTTGACGCTCGCCTTCGAAGTTCTGGCGCGTTCACGACAGTTTCCGCCCGATCGGCTCGTACGAGTCATCGCTGCGCTTGCAGCAGCGTCGGGAAGTTCTGGCGGGATGATCGCGGGTCAGGTTTTCGATCTGGAGAGTGAGGGTGTTTCTGTAAGTCGTGAACAGCTGGAAGCGATTCATCGTTCAAAGACGGCCGCTCTGATCAGTGTTGCAGTTTGGATTGGGTCGTATCTTGGCGAAGCTCCTGAATCTGATCTCGCCGGCATCAAAACATATTGTGAACGAATCGGCCTGGCGTTCCAGGTTATTGATGACATCTTGGACGCAACTGACGGTCAGAATCGTGACGAGGGGAAGGCTACATATCCCGGGCTCTACGGGTTGGAGGAATCCCGTGCCATCGCTCACCGGCTTATGAAAGAGGCACGAGATGCTCTTGAACCCCTCGGCTCGCGCAACAAATTGCTCCTTGCGTTCTGCGATTATCTCGAAGAGCGGACCAATTGATGCGTTGTGATAGCCACCTTATGTTGATGTCCTCATACCAGTTCACGCCCATTGATGCCCTCAAAAAAACGGTTGGATAAATTGCTCGTGGAGCGTGGATTCGCAGACTCGCGCGAGAAGGCGCAGGCGCTCATCATGGCAGGAAATGTATTGATAGATAACAAGCCTGCGACCAAATCCGGCGTGGCTGTAAGCGAAAATGCCGATGTTCGCCTGAAAGAAGCGCCATACCCATACGTCAGCCGTGGCGGTGTCAAACTCGAAGGCGCTGTGCGCTCCTTTGGAATTCACGTAGCTGGGAAGATCTGTCTCGACATCGGTTCCTCGACTGGTGGCTTCACTCATTTTCTGCTTATGAATGGCGTTAACCGTGTATACGCGGTTGATGTCGATGTGAAGCAACTCGATTGGAAAGTACGTAATGATCCGAAGGTCCATACGATCGAGATAAACGCTCGGTTTTTGGAGCCGTCTCACATTGGAGAGCCGGTCGATCTGGTAACAATCGATGTTTCATTCATCTCTCTCACCATGTTGCTTCCTCGAGTTCCGGTCATGATGAAAACCGGTGCGGAATGCCTGGCTTTGGTAAAGCCTCAATTTGAAGTGGGCCGCGAACAGGTCGGCAAGGGCGGCATCGTTCGAGATACGCAATTACAGCAGTCTGCGATCAACAAGGTGACCGAAGCGGCGCGAGCGGCCGGATTTGAATTCTTTGGTTCTCAGGAGTCGCCGATAACAGGGCGAGAAGGGAATCGCGAGTTCTTCCTCCTTCTTAGAAAACCATGAACATTCGAAACGTCGTCATCGTCACAAAACCGAAACAACCGGAAGTTGCACGAGTTGCCAGCGATTTGATGCTGTGGTTTCAAAACAAAAAAATCGTGGCAACCTTGGAACCGCATGGAACGTCAACCGCCGATCTCGTCGTCGTTCTCGGTGGTGATGGGACGTTATTGGCGGCCGCACGTCTTCTCGGCGATCACCAGGTTCCAATTGTTGCCGTCAACTATGGCGGTCTCGGATTCCTTACTGAGGTAACCCTCGACGAGATGTACCCCGCATTGGAGCGCGTATTGACGGGTGAGTTCATCACGGAGCTTCGAATGATGGTGGAGCTCCATGTCTCGCGAGGGGGGACGCAGATCGCTAAACATCGCGCGTTGAATGACGTTGTCATAAATAAAGGCACGCTTTCGCGAATGATCGAACTCGAAGCCCGTGTCGATGGCCAGTACGTTTCCCGATTTCGGGCCGATGGCCTGATTGTTTCGACGCCTACCGGGTCGACAGCCTACAACCTTTCCGCCGGAGGGCCGATCATTTTCCCGACGATGAGTGCCATGGTAATGACGCCGATTTGTTCGCACACCCTGACGAACCGTCCGATCGTCCTTCCTGAAGGTGTAAAGGTCGAGATCACGCTGCGCTCTGCACAGGATGATGTGTACGTTACCGTCGATGGCCAGGTTGGCCTCAAGCTTCAAATGGATGACACGATGGTCGTCGAGAAGTCGGGGGTGGCCGTTAAACTCGTTGCTCCTGCTGACAAGAATTACTTCGACGTATTACGCGGAAAGCTCAAATGGGGATAGGCCCGGAAATAGGGGCCCCGCCTGGTGTGGCCATCACGCTATAATTTTTCGCGAAGGAGATTCAAGGAGTGAAGACAAAGGCGCCACGCCAAACGGTGTGCAATATACCCACCAACGATCCCAAGGAACCCTACTGTGGGGGCAAACTGAAGCGGATTACCGAACTTGATCAAGAAGCCAAGAAGGCTGCCGGCCGGGGAAAAGACGTATTTCGGTGCCAAAAGTGCAAGACGCTTTACGTTGACGAAAGTCCATACGCTTTAGCGAAGGGCAAGTAGGCATACCGGTCACTGTAGGGGCGGTCTATGGCCGCCTGGCGCTCGCAGAGGGCGTTCACAGAGCGTCCCCACAGTATGGGAGGGCGCTTCATGGCCGACAGACAAAAGCTAGTTTATGACTGGAATTTAATCGGCGAGTCTGAACCGCTGACCAACAAGCAGGTTTTGCTGGATGACGAGACTCTGCGCGATGGTCTTCAGTCTCCCACGGTTTCCGACCCCGCCATAGAAGACAAGATCCACCTTCTTCACCTGATGGAGGAACTCGGCATCCAGATGCTGGACATCGGTCTTCCGGGCGCGGGACCCCGCGCTAAGGCCGACTCCTTAGCACTTGCCGAAGAGATTGTTCAAAGTCACCTCAGGATCCGTCCTAATTGCGCTGCACGTACGACGATTCAAGACATCGATCCTATCCTGGAGATTGCCGACAAAACCGGCGTCACGATTGATGCAGCGACGTTCATCGGTTCCAGCATGATCCGGCAGTACGTCGAGAACTGGACTGTCGATGATCTGCTGCGGCGAACCGAGGAAGCTGTCACGTATGCCATCAATCGTGGTGTGCCGGTGATGTACGTCACTGAAGACACGACCCGTGCATTTCCGGAAACGATCAAGCGTCTCTACACGACTGCTATCAATTGTGGCGCGCGTCATATCGTATTGACCGATACCGTCGGGCATGCCACGCCGTCGGGCACTAGCGCGCTTGTGAAATATGTCATTGAAGAAGTCGTGAAGCCATCGGGTCAGGAGATCTTGATCAGCTGGCACGGTCACAACGATCGAGGCCTGAGCGTTATCAATTCGCTTGCGGCAGTTCAGGCGGGAGCCGATGTGATTCACGGATGCGCGTTAGGCATCGGCGAGCGAGTCGGAAATACGCCGATGGATCAGGTGCTGGTCAATTTGAAACTTCTTGGAGTGATCGATCACGATTTGATCAAGCTGAAGGATTACTGTGAGACCGCTTCTCGCGCTTGTCACGTGACCATCCCGCCGGGTTACCCGGTTTTTGGTTCCGACGCATTCCGCACCGCGACGGGCGTGCACGCCGCAGCGGTCATCAAAGCTTTCAAGAAGGGCGAGACTGAGCTGGCGAATACGGTTTACTCCGGTGTGCCGTCGCATTTATTTGGGTTGGAGCAGATCATTGATATTGGACCAATGAGCGGAAAGTCCAATGTGGTTTTCTGGCTGGAGAAGAGAGGGATCCAGGCCACGGAAGAGCGAGTCAACGCGATTTACAACAAAGCCAAGCAGTCTGACCGGTTGCTCACAACGGAAGAAGTTCTTGAAGCGATTCGGGTGCCAACGATTCGGGATAGAAAACGCGGATAGGCCGGCAGGGTCTGTCTGCCCAACTCTACATCTTGGATTGCAGTCCTGAATTTCGATCCATGACGTTCAGCCGTGGCTAGGCCATTACCGGAATGGTGCCTTCCATAATGCTGCGCAGTGTACGCGCAACGGCGATTTCGATCAGCGTACGTTCGTAGGGATTTCCTTTGTCTGACATCGTTAAGATCTCTTCGGCAGCAATCTCAGAGGCGCGTTTGACGGAAGCTTCGTTCGCCGGCTTGTCTGCAATTTCTTTTTCTGCCTGTTTCGCTCGAACGGGTACCAGCGTAAGACTCGAGACGACAATTTCAGGTTCCTTGACTACCGTACGCACGAGCTTCATACGCGCGGCTGTGGAAACCGTACCCTTGCCGCCCATACGCGCAACACGAAAGAAACCCACTTTGATGTCCTGCGGAAAAGTAGCAAACTCGATCGCCGTCGGGATTTCGCCTTTCTTGAGCCCTTTCGTGGCGGCTTCCAGGTAATCGCGAATGGAGAGGGTGCGCTTTCCGGCGGGGTTCTGCAGTTTGACTTTCGCTTCGAGCAACACCAACGGCGTTGTTATATCAAAATAAGGGGACTCCGGACTGAGCGCTTCAACGAGCGTAATTTTATTGCGGACCAAAGGATTCGCGATGATCGATGCGGCCTGACGTAAAAGCCCGTTCGCGCCGGTGGCCTCACGAGCCAGGCGGCCGAGGTTCATGCCCGTTCCAATAGTGACTTTTTCGCGGGTCAGATCGATCTCATTAAGAGGCTCGACACCGCTTAAATCAATAATGACCTTACCTGAGGAGGCGCTGGCGGCAGACGCGTCGACGCCAGAGACGAGCACTGAGCGTTTTCCGTATTTCGCGATCAGCTTGAGAAGATCCGGGACAGAAATCGGTGTCTGTGTCTCGGGCATAAAAAGTGTAGGAGTCTACGGGAGGCATGCAAGCAAAGTCAATAAATATGTTAGACTGAGCCGCTTATGGAAATTGATGTCTTCGATGAGATCCAGCGTTTAAGGCAGGATGGGCGCAAGGCTGCTCTCGCTACCATCGTCCAGATCCGGGGTTCTGTCCCCAGTTTTCAGTCAGCAAAAATGCTTGTCCGGGACGATGGTTCCACGCTTGGATCAGTCGGCGGCGGATGCGTCGAAGCTGAGGTTTGGGCCGCCGCGCAGGATGTATTGCGGGAAGAGAAATCCCGCGTGATGAGTTTCGATCTTACCGATGACTCCATGGCCGAGAGCGGTTTGATCTGTGGGGGCAAGCTGGAGATCTTCATCGAACCGATTCTGCCGACGCCGAAGATGGTCATATTTGGCGCAGGGCATATCGCCACTCAGGTTTCGAAAATTGCTGCCATTGCCGGATTCCGTACGACGATTGTGGATAACCGTCCGGTGTATGCCAATGTGGAACGTTTTCCAGAAGCGGAATCGATCTTTTCGGAGAGTTTCGAGCAAGCTTTTGAGCAGATCGTTCCAAATGAAAATACCTACATCGTCATCGTCACGCGCGGACATCAGGAGGATCAGAACGTACTGCGCTGGGCGGTTCAGACGAATGCGCGATATGTCGGGATGATCGGCAGCAAGCGGAAAATTCGTTCGATCGCGGATCAGCTCGAAACTGAAGGCATCTCGCGAGACCGGCTCGAGCGTATATACATGCCTATCGGACTTGATATTGGCGCTGTGTTGCCGGAAGAAATCGCCGTCGCCATTGTCGCCGAAGTGATCCACGTTCGGCGTGCCGGTTTCAAACACCCTCACAGTAAAAAGCTCTATCAAGCGAGTCATACCTGATTAAATGTCCATCCTGAAGGTCTGCCACCTTGGACATCCTGTCCTCCGAATGGAATCCCGGCGTGTATCTCCGGACAGCCTGGCCCGCGCAAGCACTCAGAAGCTCATCGACGACATGCTCGAAACGATGGTGGAGTATTACGGCGTCGGGCTCGCCGCTCCTCAAGTTCATGAATCGCTTGCAATTGCCGTCATCGAAAGCGACGGGCCGCGTGGGACCATCCCGCTGACTGTCCTTGTCAATCCGGAGGTGACTGTCCTCGACGACGAACTGATCGAAGATTGGGAGGGTTGCTTGAGCATTCCCGATTTTCGCGGGCGTGTGCCACGCTGTCGCAAGTTACGTGTTGATGCCCTCGATCGGAAGGGAAAGAAGATCAAGATCACGGCCGAAGGCTTTTTCGCGCGAGTGATCCAACATGAGTTCGATCACTTGATGGGCAAGGTCTACCTCGATCGCATGCCGGATCTGAAAACCCTGACTCATCTACCCGAGTTCCAACGCTACTGGTTGCCTCCAGAGAAAGTGAACTCGTGAAGATCTACACGAAAACGGGCGATCGCGGCGATACGCGACTCTTTGACGGCACCAAAGTCCGCAAGCATGATGACCGCGTCGAAACTTATGGCGACATCGACGAATTGAATGCATTTATCGGTGCCGCAGCATCTTTCTTGAAAGATAACGGTCTTATCTCTATGCTCGCGGAGGTTCAGAAAGACCTGTTTTCGGTGGGAGCTCAATTGGCCGATCCGGGATTCAGACAGCAAAGCCGCGCGAAGTTCCAGATCCCTCGGGAGCGCATAACGGCCCTTGAGAACGCAATCGATGGGTTTGAAACAGAATTGCCGCCGCTGCGTCAATTCATCATTGCCGGCGGAGGAAGTGGTGGGGCTCTTTTGCACGTGGCTCGTACCGTGTGCCGGCGCGCTGAGCGCCGGGTAGTGAGCCTGTCGGAAAAGGTTGAAGTCAATCCAATCGTGATCGAGTATTTAAATCGGCTCTCTGATTTCTTGTTCGTTCTAGCGCGTGTTGTGAATCATCGAGAGGGCAAAGAGGAGATTCTATGGTGAGGACACTTGTTGCAGCTTGCTTTGTTTTATTGTTGGCCGTTCCGGCCCTGGCCCAAGATGAAGACTATCCGAGGATTCAGACCTCGATGGGGTATGCCAACCTCAGTCTTCGCAATTTCATCGGAGACTCAGGCCATCATTCCGGCTTTACCAATTCAACCGGCTTCAATCTCACTCGAACGTGGGGATTGGAGAACTACATGGGTATTTACGGCCTGGGAAACAATCGCGGACTGACAAACAGCATCACGCTGATATCCGATTTCTTTGGGGGCAAGGCCACGTACCGCCACTATTCCCGCTTTGTGCCTTACGCTCTCGCCGGTCTCGGGATCGGATATTTCACAGATTCCGGAACCGGGGCGGGCCAGAGTTCCTTCGCCACACGCGTTGGCGCCGGCTTTGATGTTCCAATCAACGATACGATGTCTTGGAAGGTCGAGTACAGCAGGATGAGATTCCACATCCAAACTTCGCCGACAGATTCGTGGACAAGCGGCAACAACATCTCTGCCGGTATCGTCTTCACACTGGCGCAATGACAGACCGTGGCCGCAGATGACGCAGATTAATGGATGTCGACGTCGTCTGCGGCTCGGATTCTTCTTCCACTCATTTGTGCTGCGCGAATAGCCATTCCACGAGCCCTTTCTCCTGGAAGGCTTTGAGCCACACCTCATGGCCGACGCCCTTGTATTCGGTGTATCGCGGATTGCCTCCCGCTTTTCGGATTGCAGCAATCATGTCGCGTGATTCCGTCACCGGAACCGTAGGATCGGCCTCGCCGTGAAATGCCCAAATCGGAATCCGCGCAATGACGTTGGCACGCATCGGGTCTCCCCCACCGCACAAAGGAATACCTGCTGCGAATAGGTCCGGTCTCTCCGTGATGAAGTCCCACGTCCCGAACCCGCCCATGGATTGCCCGGCAACATAGATCCGGGAGGTGTCGATGTTGAATTCTTTTTCGATCGAAGTCAGTACTTCGAGGACTGTCGGTAAATCCGCGTCCCACGCTCCTCCACGAGACTGTGGAGCCAACACAAATGACGGATATTTCTCCTGAACCTGACGCGCGATCCACGTGTGAGTACCGCGCAGGCTCGCTCCGGAGATTTGCTTGAGGTTGTCGTTCCCGACGCTTCCCGCACCGTGCAGCCAAATTATGAGCGGGTATTGCCGGGCTTTGTCGTAGGCCGGTGGAATGAACAGCCGATACGGCATCGTCTTGTACATTCGCGCCTCAAAGCCGTCGATGGGTTTTTGAGGGAAGAGAAGTAGTAATGTGAGCAAAAGCATGAAGTAAGTATATATAGGTGGTCGCCGTGATTTGCAGGGCGCGTTATGATTAGGGCCTTCCCGGAGGCAACTATGAAAATAAAGACGCTCTTGGTGGCTGCGGCATTGCTGACGGCCACGTCAGTCGTTGCGCAAAACGCGCAACAGGATTTCAGCAAAGTCGAAATCAAAACAACGAAGATTACTGAGAAGTTTTACACCCTCGAGGGCCAGGGCGGGATGATCGGCGCACTGGTTGGTCCTGATGGCGTGTTCCTCGTCGACACTCAATTTGCGCCGTTGACTGAGAAAATCGTCGCGGCAGTGAAGAAAATTTCACCAGGCCCAATCAAGTTCATTGTGAACACACACGTTCACGGCGACCACACGGGCGGCAATGAGAACTTTGCAAAACTAGGCGCCGTGATCTTTTCGCGCGATCAACTGCGCGCTCGTCTGGCTCGTCCCACCGGCAATGCGGCCCCCGCGCCGCAGGTGGCGTTGCCTATGGTGACGTATGACGGTCCGGTGACGATTCACATAAATGGCGAGGACGTTCAGCTGATACCAATCCGTTCAGCGCACACAGACGGCGATACGCTCGTGCGGTTTCCGGGCCTGGATGTCCTCATGACCGGCGACTACTACCGTTCCGTCGGATACCCTAACATCGACCGCGCAAACGGCGGCACACTGAACGGAATGCTCGAAGGTCTCGGTGCGACGATCGGTATGGCCGGCCCGAATACGAAGATTATTCCCGGCCACGGTCCCACCGTGGATCGAGCGGCCGTGACTGCGCATCGGGACATCATTCTTGCCGTGCGCGACCGGGTCGCGGACATGGTCAAGCAGGGAAAGACTGCGCAAGAGATCATCGCTGCGAAACCTACGGCTTCTTACGATTCCAAGGTAGAGCAAGCGGCGATGACGTCCGAGCGCTTCATCAATCAGCTTTATGCGGAGCTCGGCGGAAAGTAATGCTTTCGAAG
>Ga0126379_10002697_pt1 | contig 11342 bp, 7 predicted proteins | sample PanSoiMetPlot_24_FD_92640 | JGI IMG/M metagenome (GOLD analysis project Ga0126379, IMG submission 92640) | Tropical forest soil microbial communities from Panama - MetaG Plot_24 | ecosystem: Environmental > Terrestrial > Soil > Tropical forest > Bulk soil | place: Panama | collected 2016-02-17
AGCCACGCGCTGCTGAATTTGGGGGTTCTGTGCTGCCGCGGGCAAGGCGAGTGGCGGCACCAGAGTGATAATCGCTGCGGCCAGTGGCGCAAAAGCAACGAGCGATCTTTTGAACGTACATTCGAGTTTCACGAGTCTCCCTCCGGGTTTGAGTCCAAGCAGTCTTGCCAGGTTCAAAGAACTCCTAGTCGTAACCGTTGACCACATCGAGCCGCACTACGAGACATGGAATCCATTCGGGATCTTCTGACGATGTAGTGAACTTCTTGGTTGGCGCTTATTGAAGTAATTCTCGAGTCAACCTTAAGGTATGTTTCATATCCGCTGCTGTCTTCCTCCTGCTCTCAGAAAAGCCGCGATTGTACTCTCAATACTCAGGGGACGCCGCTACGGATACTGTTTGAACATTTTTGCGATCGCTTTGTTCATTTCTTTTTCGTTCTTTGAGCTCTTTGCCGACAACGTGCCCTGGGCAATTCCGCGCCATACCATTTGTTTTGCGTTTGCGTCATAAATGTCGACGACCAGCGTGCCAATATTGGTCGTTTCGGGTGTTATCTCAGCCATGCCTCCTCCCATTCGCCAACCGCCACCAGTGCCCCACGCGTTATAAGAGGTCTGCTGCTTAATACCGCTACTCAACACTATGATGATGTCAGGATTCTGCGACTCTTGAACCATTTGTAGACCTTTTACTGCGAGTTGTGAGTTGATCTCCTGTTGCGCGTTTTGCAGCGCAATGGGATCTTGTATGGCATTCGGATTCTGGCCCTGACCCCAGGCATAGGTCTTAAACTTGGAGAAGTCCGTCGCATGGTTGTAATTCACATACACTTTCTGTGCCGCGGCAAGTGTTGAAAGCAGGCACAGCAGCGCTAGAAAGGAAGCGATCTTAGTTTTCATAGTGACTTCAATGCTATTCAAGTATTAATTCTTCTGGAACTGTCAACACTCGCAGGTAAAAGTCTTGTTAATTGGGCGGATCGACAAAACAAGCGGCAATACATACAAGGTGGAGGGGTTGCCGCGTTTAAAAACTGGAAGAACTGACAGGCGACGGCTGAGATCGTCATGCATGATCGAGTCGACCGTACGTCCAAGTTCCGAAACGCTCCCATTCCCTAAATGGGGAATTCGAAAAGCTCTGCGCAGCCGTAATCCCAGGCCCAAAGAATTAAAAAGGAAAAAAGTCGTGCCAGCCTAAAGATCCTAAAGACGTTTTACTCTTGCTCCTTAGCGATGCTAAAAATAACTAGGGAGCGAACCACTAAAGGGTATGAGAGTCAGTCAAGCCGGCACAGCATTCCAACGTAAAAGAGGCTCTAGAAGCGGGGCTTGGAAACGCTGGACAAGCGAGCTAGCTGAAATACAATCCCCAGCCGCGGGACACCTCTACCTTCTTGCCAAGGCAACGCGCCTCGCACGTCCGGCACCGCCAGTTTCGACAAGATTCGACGCATCCTCAGTACCTCGTTCACCGAAACCGAGAAGGCCGACCCGTACGGCGGAATTTGCAGGGGTTCCACGAACCAGGGAGGGTTTAATGAACATCGCCGCCGCGGTACCACGCCACTCCATAAGTTTCCGGCGGTTGACATCCACCGAAGATTTTGGCGCGTTGGGATAGTCTGATATTTATTCTCCGATATTACTGGCTATTCCTCATGGTGAGAACGAAGCTTTGAATTTCACTGGCGCGATGGTAAAGATCCGATTCTGCCTTGGCCAGTACTTTGCGATGCCTGTCAAACATTGTCGCGGCATCATCTCGCCTTCCCATGCGCTGATAGACCTGTGCCAACTTATACAGCGGCTCCGGGTAATTCGGGTCAAGAGCAATGGACTTCTCGAACTGTTCCGCCGCCTCCGCATACTGCCTCTTGAGTCGATACAGTTCCCCGAGTTGGTAATAAACGCGCGCATCCTGCGGTTGTAGAGTGGCCGCACGGTTCAAAGAAGAAAAGGCCGCTTCCTCTGTTTCTGAGTTGAGTCCATTCTCCAAGTCCTTGACGAGAGCGGCACCATAGTAGAACTGGGCGCCAAAGCTCTGCGGCTTTTTTCCTGCGAATTCTTTCAATTTCGCAACGGCTTCGGCCGAACGGGTCTCGGAGAAACTGAAGGCTTCGCCCAAGAAAAGATATACCGGCTCGTAGTCTGGGCTCAGTTCAAGTGCCTTGAGGAATGCATCGACAGCTACATCGGTCCTTCCGCGCAGGAACTCGGCAGTGCCGGCTCCCAATTGGATTCGGGCGGAGCGGGGAAAGCGCTCTTGTGCTGCATGGAAAATGGTGCGCGCCACTTCATAGTTTTGATGCGCAATCAATTCAGCGCCAAGATCATAGGTGTACTTGTCGTCGTTCGGATCCAGGTGAGCGGCTTCTTGATAATGCTTAAGGGCGTCGACATACTGGCCCTGCGCCTCGCGAATGTCTCCCAGCAGATCTTCAAGTTCTCCCGTATCTTTTATCTTCAAGGCTTTGTCTGCAGCTTGGAGGGCGCCAGCGGGGTTCTGAAAATGTTCGAGCCGCACGACCGCGACATTGTAATGGGCATCATACGACTCGGGACTGTCTGTGGCTGCATTTTCGAACATGGAGAGTGCTTGCGAATAAGCTCCGAACGACGCCATGATCGTGCCTTCTCGGATCAATCGTGACGGCTTAGGAAGTGAGTTGAAGGCCTTCTCCAGCAGCGGGAGGGCAGCATCTGCCTGCTTGGACTTTAATCTCACCATTGCCAATGCGTAGCTGGATTCCTCGTCATCGGGAGCGAGAGCGAGGGCCTGCTCCAGCGCGGCGGCGGCAGACTCCAGTTGTCCTTCATCCAGGCGCAGGGTGCCTGTAAGCCTTAGCCAGGGAGCGGCCGCGTCCCCGACAGGAGGCGTGACTGAGTTCAGCAGTTTCAGCGCAGCTTTGTGGTCTCCATTTGCGGCGAGCGCGACAGCGGTTTCGTAGGCTACGGGCGGGGAACCATCCCTGCGAAGTGCGCGCTCGAGCAAAGGCTGAGATTCCTTGTATTTATGGGCCCCGTTCAGCAGGGCCCCAAGATTATATAGAGCGTTTACGTCATTCGGGCTGAGACGCAGCGCATGGCGAAAGGCGGATTCGGCTTCCGTTAGCTTTTGCTTTCTCAGGTAGGCTGCGCCGAGATTGTTGTAGACCTGCGGCTGATTCGGGGCCAGGCGGCTCAGGCGCTGAAACATCTGTAGCGAACGGTCGTCATCACCACTGTTCCCATAAGCCACGCCGAGCAGATTGTAAACTTCCGGCTCGGCAGGGTGAGTGCTGCGGTAGGCTTCCAAGAGCGAGATGGCTTCCGCCACCTGATTGGAATCCAATTTGCGGCGAGCACGCAAAAGGACATCTTGGGCCCAGAGTATTGCGGGGTCAATGAGGAGCAGCGCCGCGCAGCAGACCGCAATCAGCCAGAGAGATCGGGGTTGGATCCAAGGCGAACGAGCAGGGCGAGCAATCCCGCAGGCAGCGTGGAAATATTTGGGTCCGGTGCTCAACGAGCTGCGAGTCATAGACAGCTGGGATGCAAATTGGGTGAACGCTCTAATGGCGCGCCGGATACATTTCGAGCTTCAAATCGTCGGTCACGAACGACTTCATTTCAGCGGCGCTTGCCGCAATACTGGGCTCTCTGGTTCGGTCCAACTCCAACTGTACCCAACCACTGAAATCAATTTGGCGATATAGGTCAGCCAACCCCCTGAAGTCGACAACTCCTTTGCCGAGTTCCACAAAATCGCCTGTCGCTCCACCGCCCAAGTACGTGGGTGCCACCAGTTTTGGATCGTAGTCCTTCCAATGATTTGCCACCAGCTTTGAGGCATACGTCTTCACAGTTTGTACGGCATCGAGGCCTGCAGCCGTGAAGTGACCAACATCCGCGCACAATCGAACGTACCTGGGGTTCGTCCGGTCAAGAATGCCGATAATCATTTCTTTGGGGATATCCCGTTCGGCGTGGAACGCGGCAACAATACCGTGTTCCTGCCAGCTGAGGCGTCCAAGTTCGTCCATGCTGTCGACGGCGCGGCTGACGTCATCGGCGGTCCTCTGATAGACTTTCCCGCCTACTTGGGGAACCTCCCAACCCAGAGCGATATATTCTGCACCGGACGCCTTGAGAAAGCGAGCGACGGAGTGCATCTTTGCTCGCATCTCGGGACCTTTCGCAGAATCGTGCAACGGGAGAGCCTGATAGACGCCACACAGGTGAACGCCGACCCTTTTAGAACGTGCTACAAATTTAGCTGTTCCGTTGGGGTAAGAAATGTCAAACTTTGCGTTACTGTTGTCGCCTTCTGTCGCACCGATATTCAGCTTGGAGATGGCTTTGGTCGCAATCCAATAAGACTCAATGGAAGGCGCCGCAGACAGCCATGTTGTGGCTGCCATTCCGATTTTAAATGTTTGCGTCTTATCGCCGGCCAGAGGAGAAAGCAGCAGCGCTAATGCACTCAGAACGCCGCCCTGCACAAACTGGCGACGATTAGTTCCGCAAGTTTCCATCTCCTCATACTTGCGAGTTTTTCTCGCGTGCGAAGTGGTCAACGTCGCAACTCCAGGTGAGTTCCCATCAAAAGTAGAACTTCAACGCAAACTGAAGCTGCCTTTGTAAATTGGGAACGGTACTTGTGATAGCACCGAACCCGGGCACTGGGGCACCGGTGATACCTGGCTGACTCGTATCCCAGCTCAGGTTCGAGGGCGGTCCGAACTGAGGCTTGTTAATGAAATTAAAGGCCTCGACTCGGAACTGAAAGTACTTGGACTCGGAAATATTGAAATTCTTGAACAGGGACGTGTCCACGAGTGAGATGCCGGGGGCACGCGGCCCGGGAGTAGGACTGCAATTGCCGAACGTGAATTTTGCGGGAGCGGCGAAGCCGCTCGGATTGACCCAGTCATTAATCGACCGGTGGAATCCCGGCGCCGGCGTGGTGCAGTCCGGTCGGTTTCCGCTTCCTGTTCCACTGTTGTCTTGGCTTATCCCAACGGTCACTGGTTGTCCGCTAGCGAACGTCGTAATGGCATTGAACTGCCAGCCACCGGCAATCATCTCCATAGCTCCTGATGATGCAAGCCGATGACCTTTTCCTAGAGGCAATTCGTATGTGCCACTGGCGACGAACCGGTGAGGAGTATCATTATCCCAATAACCCCACTCTGCATTTCGATGGTAACGGTCCTGAATACCATGGAGTCCGGCCTCGAAATCGCTAACTTGGCTACGGGCTTTGCTCAATGTATAGGCTACGTGCAAGCCCAGACCCCGCGAGAACCGCCTGTCAGCAGTGAGTTGCAGGGCATTATAGGTCGAATTGCCCAAGCTGGTAAGCCACTCTATGTATGTTGGTGATCCACTTGTCTGAACGAAGTTCGGGAAGGCGAGAACAGGCGGCAGTCCAGGCGTTACCAGCTGTGGCTGGTTTCTGTTCTCCAGATCCCACAAATGACGACCTCGGTTCAAAACATAGTTCGCCTCAACCACGAAATTGGAGGCGAGCGAATATTGGAGCCCATAACTTGCCTGGTAAATGGTCGAGGGTTTCAGATTGGCGTCAATAGCGCGTATGAAGAGCTGCGCGACGGCATTTGTGTCGTTAACATTGACAGGATTAAGGAAATTAGATGGAAATCCGTTGCGGAGAAGAACGGTCGGGGCTTGCCCCGGTTGCGCATTGGCTTGCACATCTACGAGGAATGGAGGGTCCAGAGCGAGCATGCTCTCGCTGCCGTATCGGTAATAATTCTGGAAATACGTACCGAATCCTCCCCGCATGACCAATTTGGACGTCAGCGAATAAGCAAAGCCTATCCGTGGAGCAAAATTGTTTCTATCGGGATGAACCGTTGTGCGCTCGAAGGTGCCTGAGGCGTTTCCAGGAATGGTGAACAAACCCCCTTGACCAGCATTGAGGCTGGGATTGAAGTTTGTCTCATGATTATTTCTCTCAAACAAAGGACTGGAGTACTCGTAGCGGACACCGTAATTGAGCGTCAGTTTCGGGGTAGTTCGCCAGGAGTCACCAACAAACCAATTCCAGCCATTGCGGTAAATACGCGCGATGTTCAAATTCTCAAGTTCGGCGTGGCTGGGCAGTCCCATGAGAAAGTCGGTGAGACCCTGACCAGTGTATTGGCTGCTAAAGCTGTAATTACCGCGAATGCAGCATAGATCGCTGAAATTGTCAGCGTCGCGCCGCCACTCCAGTCCCATTTTCAGGCTATGGGTTCCCTTAACGAGAGTTACCGAATCCTTCAACTGCCAGATCTGAGCAAATTGGTTTTGGGGCAACCACATCGGGCTTCCGAGCAGTTGCATTCCTGAGATATCAATTTCTGGTAAGCCTCCAGAAAGACCCGGATAAATCGGAATGCCATTCAGACCAAACTGGCTGTTGACATTCTTTCCGAGTGTGGACTGCAGGTTGTGAGACGCCACCCGGATGAAGGAAAAGTGGGCGTCATTTGCGATGTTAGGCCTGAACATGTGCATCCAAGCCATTGTGATGCTGGTGCCGCGATTGAGATTTATGCCAGAGGTGGAATCATTGGTGCCATCCGCAATGGGACTGGCCACACTGAAGATACCGGGACGGTTCTGGCGAAAGTCGAAAATGACAAGGTGGCCGTACACATTGTCGGAGTCAGAGAATTTATGGTCGATACGAACTGCACCTTCGTCGGAATCCTGTGTTGCTTTCGGGTGCGCGACATAGTTGGCACCATACGTGAATGAACCTGGAACTCCCTCGGAACCCGTGTTCAAGTTTGGTAGGGGATAGAGTGCCAGTAATTGCGCGGCGGTTGGATCCACACAGGTGCTGTTGTTGGTCAGAATTCCGTTATTGATGCAGTTCGACAATTGCGACATTCCCGGGATATTCGGCGATTGCGGCAGGTTGGCCGCCGGGAACTCGGTAAAGTCCAGTTGTCGCATCTGGGGAGTTGGCACCAGGCCCTGCAGGGTCAAGCCATTTTGGATTCGGCGACCTTCCCAGTTTACGAAGAAAAAGGTTTTGTTCTTGATGATCGGACCACCCAGGGTTGCTCCAAACTGATTCTGCTGCAAGATTGGCTTGGGGCCGGACGTCGCGAAATAGTCACGCGCATCGAGTTTGTCATTCCTAAGATATTCGTACACGTCACCGTGAAAGCCATTAGTGCCGGACTTTATGGCAACGTTGACTACACCTCCAGCGCTTCGGCCGTACTCCACGTCGTAGTCGCGCGTCTGCAACTTAAACTCGGCAATGGAGTCAACGGCAGGCTGAACACCCTGAGCGCTCTGATCCTGAAGGTTAGTTGTGTATGAATTGTTGTCGCCACCATCGAGTACAAAGTTGTTCTGAGTTGAACTGTTGCCATTAACACTGAACACGCCTTCGGCTCGCTGCTTGAATGACGGACTAGAGGTATTTACACCAGCTGTGAGCTCGGTCAGCGAGTCGTATCGGCGACCATTCAGTGGTAGGTCGGTTGCCTGCTGGCCGCTAACGACATTGCCAACGTCGGCCGTCTGCGTGTCGAGTAACGGAGCTTCGGTGGTAACTTCGACTCTCTCCTGGCTGGAGCCTAGCTGAAGCTCCACGTCCACCTGTTTGCGGTCTTGTACATTCAGAACGATATCGTTACGAATCGCGGTTCTGAATCCCGCCGCCTCGACGCTGACCGAATAGGTGCCCACTCGGAGGTAGGGGAAACTGTATGCTCCGTCGTCACCAGACACCGTGGTCTGTACTTCATTGGTGGCGTTGTTCTTGACGCTAATCTTCGCCTTCGCAACCAACGCGCCAGAAGGGTCCTTCACATTACCCAAAATGCTGGCGGTATCGATCTGGGCAACGGCAACTAGTGCCGAGGAGATTGCGAAGAGGAATCCAATCGTTAGACCACGAATGCTCTTCCGTGAGAAAGCAGGCATATTCCGCCTCCTTTTCTTTATCGGCAACCGATCGCTTTTGTACCGCAGTCAAGCTGGTTTCTACGTGTCCCTAAGCGCTTATCAGAGATGTTCGTGCTGGTATAATATTTTTCAATTAGCCGGTCAAGTATTTTTTCCTTCCAAAAAAATTTTTACGTGCATGCGGCGTTGAACGTGCTACATTTGCGTCTCCACTTCGGCAAAGCCAAAGTTTGTCTAAACGGTTAGTCGGTCTAGCGTTTGATGTCGTTCCACACTTCGGTGGGCCATTCTCCCGGGGGAGGTGACACTGTTTACAGCACGACCTACCCCTGACGTTGAATTGATAGCGGAGCACTGCCATGTAGCCTGCAGCAGTGGCGTTTAGGCCGTGGACTGCTTTAGGAGGTTTGAGTGGGCGAGGACATAGGTCGGCGAAGATTTATAAAGTGCGCCGCGGGTTCGACGGTGGCACTTGCTTCGATGCAAGTGTTTGGGACGGCCCGAGATCACGCTGGCGGCTGCAAGTATTTCAACGTAGCCCAGGCGGCAACCGTAGACGCCATTGCGGAGCAGATCGTTCCTGCCGATGATTCGCCGGGTGCTCATGAAGCCGGAGTCCTTTTCTATATTGACGGCCTGCTCAGCGGGAGATACGGCGGTTTCTACAGAGAGCGTTACGAGAGCGGTCTGAAGCTCGTCGACCGCTTCAGCAAAGGGCAATTTCATAAGGAGTTCGTGAACCTGAATTCGGATCAGCAAATCTCGGTGCTCAAGACGCTGGAATCGGGTTCGGCCGCCGGACCGGAAGGAGGCCGATTTTTTGCCTTAATTCTGCAGCACACGATCGAAGGCTATTACGGAGATCCGGAGCACCACGGCAACCCGGGCAATGCAAGCTGGAGGATGATCGGATTCGAGGGCTAAAGCGTGGCGAGCAAAAAAGTAGATGTGATTGTAGTCGGGTCCGGGGCGGGGGGTGGCGTCGTCACGAAGGAACTTGCAGCGGCTGGTTTATCCGTGGTTGTTTTCGAGCGCGGCCGGATGCAAGGCGCTGATGAGTTTAACCATAGCGAACTTGGTTCCCAATATTCTGTTCCGCCGGCTTATGGGCCGTCGGTATTCCCCAATCCCCGTACTTTTCGCTACACAGACCGCGAGGTGGCGCACCTGGTCTACCCCGGCGTAAACCAAGAATACGGAAAGACGGCGGCCGCGGTAGGCGGGGGCACACTCGCGTACGGTGGAGCGGCATGGCGGTTCAAAAAGGAAGACTTCCGAATGAAGTCGACCTACGGCGCTATTGCCGGAACGTCCATCGAGGATTGGCCCATCAGTTATGACGACCTCGAGCCCTTCTATCAGAAAGCTGAATATGAGTTGGGTGTGTCAGGTCTAGCTGGAGCCGATCCGTTCGCCGAGCCGCGAAAGAAACCGTACCCGCTTCCTCCCCTTCCCATCAATCCACAGGGCGAGATTGTGCGCGATGCGGGAGTGCGACTCGGATGGCACCCATTTCCGCCGCCGTTTGCAATTCTGACCGAGCCCTATAAAGGCAGGAGCGCGTGTATTCAGTGTGCTTGGTGCCTTGCTCATGTGTGCGAAGTGGAGGCGAAGTCAGGAACGCAGGCAACGATGTTGCCCCTCGCGCTTAAGACGGGCAATTGTGAGCTGCGTACCAATTCGTTTGTCACACGGATCCTGACCGACAACCGGGGAAGACCAAATGGCGTGCAGTACTACGACTCCCAAAAGCAGGGCCATGAACAGCAAGCGGACGTGATTATAGTCGCCTGCTCGGCGACGGAATCGGCAAGGCTGCTGCTGAATTCCGCGAACGAGTTTCATCCACGGGGTCTTGCAAACTCGTCAGGGCAGGTAGGAAGAAACCTGAATGATCACACGGGCGGAGACACGTATGGTCTATTCGACCGTGACATTCCGCATGATAAAGGGCCTGGGCCCTCTATTGCGTTTAATGACTGGAATCATTCCCATGCCCCCGGGATTCCCGGAGGAGGGTACATCTACAACTACTACTGCACGCTTCCCATCGAGTTCGCGGGGACGCGACCTCCAGGAGAAGCGGCTTGGGGCAAGTCACACAAATCTTTTCAAAAAAAATATTTTCATCGTTACATACATCTGGGCAGCAACTGCCAGGCCATGCCGCAGGAAAAAAACTGCGTTGATCTTGATCCAAAGGTTCGTGATGCCTGGGGCATGCCGGTCGCCCGCATTACGCACTCCTGGTGTGCGACCGACATCAATATCGCCAATTTCGTAATGGACAAAGGCGAGCAACTGCTGAAAGAAGCGGCAGCGATCAAAACCTGGAGAGGCGTAAATAGCCGAGGTGGTGTGAATGATCACCAGAACGGAACGTGTCGCATGGGTAACGATCCGAAGACTTCGGTTGTGAATCGCTACTGCCAAAGCCATGACGTTGATAATCTGTTCATCACCGATGGCAGCGTGTTGGTGACCGACGCAGGCTTTAACCCCTCGCTTACCATTCAAGCGCTCTCTTTTTGGGCAGCGGACTACATCAACAAAGAATGGCAAGGCTCGGCGCTTCGCAATAAACGCAGCTGACAGCTCGACCGAACAAAACAGCATTGAAAGGAATCGAATGAGCGGCGGCAGGTGGCTGATCTTCGCGGCATGGATGGGAATCTTCGTTTATGGATACCTCAATGCGATGCTCGGCATCGTCCTTCCCAATCTGATGGCTAAACTCAAGCTGGACAAGTCGCAGGCCGGTAGCTTCTTCATGGTCAGTTCCTTCGGCTTGCTAATCGCAGCCGTGCCCTCGGGACTAACGATGGACGCGCTTGGAACGAAGTTGATTGTCTGCCTGGGTCTGTTACTTGTAGCGGCTGCTTTCTGGTCTCTCGGCACTATCGGTTCCTCCAAACTGCTCTATCCGACGGCATTGATTCTAGGTCTGGGCGGCTCGATGGTTGTCGCCGGAGAGAATACGGCCATGTCCATGGTCAACGCCAGCCAGCGCGAGGTCGCGGCAAATTTGCTGAACCTGTTCTTCGGTGTGGGAGCTTTCGTGGCTCCGTTCATCGTGATGCCTGTTCTGAAGCGAAGCGGGTTTTCTGGAGTGCTAAAAGCATCAAGCCTGCTGACCGTTGCGATTCTGACGCTGCACCTAATGTTAGCGTTTCCGCAGCCGCCAGCATCCAATGGGTTGGCATTGGCGCACGCCGGTGCCCTTATTATACAGCCTCGGTTGCTGCTGTTGATGTTTCTGATTTTGCTTTACGTGGGTACCGAATTTTCTATTTGGAGTTGGACGGTGACATTCTTCACGTCCGAGCGCAGCTACGATCAGAAGCTTGCGTCAAGGATGATCTCGGCTTTCGCGCTGGCCATGATTGCGGGTCGCTGGTCCAGTCAGTGGACGCTTTCTGCCC
>Ga0126379_10002698_pt1 | contig 11340 bp, 10 predicted proteins | sample PanSoiMetPlot_24_FD_92640 | JGI IMG/M metagenome (GOLD analysis project Ga0126379, IMG submission 92640) | Tropical forest soil microbial communities from Panama - MetaG Plot_24 | ecosystem: Environmental > Terrestrial > Soil > Tropical forest > Bulk soil | place: Panama | collected 2016-02-17
GCGTACTTGATGGCTTCGTTCTGACGATTCCGCAGGTCGCCCTGACCGAGGATCTTCATTCCGATGATGCCTTTGCCGGATGACTTCATCTGGCGAATTACACTCACGACGGCGTCAGGATCGGCGTCCATGTGCGAGCCGATGGGATTGATGCGGACGAGATCGACCTCGACCCACGGCGACTTGGCGGCCGCACGCAGCGCTTCGATGCTGTGGCAGGAGCAGCCATGCGCGCGAATGATGCCTTTCTGCTTTGCTTCTGACAGGACGTCCATCGCGCCTTTGTAACGCTCAGTCCAGTCGCCGTCGGTGACGCAGTGTACCAGCACGATGTCGAGGTAGTCGGTGCCGAGTTCGCGGCGATAGCGATCAAGGTCGGCGCGCATGCTGGCGGCGTCGCGTGCCCAGGACTTGGTAAGCAGGCTGACTTTGTCGCGCGGCACATGCTTGAGGGCTTCGGCGACGTGCGGATGACTGCCGTAGGAATCGGCGGAATCGAAGAAGCGCAGGCCGTGGTCGTATCCGTTGCGGAGGAGATCAGAGAGTCCTTCAATACCGAGGGCGGTCTGATGCGAATGATGGCCCGAGCCCACCGTTCCCGTGCCCATGGCGAGGCGGCTGGTTTTGATGCCGGTGCTGCCCAGACTGACTGTATCGGACGCGGAGAACTTTTGGCCGAGGGTCTGATCAGCGAGTGCGCTAAGGATCGATTTGCACGAGAGCCAGGCTGCTCCAGCGGCCGTGGCGGTACGGACGAGGAATTCGCGACGACGCATGAGGTTCTCCCTGTCAGGCTGGCGTCCATTTGAGGCTACATCAAACCGGGGAGCGGCGAAAGCGGGAACTAAGGCACGAGGCGCAACGAATGAGAAAGTAGGCATCCTTCGTCTGCGGTTAGGGTTTGTGCTTCGCTACAAAAACCAATCCTCGCTCGGGATGACAAATGACAATTCTTTAGATACGGAATGGCGCCGCCAAGAGACGAAATGGGAGGGTGATCGCGAGGTAAATGACTTCGAGGACACCATGGACCGCTACCCCGACGACGCGGAATGGAAGCAGGAGTAGCCAGATAAACGGGTATGCGACAAGAGCTAGCAGCGCCACAGGCCAGCACAGAATGAACAGAATGCACCACAGTAGGAATGTGAACATTGGTGAGACCTCCGGCTCTAAGTGATTGTACGTCGTCGATCGCGGGAAAGTTCCGGCGCGGCCGCGCGTCGCACGGCGGACAGCCGAGGCGGCGGTCCCTACGCAAAGCTATTCAAACTGCTTGCGGAATTCTGCAAGTTGCTGCTGCATGTCAGTCAGTTCCCGGCGGAGGCTTGCAACTTCCTCCTCAAGGCGAGCGAGACGTTGTGCGGGCGCAGGGACGGCCTGAAAGGAGGTTTCCACTGCGGCTGCAGAGGCCGACTCTCGCTCAAGCGTTGCGCGTGAAACGGTGGGTTCCAGCGGTTCTCCTGAGAACAAATGCATGTATCGGTACTCTTTTGTGCCCGGCTGCCGAGCGAGGATGCAGACCAGAGGGGACTCGCGCTGGGCGAGGCGGTCGAGGGTCGAGACTACGTCTTCAAGCGTGTCGAAGTGATACATGCGCTCGGTGCGTCCGCGGAGTTCGCCGGGAGTTTGGGCGCCGCGAAGAAGGAGCACGCAGACGACCGCGATTTCCCGTCGGTCGAAGTTAAAAACTTCCTGCAGGCGGTGCTCGTATTTTGTGACCCGGCTGTCGGCGCCACTCGCAGGGCCGGCCATCCGCTTTTCCTGAAGCGTGGTGAGGGCATTGCGGATTGCGTTCTCCGCCAGGGTCATCACCGGATCGCGATTATTTTTCTGGTTGCACGCATTGACCAGGGCGTTGAGTGAGAGCGGATAGTAGTCAGGGGTGGTGATGTCTTTCTCGATTAGCGAGCCAAGAACTCGGGCTTCGATTTCATTCAGGATGTGCATGCGGATTTTGATTTTACTTGAAAGGAAAGAAGTCACCACAGAGGTCACCCTTCGGCTTCGCTCAGGCAGGCGGGGGGACCACCGAAGAAAATCGAAAACCCCACTTCTCGCAAAATCGGCCAGAAGTGGGGCACCCTCTCGTGATTGCTAGAACAATGCGGTTGGGCGACGCTTCCAGGACTTTCCTTTGTCCTGGGCGATCTTTTCCATGTCGGCGACGTAGGCTCCGGCTTGCGTCAAGACGTGGTGCAGGTCGTTGCCGATGCTGATGAAGGTGAATCCTTTTTCCAGGAACTCGCCTACGCGGGCGGTGCCGAACAGAAATAGACCGAGGATCACGTTATTTTTGCCGGCGTTTTCGATGAGGCTCTTCGTTGCGGCATCGAGTTCGGGCGAGGTGTACATGTCGGGAAACTTGTATTTTTCATAAAGACCCATGGACATGCAGAGATCGTTCTGGCCTAGAAAGAGGATGTCGACGCCGGGAACCGCGGCGATCTCGGCGATGTTTTTGATGCATGCGGCAGTTTCGACCTGCAGGGCGACGATGGCTTCGTTGTTCCAGTTGCCGGCATAGCCTAGAAGTCCGGCGCGGTTCATGCTGCGTTGCGGGAAGTAGACCGAACGCGTGCCAGCCGTGGGATACCGGGTGCAGCTCACTGCCTGCCGGGCTTCGTCCGCCGTGTTGATGTAGGGCACAAGAACGCCATCCGCGCCCATGTCGAGCGCTTGCTGAATGCCGGGGCGATCATCGTATCCACCCACGCGGGCCAGAGACTTCGCGCCTCCATTGGAGATACCACTGAGCATGGCCGAGAGGCGTTCGTAGCCCATGGGACCGTGTTGCGTGTCGACGAGCAACCAATCGTATCCGCTGAAGGCGAGCTGCTCGGCTACGGTGGGACTGTGCGCGTTGAGGAACAGACCCATCTTGGGCTGTCCGGCACGCAATTGCTTCTTGAACTCCGATCCGCTGAGTGCGGTGTCTGACATCAGTTTTCCTCCGGGGACGCGAATTGCGTAGTGTACCGTACGCCGCGCCCGAAGCTGGAGAATGCGATGTAAATTTTTCGGGGTGTGACCGGGGGACAGAAAAATCGTCGATGGCCGATTTTCGAATGCCGACTTGCCGACTGAGGATTGATGACTCAATCGACAATCGAAAATCTCTCCGTCGATGACAAATCGTCTCTCCGGGCCTATGATGCCAAGCGGAGAACGTTATGCTACGGCTGCTCTTGAACTGGATTCTGAGCGCGGTCGCTGTTTGGGTAGTGGCCCAACTCGTCACCGGAGTTTATGTGAGCGGGTGGAAGAGCGCGCTGATCGCGGCGTTAGTCATCGGTTTTATCAATGCAACAATCGGGTTCGTTCTCAAGATCATCACATTCCCGCTGACCGTCGTCACCCTGGGAGTGTTCTGGCTGATCATCAATGCCTTGATGTTGGAACTGGCGTCGGCGCTGCTATCACCGGGATTTCAGGTACATGGGTTTCTTGCAGCCTTTATTGGCGCGATCGTGCTGAGCCTGGTCAACATGTTGTTGAGAGCGATCGTGAGGCCGAAGGAAGAGCGCAGTTAGGCGCTCTGCCTAAGCGTCCAATTATTTCTTGCTGGGTTTCAGCGCCTGCCAGTCTTGTTCTTTCAGGATGCGTCCCAGGCTGCTGAACTCTCCAGCACCTTGCAGGAACTCGCCCCCGTCCATCCGGATGACCTCGCCATTAATGTAGCCGGAACCGTCACTTACCAGGAAAGCCGCAAGGTTGGCGAGTTCCTCGATGGTGCCGAAGCGGTGCAAGGGATTGCGCTCAAGGGCGACTTGCTCGAGATCGGGGCGCGGAAGAACCCGAGAGAACGCCCCTTGCGTCGGGATCGGGCCGGGAGCGATGGCGTTCATGCGAATGCCGCGATCGCCCCATTCCACGGCCAGACTGTGGGTCAGGGCTTCGACTCCCGCTTTCGAGACGGCGGAGGGAACGACATATGCTGAGCCCACTGGGGCGTAGGTCGCGGAAATGCTCAGGACCGTCCCCGAATGCCTTGCGCCCAGCCACCGGCGCCCACACGCCATGGTGCAGTTGAGGGTGCCCATGAGCACAATGTTGATCACGGACTGCCAGGCGTTCGGGGACAGCTCTTCAGTACGGGCAATGAAGTTCCCGGCCGCGTTATTGACGAGGACATCGAGCGGACCGTCGCTCCAAATTGTTTGGATCGTCTGCTCGACACTTTCGACATTGCGAACGTCGCATGGGATCGCATGGATTGGCCCCTTCGGGTTCAGCTCGTTCGCCGTGGCGTTCAGCACTTCTTGCCGACGTCCGCAGATGTAGACGGTGGCTCCCAGTTCGAGGAATCGGCTGGCCATGCCTTTACCGAGTCCAGTGCCACCGCCGGTGATGAGGATTCGCTTGTGCAGCAGGAGGTCTTTGTGGAACATATTCTCCGTTCCCCCAGCCGCGTTGGGCTGGGCTTTGGAAAGGACAGAATATATGGAATGCCCGCGCTGGCGACAGCTATGTGCGGCCGGAGTTGTTCTAGTTCTGGTCGGCGCACAACGGGAATCTCCCGCGCAATCAGCGTCGGAGTGGCGGACTGTTGCTGCCGGAATGGAGATCCGGTTTGTCCAGAGCCGCGCGCCAAAGGTTGTGGGGGATTCGAAGATTACTGTGCTGCGCATTGATCCCAGTCGCTGGGAACTGGAATTGATGGGGGCCTTTCAAACGGGAGAGTCGGGTGGTCACACAGCCCGCGAGTGGTCACAAAAGCATAAATACGCCGCCGCCATCAATGCAGGAATGTTTCTAACCGACGGCAAGACACACTTGGGCTATTTACGAAGCCGGGATCAGGTTTACAACCGCCGCCTGAATAACTATCAGTCGGTGTTGGCATTCGATCCACACGAACCGCAAAAAGCCCCCGCGTTCCGGATCTTCGACCTCGATTCCCCGGGCGTGAATTTGCAAGCGATTCTTGCAGACTACGCATCGGCGGTGCAAAACCTGAGACTCATCAAGCATCCCGGACTGAATCAGTGGGCCCAACAGAGCCGGGAATGGAGCGAGGCGGCGGTCGGTGAAGACCGTGACGGGCGGGTTCTTTTCATCTATTCGCGATCTCCGTTTTCGATGCACGATTTGAACCAGGAATTACTTGGGGCCGGAATCGGATTGGTCGCGGCGCAGCACATGGAGGGTGGTCCGGAAGCGCAGCTCTATGTGCATGCCGGTGATACCGAACTGGAAATGTTTGGAAGCTACGAGACTTCGTTCAAAGAAAACGACGAGAACTCGGCGGCGTGGCCGGTGCCGAACGTAATCGGAGTGCGTCCGCGAGCAGGGGCACACTGATCGGCGGCCGTGAGCACACTACCGCAGATCGCAAGCGACCCGAAATCCGTAGTCGGCATACCGGAATTCGGGCGGGATACTGGAGCGAGCAGAGCAGCGGGCCACTTTGATGTGGTGACGCCAGGAGCCTCCGCGAGAGGACTTGCGGGGCGGCTTCAGAGGACTTTGCTCGGGGCCTTGCGGGTTGCTCTCGGGCGAGATTGCATAATAGTTTGGGTCGTACCAGTCACTGCACCATTCGTGGATGTTGTCGGCGATATCGTATAAACCGAACGCGTTAGGTGCGTACTGCGCCACCGGTTCCGGGCCCGTCTGCCAACGCGCCGAGTAGTTCGGCAGCGATTGTGGCGGTTCGTCTCCCCAGGGAAATTGCTTCTGCTCCAGGCCGCCCCGGGTTGCGCATTCCCACTCGGCTTCGGTGGGGAGCCGAAAGCGGCGTCTTGTTTGCCAGGAGAGCCATTCGCAGTACCGAAGGACTTCGTGCCACGAGACTCCGACTACCGGCTGCCGTGGATCATTAAAATTGGGGTCGTTCCAGAACGGCGGCGGTGTCGACGACGTCGCGCGGAGGAAGCGTCCGTATTCTTCGTTCGTGACTTGGGTTGCAGCCAGCAAGAAGGAATCGACACCGACTCGGTGAACGGGGCGTTCGCAGTCTTGGCCTTTCTCGCAGCCCATCAAGAAGTTGCATGCCGGAATCTGGACAACGGCGGGCTCGACTTGAACCGGCAACTGCATTCCCGATTAGTGTAGCAACTCGAGAGATTACCACTTGGACACAGAGGATCACAGAAAAGGCCTGAGTCGAGCGACAACTCCGGCGATTTCGTTTTCCTGAAAGAGCCGGATGGCAGCGATACCGGCGGCACCCGCTTCAAGGCAGGACTGCGCATTTTCGAGAGTGACGCCCCCGAGCGCGAGCACGGGTATTTTTGCTTTGCAGGCTTTGCGCAGCTCACTCAGACCTACAGGACGGGATGAAGAGGCATTTTTCTTTTCGAACACTGGAGCCAAGACGGCGAATGTCGCTCGATCCGCCTCGGCTTGCCCTACTTCCATTGCGCTATGGCACGAGACTCCGATGATCGGGGCCTGTTGTCTGGAAACGGCGGTGTGTTCCCAGATCTTCAGCAAATCTATAGGCGAGATATCGTCGGAACGAAGGTGGACGCCATCGGCTCCTGCTGCCAACGCGACATCAGTCCGTGAGTTGATCAACAGCTTGGTTGTCAGTTGCGGGTGCTGAACTCGTAACTGGCCCAGAAGGGCGACGGCTTCTCGAGCGAGAGACTCCACTGAACGGGTCGCAAGGTCTTTCTCGCGGAGCTGGATGTAGTCAACTCCGACGCGGGCGGCTTCAGAGATTTTTTCCAGCAAACACCGTCTGCGTGTTGCTTCGTCTGGGGCGAAAGCTGTGCGGTCGGTGATGTAGTACAGAAGGCAACGCTTGGGCATCAGCTTTTATCGTGAGACACAAGGTCCCTCGACTGCGCGCGCCGGTTCGATTCGCTCTCCGACGCACTGCGCTCGGGATGACATTGTGTAAACTCTCGTCCTTTATGGAGAGAGGGCACTTGTATACGAAGGAATCCTACGGCCTGGTCTTCGCGATTTCCGGCACTACGTCGCCCTTTACCTTTGGTGTACCGCCGAGGTGATATTTGGTCAGACCGTCGCGCAGGAATTGGAAGGCTTCTTCCGGATTGTCGACAATCTTGAATAAGTCGAGATCCTGCGGCGAAACTGTGCCGGAATCGACAAATGCCTGGAAATTGATGATCTTGTTCCAGTACTCGCTGCCATAGATGATCACGAGGATTTTCTTGGCCAGTTTTTCCGTCTGCGCCAGGGTCAGGATCTCGAAGAGTTCGTCCATGGTGCCGAAACCGCCGGGAAAGATGACCAGTCCCTTGGCCAGATACGCGAACCAGAACTTGCGCATGAAGAAGTAGTGAAACTGGAAATTCAGCGAAGGCGTGACGAACTGGTTGGGGTGCTGCTCGAAGGGAAGCTGGATGTTCAAGCCGATGCTTTTGCCGCCCGCTTCATGCGCGCCAAGGTTCGCAGCCTCCATGATGCCTGGGCCTCCGCCGGTGGTGACGACGAAACGGTGGCGACGTGCCGGGATATTGATCGACCATTTGGTCAACATGTGTGCGAGTTTGCGCGCGTCCTCGTAATAGCGGGCAGTGTCAATCGTCGCCTGGGCACGCTTCCGGTCCTCCTGCAACTGCGCCGGCGGCGCGTTTTTTTCACCAATGGCGGCCAGGCCTTCGGTAGCGGCCTTGTGTCCCTGGAACCGCGCGGAGCCGAAGAACACAACCGTGTCCTGGATCTGCTCGCGGCGAAAGCGGGCGAGCGGTTCCTGGTATTCCGACAATATGCGCAGAACGCGACCGTCGGGACTGTTAAGGAAAGGTTCGTTATCGTAGGCTACCGGTGCAGATTTCAGATGTTCGTTCATGCGCTTACTCAAACTTTTGTTATGGGACTCGATGCGGCTCGGCCGGACTACGGGTGTTCGTGGTAGTGGAGTGCCTCCCAGAAGCCGATCCAAATGTCGAGCAGGCCCAGCCCGCTACAGAAACCGCGGAAAAATCCATTCCCTACGAGGGTCCGCAGCGCCGGAAAAGACAGCAGCAAGTAGTTGTCGGTCCACTCCGGCGTCCAAGGCAAAATGATCAGCAGTACCCCTGCCACCGCGCTGATTAAGACAAACAGGAAGACAGAGATGCGGTGCATCCATAACTGGATGAGCCGTGGTCGATTCTCGGCCGGGTCCAGGAGAATCGTGGGCGTATCGGCTGAGGAACCGGGAGGCTCGGGCGCCTTGCCGGGAGCGCCGGAGAATATGGGATCACTCATTCAGGGCAGCTCCGGCTCCGCGGGGCAGATTCGGGGGCGTTGGGCCCGTTCAAAGAGACTTCAAAAGCCATCCGACCTATTTTACGACTTCAGGGCCTTAATGCGCTCGGCGACATCACGGTAATCGATGTTGCTTCCGTAAACGTCCATGAAATGCTTGAGTGCGGAAGCTTTATCTCCGGCAGTTTCGTAGGCGGAGGCGAGTTCATAATTCAGGGCCACGCGCGTTTCCCCGTCAATCGTGGGAACCTGGAGAGCCCGGTCGTACCAGCGAACAGCGGCTTCGGGGACGACTTTTTCGAGGAAGCATTGCGCGAGCCAGGTGTAGGTTTGCATGATCTGTGGGAACGGGTGCCCGCGGTCGAACGACTGGCAGGCCTTCTGGAGTTCTCCAATGGCCTCGTCGAGCAGGCCCATTTCGCGGAAGGCGATTCCGAGATTGTAGTGCGTCTCGGGATCCTCGTCGGCGGAGGCGACATCGGCCTCGAGATCTTTTTTCAGTTCGCCGAACATGTCGGCGAGGTCGATACCGGCGTCCTCGCCAAACGGGGACTTGCCGGCAGGCGCTCCGGCTGGCGGAGGAAGAACGGATGCGGCGGGCGCTTGCGGCTTCAGAGCTGCCGGAGCAACCGGGGTCACTGAGGCGACCGGCACTGGCGGAGCTTTCACTACCGGCGCGGCGACAGGCGGGGCTGCGGACGACGGGGCAGCCGAGGCGGCGGCGCTCGCGGCCATCGGAGCGATCTTCCTGGTTTCGACCGGAACCGCCGCTGGTGGAACGGGTACAGGCTTTGCGGCTGCGACAGGCGCGGGCCGCTGAGCCTCGGGTACGGGAGCTGCCTTCAGGAAATCTTCGCCGAGCGATGCCTCGATATCAGCAACAAACTTGCCCAGGACCGGAGCTGGCTGGGTTGGAACCGCCGTCGGCTGGGCTTGGGCTACGGGAGCGGGCGCAGGCGGTTCATGCGGTACCGCACCCGGCAGGAAGCTGTCGCCAAGCGATGATTCCAGGTCGCTGACGAATTCCTTGAGAACTCCGGGTTGAGATTCGGGTTCTGACTCGGGTACGACAGGCATTGCCTGATGCACGGGCTCCGGTTCGGGCGCCGCTTCTGCGACCACCGGGATTTCTTCGACGGCAGGTTCTGGCGTCGGTTCTGGTTCCACTGCAACCGGAACTTCTTGGGCCATCCCGGCCGAGGGCATGTCATCAGCCGTGCGCTCTTCGAGGGCCGCCTCAGCTTCGACGGCAATTTCTTCTGCCGGCTGCATGGCGGCGTCGACCTCGGCGCGGAGTTCATCGATCTTGGCCTGATCGTGGGTCAGGGTCTGCAGCTTGGCGAGAGCGGCCAGCGCCTGTTCGGGCATGCCGTGGCCGACATAGAAGCGAATTTCTTCGACGGTCTCGTCAACCCGCGGATCGGCTGGCTCGACGGCGGCAGGTTCTTCGCTCGCAGCCGGTGGGGCATCGTCGGCTTCGATAGTGATCGCGTCGTCCCACTCCGAGGACAGGTCGATCTCTTCCGCGGCAGGAGCAGCTTCCACGGGCGTGGCCGCGGTGGATTCATCGACCACGGCAAATTCAGGTTCTGAACTGATCTCTGCTGCCGGCGGGGCCGCAGGCCAAGGCGAAGCCGGCTCGACGGCAGCTTCTTCCGGCTGCTCCGGAGCCCCAGCTGCTGCGGGCGCTGCGATCGAGATTTCCGCTGGAGCTTCCTCGATGGCGAATTCGTTGAGATCCGGCTCGGCGACCGGAGCTTCCGGTGTGGGTGCATCGAGGAAAATGTGGGCTTCTTCGCCGGAATCGTGAGTGGCACGTGTGGACGACCGGTCTTCGTAGCGTTCAGCCAGTTCTGCATAGCGCGAGGCTTCGTCGGGATGGTCGACCCGGGAGTAGATATTCTGCAGTGTGCGGCAACAGACGGCGGCTTCGGCAAAACGTCCGGCCCGCGTGTGCAGTGCGGCGAGGCGTTGATTCAGACGGAGATCGTTCGGCGCCATGGGCAAGGCTCCGAGCAACGGTCCGAGAGCCTTGGCGGGCATGTTGTAAGAGATGAATAGTTCTGCGTCAGTGAGGGCCGAGCGTACCGCGAGGGCGATTTCGTCGGAGTAGTGCTGGTGAATCGCGGGCGCGGTGGCTTCAAGATCGTCGATCAGAACCACGGCCTCTTCCGGCGTGATCAATTTGGCTCCAGAAGAGCCTCCCAACTGGCTGACCACCTGCTGGTAATTCTGCATATGCAGAGGGTTTTGTGGCTCGACCTGGGCCAGTTTCTGATAAAGATCGCGGGCTTGGGTAAGCTCTCCGGACTGAACGCTGGCGTGGGCCAGCAACTCCGTCACTTCGCTGATATGAGTGGTCTCGCCCGCCTTGTTGAAAAGGTCGAGAAGCTTCTGCAACGAATCGGAATTGTCGCGGACGTGGCCAATGATTTGATGCAGGTTTTTCAGAACCTTGTCAGAGTTCTCGGCCAACAAGCGCTCGGCGTGCTGGTCGTACACCTGCAGGGCATTTTCGTACTGTCCCGCCTGCATCAGCGCATCAGCAAAACTCGCGATCGCCGAGAGATCGTTATGCACGGTGAGCAGTTTGTTCGCGATGCTTCCGGCTTCCGACAGTTGTCCCGTCAGCAGGTAAGCCTTGAGCAGGTCGCGGAGGCCTTCGGGATTGGAATCGATGTCAGGAATTTTCCGCAGAGCGCCAACGGCGCCCGCGCCATCGCCGGATTCGAGCAGAGTCTTGCCTTGCATCTGCAAGGCATAGGTGTTGCCGGGATCGAGCGTCAGCATGCGCTGCAGGACTTCGTCAGCACCGCTGAGCGATCCCTTGGAGCGCATAGTCTCGACTGCGGCCGAGAAGATTTGCCAGGCTTCCTGCTTTTTTCCGAGGCGAATGTAGACTTCGGCCAGCTTCACCCGCATCTGGCTGTTTTCCGGATCCATTTCCAGGATCTTCTGGAAAATGCGAACCGCGTTCTCCAGCTCGCCAGCCTTCATGAACTCTTCTGCGACCTGCAGATACTGCGCGCGGGCGTCGTTGAACAATCCCTGCTGGGTGTAGAGTTCGGCCAGCTTCAGCAAGCTCTCGAGCGATGGTTTGAGCTTGCAGATCTTCTTGTACATCGCGATGGCCTTGACCGTGAAACCCTGGCTGGCATAGGCATCGCCGAC